>JAEIGA010003183.1_pt1 | contig 25821 bp, 3 predicted proteins | sample 9270691 | NCBI WGS metagenome assembly JAEIGA01 (sample SAMN17057246, study PRJNA624740) | gut metagenome | biome: biome; isolation source: fecal sample | host: Bos grunniens | place: China: Xizang | collected 2019
AAGACGAATATCAAAATGGTTTAAAAAGACATCAAGATGCTGAAGCACGCCGTGTATTTGATATGGGAATTAAACAGCAAATTCAAGACAATGAGGATACTGCTACTGCAATAAAAACTGATGCTGCTAAAAAAGTTGGACAAGAATTTTACACTCTCCATAAATTAAAGAGAGAGCGAGAAAATCAAAAAAAGCTAGCAGCAATGAGACGTGATTATTATAAAGATAAGCAACAAGAATTAGTTGATGCCGAAAACAGACATGATGCAGCAATTACTCAGGAATTTAGAGATCAGTTTGATAGAGATTGGAATGGCGGCATTCAGGATGAGGAAGAGTTTCAAACAAAATACGGAATCGACCGAGAAGAATATCGTGATAGACATGGCGAAGTTTATGATAGTGATGCATATAAAACTGCTTTTGATTCATTTAAGGCTAAGAAAAATGATGATTGAGTAAAAGAAAGAAATAGGATTTTGGCAGCATTTGATGAAATTTGGTGAAACGATAATGAAGATTCTTATTTTAAAATTATAGCTAAGAAAGGAGGAACTGTTCCTTCTAGAAAAACGAATCGATTGTCAAAAAATGATAGAATTGCCATTGATAATAACAAAGAACTTCATAACTTTGTAAAACAAATGAATGAAAAACAAGCAAAAATATTTTTGAAATTAATGTCAATATAACATGGTGATGATTAAAAAATATGCAGTAGGGGGTATAGCTTATACCCCCTTTGTGACTTCTTATTTGGCTAGTACAACAGGAAGTTCTACAAAGTCTAAATCAACGAAAGCTAGTCCCAGAGATGATGCTGAAATTGAAAAAGCAATTATTAAGTTAGCAGATACCGAGGGTGTTCCAATTGATGTAAATGTTTTTAATGCTCAAGCATCCGCTTTTTTAAAGGCTTCTGAAAACTTGACATCATATTCTCCATTTGGAGGAACAGATAATAGTTATAGTTTATCAACTTTATTTACATTGCAATCTCAAGCAAATATGTTAAAACAAAACCATACTTTATGAGAAAAAGCTAATGAAAATATTGATGAAAACAATTCATGAGGTGATGTTGCAATTGATCAATATGGTCGAATTTACACGGTAGATGAATCTGGAAAACTTGATAAAATTAAACCAGAAGATTGGATGAAATCTATCCAAGAGGGCAAAGAAATGACTGCTCCTTTAACTTATGCTCAGTTAATGGGATTAAGAGAAAAAGATTCTACTTTTGCATATAACATGGATGTTTTAAGAGATCTTGCTGCAGGTTCTGGAATGAATAAAATTACTACAAAAATTATTGATGTAATTGACAAACTTGGAGACGAAGATCTTAGTGGTTATATGGCTAAAGATGGAAAAATGCGAAAGGTGATTGAAGGTGCTAAAGATTTGTTGGCAGAAGGTCCAGATGGTGTTTATAAATATTCGCAAACAAAATCTAGAGCTGAAAATATTGATACGCTTGTATCTTATATTTACAATCAAGTATTGGATGAACAAGATAAACAACAGTGAAAAGCTACACTTGCTACACAAGGAATGGCTCCAACAAGAGCTAGTATAGAAAAAGGAATATTGAATGTTGCATCAATGCATACTTCTGAAAAACTCACTGTTGATTATGAAAAAGATGCTACTCAAGCTGTTGAATTTGGAGGTGAGGAAGGTATTTTGAGGAGAAAAGCAAAAGTTGAATCTGAATATAAGAAATCAGATATGGTTTCTGATGAGCTTCCGCAACGTTATTCTACTGGACATGGATTACCTCCAGGAGATATAATTGATATTCAACCTTGAAATCATAGAACAGCTCTTCAGGTTTACGCACAAGATGCTGGTCCGATAATGCAAAATAAATCTGAACAAATGGGACCATATGTTACATTGCAACATGTTTCTCAGAGTTCTTATGGCTTGCGAGGAATTACTGATTTTTCACATATTTGCTTTGGAGATCAAGTCCTTGATCCTCAAGATTATGATGAAATTATGATTGACAATAATACAAATATGCATCGTGTTTACATGCCAGTGCGTTATGAAAACGGAACTCCTGTTCCAGATTTTGCATTAAATTCTGCAATTGAGGAATTCCAAACAGAACTTCGCAAAAAGAATGTTACTGACCCTGGTTTAATTAATACAAAACTTCAAGAAATGTTTCCAGGGCAAGGTTTGAAATATAATGCCGAAACAAAAGCTATTGATTTTCCTGCTCAAAAAATGATGCCATTTATGGTTCTTGAAGGATACGCTAGTGATAAAATCACAGATATTGATAAGCGTTCTCCTTACATTTATCACCTTGGACCAGATGAAGGAAAGAAAATTAAAGATACTTTCAACAACCTTATTCAAACTGGAGATTTATTCGGTAAAACAAATGCAGGTAAAGATAAACGTGTTATAAATGATGTAGGAAACGCTGGTAGAAATCGCTTATACAGAAGTAACATTTTTATTCCAATTGCCGGAAATGGTGTTATGGGAGCGGCTATTTACGGACCACAATATGCTCCATATACTCGTTACATGAATATAACTGGACAAGCAGCATTACATCAAAATAGAATGAATGGTGTTAGTTCTGGACAAGGAACTCCAAGTCCTAATATGAAATTAAATTGATAAATGATGAATAAACAGTATGACTGGTTTGCAACCAGAATTTTTCAACCTGAATTATCGTTAGATGAATTATTTGATCAGGGAATTACGCCTGAAAATACAGGTTTTAAAACAAGAGATGATTATAGAAATATGGCTTCGGTGAGAGATCAGTTTAGAACTGAAGATGGCGGATTTGATGAAGACGCGTTCAATAATGCTTACAACTCATCGAGAGAGATGTATAACTTATATACTAACCGCGAGTATAGTAAAAAATTACTCGAGGAATTTGCTTATGATCCTTATGAGTGGTATGCGCCAGCTACTGGAGAAATCATAGATGTTTCTGCGTCTAATACTCCAACAAAAAATGGAATGCTTTATTCTACAAATATTGCTGGTATTGGTGAAAATACTGAATCTCCTTATAGTGTTAGAGAAATCGCACAGAAACAATTAGTTCATGATGAAAATGGAAATCAATTAGATTGGACTCCTGAAGACAAAGGTGGTTTATTAAAAGGATTGTTAAGAGATCCGCTTGTATTAGCAACTTATGATGAAGATACTCCTGAATATGATAACGAAGGAAATTTAATTGCTTTTCATAAAAAAGGGGAATACAAATATAATGAGTTTGGTTCTCCTTATTATGAAAAATTAGGAGATCGTGATGCATATGGAAAAGAAGTACTTCATTATTCTGATACTCTTACTAAAGAAGGTACTTTTTTAAATAAATTGGATTTTTATGATTCTGATGGAAAAAGAAAATCTGTTTTTGGAACAGCAATGAAAACTGCATCCAAAATTGTTCCTATGTTTTTGCATCCAGCTGTTGGTTACACATGAGGTGCTATTAATGCAGCCAAAGGAATTGGACAATCATTAGCAGCTCTTAGTAAAGGTGTTGATTCAATTATTACTGGTACTGATGATAATGAATTTGGTAGAGCAATGACGAAAATGGAAAATTGACTTGGTAAATTTGATGATTCAAAATCAGATTATGGTAAGACCCACATGTGAACGTCAATGGAAACATTTGGAGATTTAATTGGTTCTACTACAAAACAGCTTTTCGAACAAAGGTTGATTGCTAGCATTCCGAAACAATTAGCATTTTTGGGCCCAAAAAACATGCGATCAAAAATGGGACAGGATTTAGCCATTGCTTATATGGCTGCTACTTCAGCAAAAGAATCATATCAAGCTGGTATTGAAGCTGGACTTGGAGACAGACAAGCAGGTCTTCTTTTATTGGCTAATACTGCAGCAATGTGAAAGTTAATGGATTCTGATTACGGAAGAAGTACCCTTTTTAAAGGATCTTGGTTTGATGATGATATTGCAAAAAAGACTGCTAAAGAAACTGCAGATCAAATGGTAAAATCTGGAGAAAAAGGTTATTTGCAGTCTGAAATTAATAAGCAAATGGCTGAGTATGGAACAACTAGAATGGTTGTTAAACGAGCTAAAGACGCAGTAGATGATGCAGCTAAAGGACTTGGAGACGCACTTGAAGACAAAGCAGATGATGTAGTAAAAAGTGGAACAAAAGCATTAGCAGAAAATGCTAAAAAAGGCGGACAAGAAATTGCTAAAGAGGGTGCCGAAAAGGCGTCAGAAAAAGCTGTTTCAATGTGAGCTTCGTCAAAAGCATTTTTAAAAGAAGCTTATGATAAGTTTTCTACTAATTTTAAAAATAAACTTGAAGTATTTAAAGGTGTTGCAGATCCGGAAGAATATTTAGCAGCAATGCGTAACGAAGCAATTGAAGAGGTTGCTGAAGAAGCAATTATGGATGCAACAAAAGCTACAACACTTGCGCTTGAAGCACTCGGTGTTAAAATGAATGATACTGGAAAAAAACTCGACTATGGTTTCTCTGGAAAAGATATTTTTGATCGATATTTGCTTTCATTCTTAGGTGGAGCCATTGGTGGTGGAATTTTCAGAGGATATTCTGCTTTCGAGCGAGTTCGTGATAATAATTGAGAAAGAGTTATTCCTGACTATCAAAAAGATCTTATTTTCTTAATTGCCGACGGAAAAGGTGATGAAGTGATTGAACAGTATAAATTACTTCATAAAAAAGGTCTTTTGGGTTCAGATAGTTTACAGAGTGACTTTAAAATGTCAGCTGACGATGTGTCAGAAGTTGTTGGAGGTGAAGACTTATCACAAGCTGATGCAAATCTTAAAGTTCTTGTAGGAAATGTTAGATTCATTGAACAAGTTTTAAACGACGAGGGAATTTTTGATGCAATTCAAAAATCAAAAGAAGGTAACGTTGTAACAACTCGAGAATTAATTTGAAGAAATGACGAGTACACAGAAAAACAAAAACGAGGTTTGTTTTTGATGCATTTAGTTGGTGCACATCAATTAATGACTCATGATTTTATTAAACTCGGAGAAGATTTTGTTACTGCTGAAACTTGAAAAACTGTTGCATTTAAATCTTTAGATAGAGACAATCTAACTGAAGAAGAAAAAGCGCAAAAACAAAAACTTCAAAGTATTTATGAAGAGCGAATCAAAGAGTTGCGTAAACGCCGTGATGAAATTTTAGAAGGTAAATATAATTCTGATTATGTTGCATCTATTTTGCTTGAAACAGAAGGTGTCCTTCCTAAAATGACAAAGATTGGTGAGTTTGATAAAGACAGATGGTCAATGTCTATGTATGGAAGAGTATTTTCTGCATTAAATCCGCTTTTACAAACACAAGTCGAAAAGGATTTGGATAGTTACTTTAATCGTGCATATAATTTTTACGGAAGAAATTTTGCAGAAATGCATGATGGAACTAAACGAGCATTTTTACTTTTACAGAAAAGAATGCGTCCAGAGTTTGAAAAACAAAATGAAACTTTAAGAGGTAAACGTATTAATGATTTTCATTCTGATAATTATTTTGGAGAAGAATATTTTAGACGTTTGGAGCTTAAAGAAAAAACTGAAGCTACATTAAAAGAAAAAGTTGCAAAACATCAAGAACTTTCATCAAAAGAATCACCAAATGCTGATGAACTTGCCAAACTTGAGGAACAAATTAGAACATTGCAAAATAATTTAGCAATAGCGGAATACGGTATTTTTGATTATAGTCATGTAGACGGAGATCCAGAAATAGAAAATAAAGCTAATTTTGTTCCTACAAGCATGCTTCTTAAACGTTTTAATAATTCAAATATTGACAAATTAAAAGCTTTAATTGAATCATATCATTCTGTTGTTACTTCTGATGTTAAAACAGCTAAAGAAACTACAACTAATTTGTTAAATCAGATATTGACAATTTATCAAGAAATTGAAAGAGACAATGGTCTTGTTCAAGATCTTGGCGAATTAAAAATGGCAGAACAAGCAATGATTCAACATATTGAATTAATGTTTAAAAATGGAATTTTTAATTTTGATGGAACAAGTAGAGATGTAACAAGCGCATCTCGTTTTGCAGGTACAATGTTATCTGTAAATGAAGATGAACGAAATCAATATAGAGAGCAATATGAAAATGCGTTAACTGAATTACTAGAATCTTTAAAAAGCAACAAAGACTTAAAAGAAAAATATAGCATTGCTTTTGCGGCATATCAAAAAATGCAAGATTTAGTACAAAAGGTTATAAAAGATATTGAATCAGATTCTACACAAGAAAATTTAGCGGCAGAAGGTGTTAATTTTGATGATGCTTTAGATTTCATTAAAAAGGCGTTTTATATTCCGGCTTTAACATTAGGAGATGTTAATGTTGAAAATCCATTTGATATTTTCTTTAAAATCACCGATATTGTTGGAAGATTAAACAGAACTCCTATTTCTCAAATCTTAAATGCTTTTGCTAAAGAAATGGATGAAGCTGGTAATATTAAAACATCTGTTGCTGCATTTATTGAAAATTTCTTTGATGGTTATATTTCTGCTAAAAATTGAAAAGATTTTATTATCGCAAATGGAGATGATCAAAAACTTTTAAAAGGTATCTTGGATGTTCTTAGCATGATGGAACTTTTAATTTCGGTGGATGATAAAACTATTGAAACATTAAATGCATTTAATGATAAAGAAAATCAGTTTGTTGTATTTGATCCTATTGCAAAACGCAATCTTCTTCGCAACATAGATGCTTTAAAAAATAAAATTTATGTCGTTTGACAAAATGGCATGCGAACTTCTGGAAATAGACACGCTGAAATTGAAAAAGATTTTAAACGAAGAACTATAAATGAAGTTCAAAATTTATTAAAATTTTGAGGCGACATTCCTGAACCAGAACGAAATGAAGAATTTGATATTATTGCTATATGAAATGATGTTATTGAAGGTTCTGTTTATCAAGACAGTTTAAGTAAAATTGTTGATATTTCTGCTAATTCATTAACAAAAGAACAATTTGTTGAGTTTAACTCTAGAATTTTAAGCTTTAGAAGTCATCTTTATAAAAGGTGAAATGCGTGGACAGTAGATCTTAATCCAGAAGAACGTGCTGAACGTTTTATGCAGTTATTTGAAAAAAATCCACATTATGAAACTGTGCTTCTTGGACAACCTGAAAATCCATATTTCAAAGGAGAAAAAGGAGGCATTAATCCTGTTGAATCATTTATGTATTTGATGCAACAACTTAGTATTGATGGATTAGTGTTTGATGATGCTTATGGTAAAGCATTAACTATTTTTAAACCGGCAGATGGTGTGGGTAAACCTAGAATTCCAAATGATGAACAAGAATCTGCGACACACATGGCTGTTGCTTATTTATCGAATATTGATTTTTGAACTGCAGTTAGAGCTTCGTTAATGAAACGAATCAAAAGTCATTCTTGGAAAAGTGATACAAAAGAAGCAGCAATTGCTGATTATATAAAAAGTAACGCAATTTTAGATAACATCTTGATTATTTCTGGAACAGGTGGTGTTGGAAAAACAACAATGATTGGAACAGTACTTAAAGAAATGTGAGGTAACAAATCTCTTGTTTTTAATGCTGCAAAAAAAGAAGTTGTTGAAAAATTTGCTGCTGCTTTTGGAGCAAGTGATAAACATGAAATAGTGACCGAAACAGATACAATGTCTGGAAAAGAGGCGTTATTTAAATTTTTATTTGGAGATGATGCACATGTTAATTTTGAATTTAAAGCAGGCAAAGATGGAGATATTTATATTGATGAATCATTGTATCCTTTTTTAAATTCAGAAAAAGAGTTAGCAAAATTAAAAAAATATTCCGCAATTTTAATTGACGAAGTTGGTCAATATAATCAGATCGAGCTGAAATATATAAATGATATTGCAAAAAAAGCAGGGATTGTTGTTATTGGTTTTGGTGATCATTGTCAAATAGGAGATATCATAGAATATAAAAATGAAGCGGGAGACAAAGGAAGAGCTGTTTCAAGTTATACTGACACACAGTGTTGAAGAACACCTTATTTAATTAGAAGTATGCGCGATGCATCAATTGCTAAAGCTATAAATAACGAACGATTGGGTCGTAGTATATATACAATTGAATCACAAATTCATATTCAAGATGATGCGTTAAATAATCCGATTTCTTCTGGAGTTATTGATGGTGTTGAAATAGGTGTTAAACTCATTCATTCTGATCTTTTAAAGAATGGAATGCGAGGAGATCAAATTATAAAAACACGAGAAGAATTTAACAAAGTAGCAAATCATATTCTAAACACTATGTTAGAAGAAGATACAATTAGTATTATTGTAGATTCTAAAGAAAAGGAAGATGAGTGAAAAACAAAACTTAATGCATTGAAGTTAGATCCTGAAAGATATTCTATTAGACGTATTGATGAAAAAAATCAAATTAATGGATATGAAACAACGTATACTATTGTAGATGTTGATTGAAAAGGCCGTACTCGCATCAGTGCAAAAAGTGCGTGAAAGGATTTTTATACTATCTCACAACGTTCTTATAATGCATCTGTGTTTTTAGATTTAAATGATGAATTGGCTAAAATTCATATTACATCTGAGTTCGATGAGGATTCTGCTAGAATGTGATCAAATAATGTTGAATTTGTAAAGCAATGGTATGAAATGCGTTCTTCATTATTTATTGGAAAAGGTATTACTTCACTTTTTGCGGATGAAGATAAATTTATTGTATTAAATCACTCAGTTGACGTTGATGACGATGACAAAGAAAAAGAAAAAGAAAAAATTTCTGTTACTCCAACTGCGGCAACAAGATATACTTCTGCTAGTTCTACTTCATCAACTAAAACTCCTGAAGAAGTTTTAAAAGAAGAAGAGAGACGCAAAACAGAGGAAATTAAAACAAAAAGACGCGCATTAGAAACTTCAGTATCAACAACTCTTAACGATTTAAAAGAAAAAGGGTTCACAATAAACGCGGATGGTACAATTAATTCTCCGTTTGATGTTGACGCAATAAAAGACATTGACGATGCATTTGATAAACATACGTTGATTGCTGAAATGATAAGTTTGGTGCAAAATTTAAAAAATGTTATTCAAGATTCAAATAGAGATGTTGATTTAAAAAATACAATAAGTGAAGATACACAAACAACAATTGATTCATATGAAAGTAGTTTAACTACGTTGCAAGAAAAAATTGACAATAAACTTGCTGAATTAACAGCTGTTGACTTAGAAAAAAATATTGCAAAAATTAAAGAAAAAGCTAATGAAAGTTTTAGCAAAATTGTAATAGATGATACAACTTTACCAATAATTCAGAGAATTGAAACATTAAAGAATAATTTGCGTCATGTTGAAACAATTGAAAGATTATTACCTGCATGAACAGATGCAGTTAATAAGAGTGGCGATGATAATTTAAAAAATGAATTAGACACATTTATTGCTAATTTAAATGAAACAAAAAATGAAAATATTAACAAATTATCATCATTGAATGCGGAAATTTCAGAAATGAAACTTGTTTTTACAAGAGATAATCCGGATAAATTTGATTCAGATAAATTTGATGATTTTTCAATTCTTAATAAAGAGTCTATTCCAGAAATACAAAAAGTAATCGAAGATTATAAAAATGCTCTTGATAAGTTAGATTCAATCAATAATGAAAATATTGAAGATTTAATTGAGGCAAAACGCAAAACATGAACAAATCGAATCTCTGTATTAGAAGATCTAATCACTTCATTAAATGCTTCTGCTGCAAGTAGTGCAGAAATACATCCAGATATTGTTAATTTACAAATACAAGACGCCAAGCTTGCGGAAATAACCGAATCTGGAACAGTTTCTCCAACAGAAAATATTGCTGATTTAGTTATAAATATTATTAATTTCTGCGATAATATTTTAAATAATTCTGCAATCACTCATGAGGATAAACAATATACTGAAAAGGTTAAAAAGAAATGAATACAGTTTAAAAAGGATAATCCGACTTTCTTTACAGAAAGTGATAAGGAAAAACAAACTGATTTCGAAATTAAACCAACAAAAGGTTTTGAGGTAAATCAGACTTCTTCTGAAGATGCTGAGTTTAGTTTGGATGAAACTCAAAAAATGATGGAAGAAAAAGATGTTGAGACAAAAATTGAAGATAAATTTACTATTACCGGTTTTGAACATTATAAAGAACTTTATGAAGCAACAAAAAATGGTAAGGAAATTTATGTTTGAGGTTTGGACCTTGAGACAACATCAAAATTTTCAGAAAAAGCAGAGTTGGTGCAGTTTGGTTTGGTGAAATATAAAATTACAAGGAGTGGTTCAGAATGAAAGATAGAACAAGTTTCTAAAACTTCTGAATTTGTAACTCCAGGTACTGAAGGTTTAACTCCTCCTGCAGAATTTGATAATGGAGATATTAACCCAATATATAAACCATGGTCTGATGCAGAATCTAAATGAACTGAAGAGAAAGCAATTGAATATATTTTTGATACTATCGGAAATGGTGATTATGTAATTACATATAATGGCAAATCATATGACTTTGATGTTCTTGCTCGTCGCGGACAATTATATGGAAAAACTCCAAATTTACTTGACAATTGAAAACATATTGACGTGTATGCTGATTTCATAACACAACGAAACAATTTTGGTGGAGATTTGTTATGAAATGATGACACTGGTGTTCCTCATACAATTGGTGGTCTTGCTGTTGGTGCTGGATATAGACGTTTGGAAACAATTGAAAAACAAATCAAACGTCAACTCAAATCAGCAACTGATTCAGAAACAACATCGCACGATGCTTTTTATGATGTTGAAGCAACATTGGATGTAATGATCAATATATTTAATGGTATTCCAATCTTTTTAGAAGAACAAAAATTTAAAAAGAGTGAATTTACAACAGATTATATTGGAGATGATTTATATCTTAAGGAGGTTTTAATACCATACGCAAAAGGTTTAACTGATATTGATGCACCGTTAGAATCCATTATTACAGCGTGTGAAAAAATACGTTACAAAATTTTAAGCGGGCAGATTCAGACAACAATGAAATGAGAACCAGTTAAAGGAACAAATCGTTCTAGATTGGTGTGTGATTTTGATGTTTTTGAGAATCTTCCTTTATTTGAAGTTGATGGTATTAAATCAGGTGTATATCGTGGTTCATTTGTTCGCAATAAAGTAACAATGAGTTATGGTGGCAACTCATACGAAGAAATAATTGATTTGATAAAGCGTAATCCAAATCTTCGTGTTTCTAGACCATTTGTATTAACTGGTTTGAAAGGTAGTGATCACGTGTCTTCTGAAGAATTGAGTCCTGGAGCATTAAAATTTTATGATCCTAGCAAAACAGGTGGTAATTTAGGAAAAACATTTGTGTTACTCAGTGAAGATCCAAATCTTCCTCAAAACTGAGATCCTACAATGGCGTTAAGTGCAATAAGAAATGATAATGGAATGATTGATTGAAGAAACACTGAATTTACAATGTTAACTGTGAGTCGTACTGCAAAACTTCAAGACATGATTGATTTTGCAATTGCAACATCAATGTTAGCTCATGATAAATTAGGTTTCATGATGAATGATTACTTTGAAAATATGTCAAATCAAGATGCACATAATATTTTAGGAGGAATTACTTTATCAAAAACACAATATGAATCATTACTATCTGGCATAGATGGTCGAAGTAAGTTAAAACTTTTCAATTCACCTGTATTTTCTGTAATGGATTCTCGTAATGTTGGAGAATTTTTAGCAGCTTTTATAAATGGATGTATTCTTAATCCAGATGTATTGAATCATTTGGAACCAATTACTGGTAATGAAAAAATTACAATGCCGTTACATCAATGAATGTTTAAAAATATTTTTGAAACATTGTTGTGTACACCATATTATTCTGATTGAAAAAGTATTGGTGATTATCCGAAATATTATTCGTTGGCATTACAAGTAAATGGTGAAGAGTTTAGATTAGTTTATAATAGTTCAACTGGTACAGAAGGTTTTTATTTATTTAAAAATCATGCAGATCTTGATATTGCTGCGCAGATACAAAATGTTCATAAATCTAAACAAACAATAGAGACCGGATTTCATTTTAAAACAACACCTAACAATTTATCTTCAATATTATTTGATTTATTGCAAGATCATTTTGGTGTGAAATCAGAATCTGATTTGCATTTTGGCGAAATTAAATTAGAAACAACAAATTATTATAAAAATACTGAAGAAATAGAAGTGTATCCTGTTTCTGCAAATGAAGTATTTACACGTGTATTTACTACATGATCTGGTAGTAGCTCTTCTGCTATTGGCTTAAGAGGTTGAGATCAGGTATATGAAACTATTAAAAAGGACATGGATGGTTTTCAACATGACATATTTGGACACGAAATTATTGATAAAGTGTCTAAAGATCGTTGAGGATCAACTATTTTTACACCTTCTATTTGTACTAATAGTTTGAACGGAGAGTATAAAGCAAGATCTGTTAAATTAACAAAATATGGTGGATGAACATTAAAAGAAACTGCTGATAAATCGGAAATAATTAAAGAACAAATTTTAAATCGAATTGGAAAAATTCAAAATTCCGTATCAAAAGAATTTCTCGAATTTATTAAAACTAAATTAAATATTGATGGTTTCGTACAAAATTCATCAAATCTTGATAAAACTAAAGATGAATTAGATGCATGATTTACTAAAGAGGTAAATAGATTAGCACGAGAGTTTTATAAAGATGAAGATATAATTGAAGTTTTAATTCTTGATGGAGATACTTTTGAAATAAAAAGTAGATTTAAAAAAGCAGCTGACTTGCCAGAAACAACTGAATTTGATAAAAAATATTATTGAGTTGATACTGTTGGCACAGAGCAAGCTTATATTGGTTTTGAAAATGGAATTCCTGTTAGTTTTAATATTAGAAGAATTAATGAACTTACTACACCATATGTTTTAGATTTAACACAAGATGATGTAAATATTTCATTATTACGAAATATTTTATTAACTTTGTGAGACAGTGAATTTGCTTTAGACGAAAGAACACGTGCTGGTTATTTAAGATATTTTATGGCGCAAGTTCGAGGAATAAATGTTGATTCTAAGGTAAAAGAAAGAATTACAAAGAGTATTTTAAAATTAAATTTAGAACAAAAAGATTCAATTTTTACAGAAAAAATTAAAAAAGATTTACTTGCAAAAGATCCTACTTTAGCCGCATTATATGATGTGTATGGTAATGATTTTTATAGTGCATTAGAAGATTCTCTTTTTGATATATTTGGATTAATTGAACAAATGTGTAATTAAATATGAGTAAATGTATTAATTTTAATCTTTCAAATGAAGGGCAAAGACAGCGCGACATTGTAAAGAAAATGTTAGAAAAAAAGACTCCAGGTGCAGTCCTGGGGTCTTTTATTAAAGCGCTAAGTAAAAACAGCGAAGAAGGTGAAAAACTCTGAAGTGCATTTTTAGATTTTGATCCTATTGAATTAGAAATAGCGTTAAGAGAAGAATTATTTGAAAAAGAACAACATGAGTATGAACAAAGTAAGTATGTTCATAAGTCTAGTACACCGTTGTTAACTTTAGATGATTTTAATAGATCTGAACTTTCTTCAAAAGAAAGAAAAAGAATCAAAGAAGATATTAAACACAATATTGTAAGTAGATGTCTCTTTGATCTTGATGGTAATACTGGAACAATTCATCCATTGGAAAAAATAAACGAAAACATATTAGCATACAAATTGTCAATTATGTTAGACTTGGCAAAAAAATTACACATTGATACTCCAATAACAAGTATTGATGATTTATTGTATGCTTCGGAAAACAATGGTGAAGAATTATTGCAGAATTTATTTATTGAAATACAAATAGCATATAATGCAAATGGATCTTCTAAATCTGAAGATTTAATTCATAAATATAATTTGTTAACATATTTTGATACAATTCTTCTTTCTACTTTTGAAAATGTAATTGGATTTGATCCTGAATATGCAAATGATGGTTTTATTTATTTACACAAATATGTATATTTAGGACCAGGCACTAATATGCGTAAAGGTCATCAAGATAATAAATCAGAAGGTTTTGCGGATGCATTTGAAAATATGGCAAATATTACAAAGATGATTACCAATTTTATTCCAAAATATATATCATTGTCTTCAGATGCAAAACCAATGGGTTATATTGGCGATAAAATGGCCGTATTTCTTTTTGCTGAATTATGAGAATTTGTAGTTGATACGTATCGTGATCCTTCTTTTCATTCTCTTGAGTCAAAAAATCCGAATGCATATGTAGCAATTAACACTGCTATTGATAATCCTGCAGATGCGGATTGAGGTGCTATTGTTAAACATTATATTAATACCAAAACAGCATTTGTTAAAATTAACATTAAAGAATGTATGATTGGTTTATATAAACATATTTTTCAAAAAGGACAGGGCACTTGGTTATATGAAGATTTTGTGAGTTGCATTCAAAAATATAGAAAAACATCGTATCAAATTATTTCAAATGTTAGAAAAAATAAACATAAATATTTGGAATTTAATGAATTATCATTATGAACGGAACAAAATGCTAACTTTAAACTTCAAGATCAATTGTCGTATTCTACTGTAGCTTTTCATGCAAAATATGATACTGATGAAAAACGACAAAAATTAGCTAAAGAACTTGGTTTAAAAGTAATTAATCAAAATACATTTAGTGTTAAGGTTGATGGTACTGATGTTGTTATTTCTGTTGTAAAAGATGGTGATAAAGTAAGTTTTGAAATGAAAACTAATGGTGCATCTAGAGAGGCAATTTTAAATTTTTTATTAACTAAAATGAATATTAATATTGCTAAAGATGCATTGATTCATCTACAATCAGAACTCCATGGAGATGATATTGGAAAACGTCCTGGTGAAATTAGAGTAAGTTCTATCAAATCTGTTGCAGATAATGCTTATTTTGAATCTGCAGTTGCTCCTGTTTTTGGTTTATGAGTAAATTCTGTTTTTGATAAGAAAGTTGAATTAGAAGATAAAACAACATTTACACCATCTCTTATTTTTGATAGCAAATATTTTGCTGGAGAAAAAGTAGGTGTTAATGATTTTTCACCTTACTATTCGCAATTATATAGAATGTCAGAAATTCTGCAAATTGTTCATAATGAAAATACATCGAATGTTATTAAAAATGGAAAAGGTAACAATGTTCCTGTTACTCAGCTTGCTACTATTCAGCAAGACGGCCCAGTATTAGATATTACTACTAAAAAAGCCGAAAGAAAGAAAATTGAAGAAAATAAAAGATGAATAAAACAAGAAGGTATTAAAGATAAAGTTGTTACTAGAAGTTTTAAATCTGTTTCTCAATATAATCCTACTTTATCACAGCGAGGTTTTTGTACAGAAAAATCTTGGCTCAATGCTGGTGTTGTTGCCGGCCCTGTTGCAAAAGAATCAAAAGAATTAAAAGGCGGAGAGCTTATACATGACGAAATAATGTATATGTTTGTTCAACAGTTTTTTGAAAAGGGTACGCATATTTATACACAGCCTACTGCAAATGCTGATAAAAATCTTCAAAATCTTAAAGGTTTAGCATTAGATCTTGAAATAGAATATACTGATTCTCTTGGTGTTACACAAAAACAAAATGATACATTGCGCTCAATAATTAAAGCTGCAATGAACGGGGATGATTCTAAAGTTCATGAATATTATGCTTTACATAATGCCAAAGCATTACTTGCTTTAGAACATAATATTTGTCACTCGTATAACTGTGCGTTTGCAAAACATCCTGATTGAAAACCTGTTAAAACTATTGATGAATTAGCTACACAGTTAATTAAAAATAGATGAAAATATTTACAAAGTAAAACAGGAGATGATTGGACATTAAGTTTTGTTAAAAATAGTTTTAAAAAAGCAAAACTTGACTTTAACGAATCTACTTTTGGAGTTACAGCAAAAGTAAAAGGATCTGTAGAAAAAAGAATTGAACCTTTTGATTGTGTGCAATTTCCAAAAGATATGATTAGAGATTTTCAAATCGCAAGGAGTGCTGTTTCTGGTGATTTTTCTTTATTGGAAAGGCAATCGAGAATGTATGAAAAATTCTTTATACAAGACATAATTGCAGAACAATGTCACATTGATACAATAACAGATCTTTATTTTAAAGAACTTGTTGGAAAAGAAGACTCATTAAAACAGTGGGTTACTAGATCTGGAGATTTAATTTTAGCTACATTTGAACATAATGGTAGAATAGTTCGTCTTACTAGTTATAGTAGTCCGATAGAAATTGAAGCATTTAAAAATGCCGAAAATGTCACAATTAACCCGCTTCTTCATGCATATCATATAACACAATTTTCAGTAAATACTCAAGTTAATGAATCTTATAATGGTACTCGTTTTTCAATTACTGCTAAAAAAGATGATGGTGTATGAATTGATAGTGTTGATTACTGTAATGTAATTAGTACAGCTGATCATAATATTGTTATTCATGGATCAGATGATGTTGAAACAAGAAAGAAAAAATTAGAAATAATTGAAAAAGTAAAAGCGAGAAAGGCTGAAATTGCAAAAGAATGAGAGAAAAACTATTTAAAAGTTGAGAACTTAAGAATGGTTGATTATTATAAACGTGCTACCGTTAATGGTACGCGAGAGCATCGTATTTTGCATGGAGGAAAATATAATATTCCTGAAGAAGTAGATTATGTAGTTTTTGAAGATCCGGAAGGAGATGCTATTTTGAATTCAACAGCTTCTGTTAGATGCAAAGCGCAAGATGGTAGTATTTGAGTAACTCCTTGGCATGCATTGCAAATTGATGCTGGAGCAGGAGAAGCAAAACTTCCTCCTGGAGTTCGTAAAACAATGTATCATGATATTGATCCTGTTACTGGTGGAGCATCGCTTCTTAAAATGGCGGAATTCCCAATTACTAATGAAATGCGAAGATTGAGTCAAGATGATGCAATGAATATGGAAAATCTTTTGATGAAGTTAGCAAGTCGTAAAAAAATAACAGCATTAACTTCGAAAAAGGACATATACACTTCTATTGAGAATTTGAATTCTTTCTTTAGTGGACAAACATTTTATGAGCAGCAAAAATATGATCTGTCTGCAGATGATTTTGGTGATTATTATGCTTTTAATATTCAAGTTGCTGTATCAGATGATGGCAAGTTGATGATAACAAAAGAAAAAACTAAAGTAACCAAAACAGGAGAAGTTTGTGGAAATACTACAACAAAAACTTATGAAGTAAATACTGTTTATCAAATTGATAGAATTTTAGGAGGATGTTACTCTTGTGACATGACTAAAACTGGTCTTAAGTTAGGTGAATCTCAAAATAAAGTTGTTAACCGAATTATTTGTGAACTTGATTTGAAACGAAATTATTCAGCATATGCTGTAAATAAAGAGTCTCTCAAAAATAACATTAAAAATGTAAATCCTGCAAGTGAATGATACAATTCTGAAATTAAATACCGTGATGCTATTGAAAATTTAGGCGAAGAATCTGATTTATGAACTAGTACAATTAGTACAAAATTTGGAGGAATTATTCTCAATGCACTTCATGAAATGGATGAAGATGTTGATGTAGCACGAGGTGTTCAGATGCTTTCTGAAATGATTCAGAATGGTAATCAATATGGAGAAGTTGAAAACATTTATTCTAATGTTCGAGCAGGAATTCAAGATGCTTTAAAAGATTATACAGAAGCATTGGATACAGATGATTCAGTTAAATTACAAGATTTAATTTTTGATACAATTATTGATTCCATAACAAATAGTAAAGATAAAACAAAAGTGTCTTTAGCTCAAGAATTTGTTTTAGGAATAGATGCTGCAAGAAAACAAAAGGGAATTAAAATAACTGGTTTTCCTATTAGTGATAAAGCTTTATATGAACTACTTATAACATCCATTGTAGGTAAAATTAATAAAGAAGGTATTCGTGCAAGAAATGCTGGTTTTGGTGGTGTTAAGCATCCATCTTTTGGTGTTGCTAAAATTTATGATTTTTGAGTTCCAGATGGAAAAGATCGTGATGGTAATGTAAAATATAAAAAGATTTATGCTAAACATAATGATATATTAAATCAAATTATTTCCTTTAGGCAATCAAAAGAAGGTAAAGCGTATTCAACATGATCTGTTCAGGATTTAATGGGAGTAATGGAAAAAGATGGGGTTTTAAACCCATTTATTGAAAGAACAAAATCATCTATTTTTGATGTTGACCTTGGAGAAACAATTGTTTATAAAAATTCTGAAGGCAAATGAGTATCGTTTGAAATTGCATCAGATAGAGATTATCAGTTTTTCAAACGTTCTATTGAACCAAAATTAACTGAATTTTATAGAAATGTATTTGCTGGGCGAAGACTTAGAGGTTACCGCACAGAATGTAGTTATACAGATGAATCTGGAAATATTAAACATGATATGATGTTCAATACAGATTCTCGTTATTTGCTTTCAAGTATTGATTATGTTAGAGATGCAGTTACAAAAATTGATAAATTCATTAGAGATAATAAATTAAATATTTCAATTGTTGATTTTATTGATACTGACTTGTTTAAAAATAATTGTAAAAAATTAACAGGTTATGCATTTAGAGATAATTATACACGCAATGATTTAAAATCTCGTATAATTTTTATTCAAAGATATTTTCAAAATAACGATACATTTAAAAAGTTTTTCCTTACTGTAACTGGCAAAAGTTTTGATAATTGATTTAAACAACGATATAATAATAATCCAGATTATTCTATTGATGATTGGGAAATTCTTAATCTAAGTAGATCTGGTAATATTTTTGAAGGAACTCCTGAAGAAGAAGTATATGATTTTACAGGATGAACTGAACAAGAAAAAGAACAGAAAAAGGAACGTGAAAAAGCAATTAATCTATTCAAAAATACTTTAACAAAATTTATAGAAAATCAGCGTTTAATTGGAGTTAGCAAATTTACTGATGATGGTATATTTGAGTTTACGAAAGAAGGTGATACCAAACCAACACAGTTTGTTATTAAACATTCAAAAATTCGTAAAGCTGAATATATGAAATCAAAAGGAAATGTATCAAAACAATTCCTTATTGATAGAGATCATTCAATGTTTGATATTGAAACTAAAGGGTGAAAATACTTTAAAGAACAATTAGAAAAAGCATATCAACAACCTGCTGATTCAAAATTATTATATGATGTTGTTATCTACGATAAAGCTCGCGTACCTATTTACATAAAATATGATCCTAATCATTCATTTGCAAAGTATTTTTCGGAACAAAATGGAGAATATGTTTCTACCATAAATGGTATTTTTAGAGAAAAACAAGGACGTGTATATTATAAAAATCAAGAAGTATGTAGTAGTAATAAGATGACTTCTTGGATTAAACATGGTTCTAACGGCGAAAAATATACTGTATTAACTATTTTTGATAAAACTGTTTTTGATGATATAGTTAAAGGAAAATATGGTAAAAATGTAGGTTTTGTTTCTAAAGTTGTTCCTAATTTAAATGAAGATTGAGACGAAAGTGGTAAAATCTCGTTAACTTATCAAGATAAACAAACTTGAATTGAAAATAGAATTCAAAGAGAACAGGAAACAGGTACAGAAATAGGTGGCGCTTTGGCAAGCTTAGGTGTAATCGATGGAAATCGTTTATGGGAAACAGAAGGACGCAGGAGAGTTGCTAAATTAAAATATGATTTATTTATATCTGATTTAGTTGATGATAATATTATAGAATCATCATGAGAAGATGGAACTGATGCATTTGATAATTGACTTAATCATGAAGCTAAAAAAATGTGAGAGTCATTTAAAAAACAAAAATCTGCAATTGGTACCCGTATTCCTTCTCAGGCAATGCAGTCAATGATGGCAATGGAATGTGTCGGATATCTTGATGCCGATTATAATGAAGAAATGGCATCTATTGAAATGACATACATTCAGGGTTCTGACTATGATATTGATAAAGACTATATTACAGAATATTTTATTGATGAAACTGGTTTTGTTGGAGATGGTTCTAAGTTACAACAAATAACAGCACTTGAAGAACATGTAGATCAATTACCGACTCCTAACGGAAGTGAAAAGGAAGGAGTGAAATACATGAAATTTACAAATCCTTTATTTTGGAAAGAAAATGATAAAATATTCAAAGTTGATTATTCTGATGTAAAAGAAATTCTTGATTGGTTAGATGATCCTTATGCTGGAAGAAATGATAGATTGTTTACATATTTCTTAGATATATTGGATGCTGTTAATAACGGCAAAAAAATATCTATTTCTTTACTTGGCGATGTTGCAGATACAATAAAATATTTAAATTCTAGGGATTATGCTAATTTTATAGATTTTATAGAACAACGCTATAATAATGATGATTTAGTTAATGTTATAAAAGGTTGATTTGACAGTCCAGATTTAAAAGGAAATCGCACAATCAAAATAAATCGTTTTGATGGCAATTATGAATCATTACATTATTTTATTTCTGAATTTGTTAATTGATCTCGCAATCATAATGTTAAAGTAGCAGAACCATTAAAAGAGTATCCAAATTATCTTGGTTTATTGAGGCGTATTGCTAAGTATATTAATATGCATCAAACATCTGTCATTTCTACATCTAAAGATTCTCAAAATATTTCACTTTCTAAAGAATTGAAAATTTTGAGTAATCCCAAGAATATTGCCGCAATGGAAGTTTCAGTTGACCTTAGTTTAAGTGAACTAAAAGAATTTGCCAATGAACGAGGTGTTCAATCTGAAACAGGTCTTTCTGTATGATCTCCGGCTTCTAAGTTTAAAGCACAAGATACTAATCTTCTTGGTAAAACTGGTGTAGGTGTTGCTGCAAATGCTGATAAAGTTTATTTTACAGTTTATTATTATCATACTAAAATTTTAAATGATATTGCTAAGATTGGTAACTCAAAAACTAATTTGACAATTGAAGAACAAGCAGATGTTATAACAAAACTTTCTAAAACATTAATTGTAAATCCATTTGATGAAAGTGATATTAGATGTATTTCTAAATTAAATTGGAAAATTTTGGATCAAATGCCTGATTTTAATGTTAGTGCTGCGTTTGCAAAAAGTTCGTTAGGTAAAAATCAAAAAGAATGAGTTAGTACTGCAATTGATAGAGCTGTTGAATGATACAATAAAAATACAAATCCTTCAATATCTGTTGATACAATAACTTTCCATCAATTTTTAGCATATTTAAAAACAATTGGTAAAGATGTAGACGGTCCAACATTACTTTCAGCGTTAGTTAGTGCTGCTACAGATAATGCTAAGGAATTGGTACTTTCTAAACTTAATGCATTCGGAGATATTCTTGATGCTTATGGTATGTGTGCTTCTTTAGGAATTCCTTTTGAAGATACTGCTGCAATATTTACCAGTCCACTTCTTAATGTTTGTGTTAAGGAAATTAGAGGTGATATCCATGATCCTACAAATTTTGTTAGTAAACTTGAAGGAAGTTTTGGTTTATACTTTGCTGATTTTTCAAATCCGAAAAAATTTACAAGAATTAATAGCATATTAACTTCTGCAACAATAGCAAATTTTGCTAAAACTAGAGAATTAGGATTTACAGGAACTCTTAATTTTAAATCACCTTCTGGTAGACTTCTTCAAATTAATGAACTTGAGAGTGCAAATGCTTCAATTGATGATATGATTGTTAAAGTCAAAACAGAAATTGATGAAACATATGGTTATATTTTTAGCTCATTTGATTCGGATGATGTTGATGATTATGAATGGGAATATATTCTTGAAGCTGAAATGGAGGCTTTTGATGAAACATCTATGCAGAGTACAGTTACTTGGAAAGATGCAAAACCTATTCAAAAAATGGCGTTTCTTTCATTTTTGAAAAAGATTAAGTTACGCAATAACGCAATTATGGCAGAATTAATGAAACCAAATGGTACAACAAATGTTGAAAAACAATTAAAAGATTTAGAAAATATTTCTGAAAAATTGATGCCTAAATTATATGAACAACAAATCCTTCATAAACTTCTCGGAGTAACAAAAGGAATTGAAGGTAAACCTCAACAATTGTATCGTTATATTCGTGAATTAGAATATTTTGTTGATAAAAAATATTCTGATGCGGGAATTAAAGAAAAATTTGATTTCGTAAGTTTCTTCAAAGATCCTGAATATGCTAAAAAACATATTGAGTTGTACGAAGGTGTTAGAGAATTTACAAATATTCTTGAATGTTTATATGTAAATGAATATATTGGCGAAATGTTAAAAACTGTTGGAGACACAAATGAATTATTAACTAGAGTATCATTTGTTTACGGAAACACACAGCGTTTAGCAAAAACCATTGAAGAAAATTTAGGACTTCATCGTTCTTTAAACCATAAAGAATATGGCGCAATTGCGGGAATGGTAAACGAATGAATGATTTATCAATTTTTAACATACCACGGATCACATTTAGGTATTAAGTTAAATACAGATCCTGAACGTGGAGAACAAATTTATCGTGGTAGTGTTGGAAGAAACTTGGAACCAGCTGATTCTAGTTTACATGTTAATTCAATGGTTGATATAATGTCTTTCAAACATTTGGCTAATATGCATTTTTTCTCTGATCTAATGCAAGATTATGCAGAAAATCCGACTAAATATTATGTTGATGGAAGTCCGAATATGTTTCTTGAGGCTATCATTCCGGGAGGATATCTTAGAATAATTCCTAAAAATGAAAGAGATAGTGGTTCATTTGCAAAAGCTGTTCCTGAGATGGTTTGAAAAATTGCATATAATTTGAATGAAGATATTTCTGATGAAAGTAGTGAATATGCTTTGCAATTAAAACGTCATTTTGAAGAAATATTTACTAAACCATTGCGTTATAAAGATAATAATGGAAATTGAGTAGAAAGAGGTATTACAATTGGAGATTTTATTTATCTTTATAATTTAGTTGTATATCAGAATTCTGGAACAAGAAATTCATTTACTAAACTGTTTGAAAACGCAGAAAGTTTGAGAAAGAAAAGTACATTGTTGCCACAATTTAATGCTTTTGTTGCAGCTTTAGATTCTGGTTTAAGATCATATGATTTTGTCAAAGATTCATCTTTTATAGAGTCGATATATCTAAAATTAGCGGCAATGAAAAATTCAAAACTTACTGATGTTATCAGAAAAAAGAAAAGCAGCATTAGCGTTACTTTTCCAATAAATCCAGATTACCCATTCAGTTTTTCGGATAACGCAATTATCCCTGATAGAGATTCTGATGCAATGGCGAAATTTTATGACCAAATGACTAGAATTGTAACACAAAATACAATTGACAAAACATCTATATCAATGGATGATCTAGGAATTTATTATGTGCAGGCAAGTATGCTCCCATCAGATCCTACGTTGTTTTTAAAAGAACATGGAGATAATTTTGTATTTGTTGATGTTAAATTATATGAAAAACAATTAAAAGCGGAACTTGCAGAAAAATATAAAAAAGATCCTGAAGAAATAATTATTTCAGAAAATGAACTATTCAAATATATTAAAACTCAGATAAAAGATATTGCTAAAGATAAATATGTCATTATCACAGACCCTAGATTGTTTAAAAGTGTTGTTACTGGTATTGGATTATCACAATATGTAAAAAAAGCGTTTACACATAGTGAACAAGAATTATCAAATGATGGTTTAGCAAAATTAATTGAAAACTTTACAATCAGATTGCCTTTTAATTCTAACTTCTTAACCATTTTGGAAAACACATTTAGTAAAACAATTCAACGAGTTCGTCCAATTATTTTACAAGATGCTGTTCGCAAATTATGAAATAGTTCTGGATTATCTGAAAATGGATATAATTTTGGTGAATATGTTAAATTTGTAACATCTGATGAAGTGGGAGATTATCGAGATCATCGAAGATTTGCAAAAGCGTGGTTTGAATACTCAAAAGATGGTAAAATGACTGTTTATATTAATATTGATAATTGTGATAATGAACGTGTATTATTACACGAAATGGCTCACGTATTATTAATAATGAATAAACAAGTTAATATTGATCGATATCATGAGATTGCAAACTCGTTCTTACAAGGTGTATATCCTGATATTTTTGCAGAAAAATGAAATGATTTTAAAGAATCTTACCCAGCAACAGTTTGAAACGAAGAAACAGGACAATTTGAAAAACTTACTGATGATTTGTTATTTGATGAGTTTTTAATTGATGCTATTAGCAAACAAGATATTCAGGATTGAAATCTTGATAGATTTGTTCAAGAGTTAATAATACATTCTGATGATCATGCAATGTATGAAAAGAAAGTACATGCTAGTCAAACAATTTCCAAATTGATTGAAAGTGGGGAACTTGAAATAAAATGTGAATAAAATGAAATGTGAAATTACATTAACAGAAACTGGCCAGGTCATTAATCACGATGACCTGGTTGGTTTAATTCAAAATGCTCAAGCAATAGGTATAAATTTAGATAAAGCTTTATTATTATATTCTTTAGAAACAGAGTCTTCTGAAGAACAAGGTAGATTGAATCAAGAACGTGTTATAAATATATTAACTGATGCTTCTGTTAAAGAGGTTACCGAAAAAGATAAAGTTATTGAAGATGATGAAATGGTCAACGAGCGACCGTTGGACGATCGAAGAGTAACAGATCGTGCTGCAATTGTGGTAAATAAAGGTAGTACTCGAGGATTCGATAAAAAATGATGAGAAGATAAAATTAAAGATTCAATTAGAGATCGAATTAAAAAAGCATATGAATATTTAGATGAATTAGAACTTGAAGAAAGGACTGAAAAATCATTTTTAGATGTTAAAGCATATAATGATAATAGTAGTAAATTAGGACATGATATTCACTTAATTGCTGAAATTGTTTTTGGAAAAAATGCAAAAAATGCAAAGGATGTTTTAGATATCATTAATGATTCAAAAATTAAATTTGAAACGGAAACTTTTAACGCCGAAGATGGTAAAAAATCAAAAATGTTTTATGATACCGTTGATTTTATGTTGAGTTTTAAGCATGAGCTTGAAACTAAATATAAAGGTTGTAAATTTCTTTCTGAAAAAAAGTATAGACAAAAAGTTAGTACAGAAGGTACATATGCGTCAATTAAATCAGAGGAACTATCTGGAGTTGTTGACTTAATTATGGTTGATGCTTCTGGAAAAGTACATTTGTATGATTTTAAATCTACTACTAAAGGTTATAACGAATGATCTAATTTTAAACAAGATATTACTGCAGTACAGTTATATACTTATAAAATGATGTTTGGAGCACTAGGTGTTCCTGTAACAACAATGGATTGTGTAGTTGTTCCTTGTACTATTGATAATAGTTATAATGAAGAAACACAATCATATAAATATGAACTCACTGGAGTTGAAAGTTTCAATTCATCTAAACATGTTGTGAACGTTAAACCAAGACGAGATCATCAAAAAATTGTAGAAAATTGGTTTCCACAACGTTATCATGCACCTAAACCAGAGGAATGACTTGCAACAGATAAAGTGATGTCTGAAATTTTCATTACAGGATCTTTTGAAACGGAATCTAATGATGAAGAATTAGATTATTAT
>JAEIGA010003184.1_pt1 | contig 25812 bp, 19 predicted proteins | sample 9270691 | NCBI WGS metagenome assembly JAEIGA01 (sample SAMN17057246, study PRJNA624740) | gut metagenome | biome: biome; isolation source: fecal sample | host: Bos grunniens | place: China: Xizang | collected 2019
CACCTTTTTTATACCTCGTCAACCCATTAAAGATAACATCATCGCGCTTGATTTATGATGCTTGTTTTAGTTTCGCAAATTCGATTCAGTTAAATGTTGTATAGATTAAAAAGTGTTGGTTCACAAAAGTAGTGATTATGCTGCACTCTTTTGAGCCTTGTCTTTGGGGATAACGAGGTTGAGAATAACACCAACGAGAGCTGCAAGACCGATACCGCCAATGGTAATGCTACCGATGGTCATCTCAGCACCACCAATACCAAGGGTAAGGATGAGCGAGGCAATGATGAGGTTACGGGTATTACCAAGGTCTACCTTGTTCTTTACAAGGCTGCTAACACCAACAGAGGCAATGGTACCGAAGAGCAGCAACATGATACCACCAAGCACTGAGCTGGGGATGGTCTTGAGGATGGCACTAATCTTACCCAATACAGAGAAGAGAATACCCACAAAAGCTGCAATGCGAATAACGGAAGGGTCGGTAACCTTGGTAAGCGAAATAGCACCGGTAACCTCTGAATAGGTCGTCACGGGAGGACCTCCGATGAGTGAGGCAGCTATACAAGCCAAACCATCTCCCATCATGGTACGATGCAAGCCGGGGTCTTTAACGAAATCTTTGCCTGCCACCTCATTGATAGCATACACATCGCCAATATGCTCAATCACGGGAGCTATAGCCACAGGCACCATGAAGATGATTGCCTCCCAGCAGAACTCGGGACGTACGAAGGCGGGAAGAGCAAGCCAAGGGGCATCGACAACGGACTGAAAATCGACAAGACCCATGATAGCTGCTGAGATATAGCCTACGACAATACCGAAAAAAATGGGAATGAGACGCAACAGTCCTTTACCGAAGAGCGATACCACAATGGTAGTGAGGAGGGCTATAATAGCCAGCAACCAATTCTCCTTGGCCATATTGACACCAGTGCCGGCAAGCGACAAACCGATGAGCATGATAACGGGGCCCACTACTACCGGGGGAAACAGACGCGCAATGAACCCTACGCCACGGAAGCGCACAAGAGTACTCATGATGCCATAAACGGCACCCACGGCCGCAAGTCCACAGAGCGTACCGGGAAGACCATAGAGCTCGGTAGCCTTGATGATGGGCGCAATGAAGGCAAAGCTACTACCCAAGAAGATGGGCACCTTACCCTTGGTGACGAGATGAAAAATGAGTGTACCGATACCTGCCGTAAACAGGGCTACAGAGGGGTCTAACCCCACGAGCAGTGGCACCAATACGGTAGATCCGAAGGCTACAAATAGGAATTGAACGCCTACGACGGTCTTCTGAACGGGACCTAATGATTTGTTGTTCTTCATAAAAGGGATATTAAGAATTTGTTTATGGTATTTGTCGTTTATACTCTCGCGAAGGTACGAATATTTAGAAGAAATAGCGTAATTTATACTGCAAAAGATTGTCATTAATCGCGAAATATTGCTACTTTTGCAGAAAATAACATGAACAAAAAACACTAAAAATACAACAATATGGCTTTACACATCATCAACCACCCGTTGGTACTGCATAAGTTGAGTATTATGCGCGACAAGACAACTTCGACCATGAAGTTCCGTGATCTCCTGCAAGAGATTTCTATGCTCATGGGATATGAGATCACCCGTGACTTTCCCTTGACATACGAGGAGGTGGAGACTCCCTTGATGAAGATGAACGCTCCCAAGATTGCAGGTAAGAAGGTGGTGATAGTGCCTATCCTACGTGCCGGATTAGGTATGGTGGATGGTCTGATGAAGCTCATGCCTTCGGCTCGTATCGGCCACATCGGCTTGTATCGCGACGAAGAGACCTGCCAGCCTCAGTTCTACTACTATAAGATGCCCGCAGGCAAGGAGCGCACCGTAATACTCACCGACCCGATGTTGGCTACCGGTGGTAGTGCTTGTGATGCAATTTCGCGCTTGAAGAACGACGGCTACACCAACATCAAGATGATGTGTCTCGTGGCTTCACCACAGGGCGTGAAGGCTGTAGAAGCCCAACATCCCGATGTGGACATCTACTTGGCATCGCTTGATGACGACCTCAACGACAAGAACTACATCCTCCCTGGATTGGGAGATGCTGGTGACCGTATCTTCGGTACTAAATAGCACAACAAAAGGAGGCCATGAGCCTCCTTTTATGTTTGTAGATAGATGAGTTAGAAATCAAGATACCACATTCTGCGGATATCCCTTGACGAAAGCACGGAGGTTGGCCTCGCATATCTGTAGGAGACGTGTGCGAGCCTCGATGGTAGCCCAAGCGATATGAGGCGTCACAAAGCAATTACGAGCCTTGAGCAAGGGAGAGTCGTTGCATGGAGGCTCCTCACACAACACATCAACACCCGCAGCATATAGAGTACCTCTGTTGAGAGCATCTGCCAGGGCTTGTTCGTCAACCACGGGGCCACGAGCAGTATTGATGAGTATAGCCGTGGGCTTCATCTGTGCCAGGCGTTCGGCATTGACGAGGCTCTGCGTAGCAGGTGTCAAGGGACAATGAAGGCTCACCACATCAGAGGTGGCAAAGAGTTCATCAAGCGTGAGCTTAGTGATACCCTCGGGAAGTTCGTCCTGTTGCTTCGAGGTGTAGGCCACCACCTTCATGCCAAAGGCCTGAGCAAGGTATGCTACCGCCCTACCCGTGCGTCCTAAACCGACGATACCCATCTGCTTGCCTCGAAGCTCGATGAGGGGAGTATCCCAATAGCAGAAATCAGGATTTGCACCCCATCGCCCGGCACGATTATGCCCAGCATAGTAGTCCACATGCTGGGTGATATTGAGCAGGTGGGCCATCACCATCTGTGCTACCGAGTCGGTACTGTAGGCAGGGATATTAGTAACAGTAATACCATGCTTACGAGCAGCTTCCACATCGACCACATTATAGCCAGTGGCCTGCACACCCACATAACGCAAGCGGGGAAGCTGGGCAAACTCCTTCTCGCCCAACACCACCTTGTTGATAAGGAGGGCATCGGCATCACATGCACGCTCTATCACCTGCTCGGCAGGGGTGCGGTCATATACCGTGAGCTCACCAAATTGTTTTAATATATCGTAACTGAGGTCGCCAGGATTGAGGGCGTAACCATCGAGAATAACTATATTCATATCGGTTTTATTGAAATCTGTCTTTCCAAAGGTATTGCATCCGCTCGCGCATCTTCTCTTCAGCAGCATTGGGTTGGGGTGTCCAGAGGCTGGTACCCACCAGCTCTTCGGGAAGGAACTGTTGCTTCACAAAGTGGTTTTCGTAGTCGTGAGCATACTTGTATCCATCGCTATAGCCGAGCTCTTTCATGAGCTTTGTGGGAGCATTGCGCAAGTGTAAGGGTACGGGAAGGTTACCCGTCTGCTCCACGAGCGACAAGGCTGTATTTATGCCCATATAGGCCGAATTGCTCTTAGGGCTGGTGGCCAAGTATACCGTAGCCTCGGCCAAGGGGATACGTCCTTCGGGCCATCCAATCTTCATCACGGCATCAAAGGCTGCATTGGCTATGAGCAAGGCATTGGGATTGGCAAGACCTATATCTTCGGAGGCCGAAATCACCAAACGGCGCGCAATGAACGAGGGGTCTTCACCTCCCTGTATCATACGGGCAAGCCAGTAGAGCGCACCGTCGGGATCGCTACCACGGATAGACTTGATGTAGGCCGATACGATATCGTAGTGCATCTCGCCATCTTTGTCGTAGGCCAAGGGATTCTGTTGCAGACGCTCGGTCACCACCTCATTGGTGATGACAATCTCCTCGGCACCACTCTCGGCCTCAACGACCAACTCCAAGGTGTTGAGCAGCTTGCGGGCATCACCTCCCGAGAAGCGCAACAAAGCATCGGTCTCACGTATGGTGATGGGCTTATCCTTGAGGTAGAAGTCCTCCTTGATGGCACGATCAAGCAACTCCAAGAGGTCGTCCTTGTCGAGCGACTTGAGGATATAAAGCTGACAACGCGAGAGCAAGGGGCGTATGATTTCAAACGAAGGATTCTCGGTTGTAGCACCAATGAGCGTCACTATACCTCGCTCTACGGCACTGAGCAACGAGTCTTGCTGTGACTTATTGAAGCGATGTATCTCGTCGATAAAGAGTATCGGGTTACCCTTCATAAAGAGGCGGTTCTTCTGTGCACTCTCTATCACCTCTCGCACATCCTTCACACCCGACGATACGGCATTGAGCGTAAAGAAGGGCACCTCCAACTTCTTGGCAATGATATGCGCCAATGTGGTCTTTCCCGTACCCGGGGGACCCCAAAGGATAAATGACGATATGCGACCCGACTCAATCATTCGACGCAGCACGGCATCGGGGCCTACCAAATGCTTCTGACCAATATAGTTATCGAGCGTCGATGGACGCAGGCGTTCGGCTAATGGTTCCACAACTTTTAAATTGAAAATTAAAAATTGAAAAATGAAATTTACATTGCAAAGTTAGCTTTTTTTCTGTAGTTTTGCCAACGAAAAGCGAACTTTTATGCTCTCGATACTCATCCCCACATACCAATATGACTGCTCACATCTGGTGAGTGACCTACACCTACAAGCTCAACAGCTGGGGGTGGAGTATGAGATTATTGTGGCAGATGATGCCTCACCTACCCCTTCGTATCACGAGAGGCTTCGCAAGCTATCGACTCTGGCAAACTTTCGCTTCATAGAGCTCAGTGAGAACGTAGGACGTGCCCGCATACGCAACCTGCTTGCCAAGGAAGCACAATACGAATGGTTGCTCTTCATGGATGCCGATGCAAAGGTCATCAGCCCCAAATTCCTTGCCCACTACATAAATCATACGATAGAGGGTACGGATGTTATCTGTGGTGGGCTATGCCATGCCTCCACACTACCCTCACCCGACGTGAGCTTGCGCTATGCCTATGAGCATCGAGCCGACAAGCATCGGGCAGCCCACTACCGAAGCCAGCAACCCTACGCACACTTCACACCCTTCAACTTCATGATAAGAAGGGCGACCTTCCTTGACATACGCTTCTGCGAATCTATTACCGACTATGGACACGAAGACACCCTCTTCGGAATCGCCCTTGGCCAACGCCACACCCCCTTGAAGCACATCGACAACCCCTTGCAACATCTCGGACTCGAGCCCAATGAGATATTCCTTAAAAAGTCACGTGCGGCCTTGCGCAACCTCGCCACAATGGAGACCTCATTGCAAGACCATTCGATGCTCATCAAGGCCTATCGTCTTCTCGCTCGTATAGGCTTGAGCAAACCCTTTGCACGAGGATATGTACGCTATGAAAAGCGCCTCACGACCCACCTTTGTGGTGAGCATCCTTGCCTGAGCCTGTTCTTCCTCTACAAGCTCGGCTACTACTGTAAAATAAAGCATCTGTAACCCATCATCAGGAGTTGATATAACGAACCTATTTAAAACCAATAAGGGGCTCTTCACAGAGGCCCTTATCGGAATCTAATAGGTATTAGCTTTTAAGGTAAAAAGATTGTCTTAGGATAACGGTCGCAAAGGTCTAACAATTTTTCGGACTTACAAAACATTTTTTGATGTCGTACAACATGTTTTTGCAACTTTAAGCGCTTTTCCTTAAAAATCGTAAGCAAAGCACTCCAAAATTGCACACTCCTCCCCTTCCGTGCTATACAGATGTTACCCACAAGGGGACAAACACACTCTCCAACCCCAGCAAAGTTACAGATTGTAAGTAAGACAAAATCCCCATCAGAAAACAATCTCCCCATCATTTACGACGTATAATATTTTCTCAAGACAATAACTTCAATAATTATATCTAAATTTATAAACGTTTGAGACGAACTCCCCCCATTTTTAATTTGTCGCGAGACAACAATTAGTACGTCGTGATGTTACATAAAAACATGCGTGCTTTCCATGAAAAGATTTGTTAAACACTGATGCATAAATAACTCAAAAAATCCTTCGGTTTTTCGATTTTTTGCAGTAATTTCGCGACTCAATTTTTAGTTTTTAAGTTGAAAAGATGACAAAGATAACGAAGGAGGCAGCTCTGCTGTATCACTCACAGGGCAAGCCAGGAAAGATTGAGGTGGTTCCCACCAAGCCTTATAGTACACAAACAGACCTTTCGCTCGCCTACTCTCCCGGTGTGGCTGAGCCTTGTCTCGAAATCGAGAAAAATCCACAGACAGCCTATGACTATACAGCCAAGGGCAATCTGGTTGCGGTAATATCGAACGGTACAGCCGTGCTCGGACTCGGAGACATAGGTACATTGGCCGGTAAGCCGGTGATGGAGGGTAAGGGCCTTTTGTTTAAGATTTATGCTGGCATTGATGTATTCGACATCGAGGTGGACGAGAAGGATCCCGAGAAGTTCATCCAAGCGGTAAAGGCTATCGCACCTACCTTCGGTGGTATCAATCTGGAGGATATCAAGGCGCCCGAGTGCTTCGAGATTGAGCGTCGACTCAAAGAGGAGCTCGATATCCCCGTGATGCATGACGACCAGCATGGAACGGCTATCATCTCATCGGCAGGTCTCGTAAATGCCTTGCAGGTGGCTGGCAAGAAAATCGAAGAGGTGAAAATTGTAGTGAATGGTGCCGGTGCATCGGCTATCTCATGTACAAAGCTCTATGTGGCTTTGGGTGCTCGTAGAGAGAATATCCTCATGCTCGACAGTAAGGGTGTTATCACCTCAGATCGTCCCAACTTGACCGAAGAGAAGAAGTTCTTCGCTACCGACCGTCGCGATGTACATACTCTCGAAGAAGCGATCAAGGGTGCTGACGTATTCCTTGGCCTCTCACGCGGAAATGTATTGAGCCAAGATATGGTACGTTCAATGGCTGATATGCCTATCGTATTCGCACTGGCTAACCCCACTCCTGAAATCTCATATGAGGAGGCTATGGCTTCACGTCCCGATGTATTGATGGCTACCGGACGCTCTGACTATCCGAACCAGATTAACAATGTTATCGGCTTCCCCTATATCTTCCGTGGTGCACTCGACACTCAGTCAACCGCTATCAACGAGGAGATGAAGTTGGCCGCCGTACACGCGATTGCCGACTTGGCCAAGCAGCCTGTACCCGATGTCGTGAACGAGGCTTATCATGTAAACAATCTCTGCTTCGGTCCCTCATACTTTATCCCGAAACCTGTTGATCCTCGTCTCATCACCCATGTATCAATGGCCGTAGCTAAAGCTGCTATGGAAAGTGGTGTGGCACGTAGACCCATCACCGATTGGGAGGCTTACGCAACTCAATTGCGCGAGCTCATGGGTCAGGAGAGTAAGCTCACACGCCAGCTCTACGACACTGCTCGCAGCAATCCCCAACGTGTGGTATTTGCCGAGGGTATTCACCCCACCATGCTTAAGGCTGCTGTAGAAGCAAAGGCTGAGGGTATCTGTCACCCCATCCTCTTGGGTAATGACGAGCGTATCGTAAAGCTTGCCAAGGAGCTTGAGTTGAGCCTTGAGGGTATCGAGATTATCAACTTACGTCACGACCGTGAGGCTGAACGTCGTGAGCGTTATGCCCGCATACTTACCGAGAAGCGTGCCCGCCAAGGTGCCAACTTCCAAGAGACCAACGATAAGATGTTTGAGCGCAACTACTTCGGTATGATGATGGTTGAGACAGGTGAAGCTGATGCTTTTATCACTGGTCTGTACACCAAGTACAGTAACACCATCAAGGTGGCTAAGGAGGTTATCGGCATTCGTGACGAGCACAAAACCTTCGGCACCATGCATATCGTAAATTCAAAGAAAGGTACACTCTTCCTTGCCGACACATTGATTAACCGTCACCCCAACAATGAGACACTTATCGACATTGCCAAGTTGGCCAATGAGCGAGTACGTTTCTTCAACCACACTCCCGTGATGGCTATGCTCTCATACTCGAACTTCGGTACCGACACTACCGGTAGCCCTGCTGCTGTACACGAGGCTGTAGACTATCTGCATCGCGAATATCCCGAATGGCTTGTTGATGGTGAGATGCAGGTAAAGTTTGCTCTCGATGGCAAGTTACGTGACGAGAAGTTCCCCTTCAACAAACTCAACGGCAAGGAGGTAAACACACTCGTGTTCCCTAACCTCTCAAGCGCTAACCAAGCTTACCAGTTCATCCAGATGATGAGCGATAACACTGAAGTGATTGGCCCCATCCAGATGGGTCTGAACAAGCCTATCCACTTCACCGACTGGGAAGCTTCAGTACGCGACATCGTGAACATTACAGCTATTGCCGTAATTGACGCTATCGTTGAGAAAAAGCAAATGGAACAATAAAAAGTTCCGGACTTACATCCTGAACTTAACGATAAAAAAATAAGCTACGGTTCCCGTAGCTTATTTTTATTTATGCGCATGTATCGGTATCAGAAGCGGAAGCCAATGGTAAACATTCCCTTAAGATATTGGCGATTAAGCTTTGTGCTTGCCAAGCTGGGATCATCGAAGGGATAGAAATCAGACTTCTGATTGCTATAGAGCAATGCTGCATCGGCATAGAAAGAATCGCCACGGTAACCCAAACCGCATGTATAGTTACTGGTACCTATGATATTCTTATAGGCCGTATTAGTCTGTACCGAGTTGATAGGAATCATCTTCCATGCATCAGACTTGTAGCCACCAGTGATATAGTTGTAACCCAAACGGGTGTAGAACGATCCTGCAAACATCTTCTCTGCACCAAAACGGAAGGCGTGTTGGGCGGTAAAGTTATCGGCTGTATGGGTGTTCATCGTCATATTCTCATTGCCATCGTCATAGTAGAGCTTGGTTGCACCATTATTGGTGTACTCATATTCTGCACCAAGAGCCAATGAAGTACCGATGGTTCCACCCAAACTTACATTAACCTTTGCGGGAGCTATCATCGTGTAATCGGTATAGCAATCGCCACCAAAAGCATCTTTACTTTGTGTATCCATCTTGAACGACTCGGTCCATTCCTCACCCGTCACATTATCATAGAAGGGAACTACAGAGGAAACGATTGCCGAGTTGTAATCGCGCAAGGTATATACTGTGGGGGTAGTAGCCGATACACCTATGCGGAATGAAGACTCTTCGAAGGGACGAATAATGGCACCGATCTTGAAATCGTAACCCGAACCTGTAGTGGTGTAATAGTTATTCAAGGTATACTCACCACCATCGAAATATTCGGTATAACTTGATGTCATATTGCGATCTACATCATATGCTGTAAATGTAACACCAAGGTATACTGCATCAAGGAAGTTGAATGAGAGGTTAAAGTCATAAGCATTGATACCACCTGTCACCTTCTCGGTATAGTTATTGAGGTATGAGGGGTAATAGGCACCACCATCCAAAGCCGAAGCATCAATGAGTCGACCATCGGCACCCAACAAAGTGAGCCAACCAATGCGAGGATCATCATAATAGTTGATGTTATAGAAGCCATCGGTGCTAGAGGGATCAAAGTCGCTCTCGAATACATTATCAACATTCTCGTATGCCTGCCATGCCATTTGACCTGTTTGTGACAAACCGCCAAGGTTGGCACTCATGCCCATCTTACCTCCAAAACGTTTCACATTACGGTAATTGAAACCGTAGTTGACGAAACGAAGCACATCTTCGTTGCTCAACTTATTGGCCATAACGATACCTACATTATCAAATGAACCGAAAGAGCTGAACGAGCGATTACGGCCGATGTTTGTTTGAGTACGTTGTGTCACCCAGTTACCTCCCATAGACAAAGAGAAGTCATAGCTACGGAAAAGGGCTGTACCGGCAGGATTGGTACCCATAGTACTGATATCGGCACCAAGAGCACTCATAGCACCACCCATACCCACAAAGCGAGAAGTACCGGCAAGGTCTGAACCAAGTAGTTCTGCGGCCTCATATGATGTCTGAGCTTGCATAACTGACAATGCGGGAAGCATTGCGGCAAGGATGAATAGTCTGTTACGTTTCATAGTAATTTATGATTTATAGATTATAATTAATATTTCTTAGAAAGTCCACCAATGAGGGAGATACTTATCGACGAGAGCCACTGCTGCTTCCGCCACTACGTGAGCCACCACTGTACGAACCACCGCCACCACGTGAACCACTACTGTATGAACTTCCGCCACCACTATATGAGCTGCTACCACTATAAGAAGAGCTACTGCCACTGTATGAGCCACCACTATATGAACTGCTTCGTGAGCTGCTATAACCTCCACTTCGTGAGCCACTATAAGATGAGCTACCACCATCATTATATGAGTTACTACGTCTTATCGTTGATGGTGAAGAGGCATTACGAGTACTGCTGGGGCGATTGTATGATGAGCCCATACCAGTATTGTTGCTACGAGAGCTGCTCTGTCGAGTATATGAATCGCGAGAATTGCTTCCTGTAGATGAAATGCTACGATTTACTGATGGCGAACCACTGCTGCGACGAATCACTTCATCATTGTTTGCGCCACGTACCGAACTTGATAAACGATCAGAAGATACACCCGGGCGGCCTGTAACAACACGCACCGATGAGTTGCGAGTAGCACCACCCTCGCCTCGAGAAACGCTAGAGCCTTGACGAGAAGCCGATGTTGAGGTCGAAGTGCGAGCTACACCACCATTGCTCTGAGCACCACGATGTGAAGAGGCCATCTCGTTATGGCGATCGTTACGGATAGCGAGCTTGCCGCCTCCACCCCATCCAGGATGTCCGCCAGGGAAAGGACCACGATGCCATCCAGGAATCCAGTTGGCATGATAACCTCCAAAGTAAGGACCATGGAAATAGGGATTAAACCATGGGTCATACCATACACCACCATACATCAACCATCCATCCATGGGCCACCAATGTCCGCCATAAGGATATCCTGCCATGTAATCCCAGTAGTAATAGTTGTCTGAGGTAGGGAATATATAAGCATATAACCCATCATCATAAACATTCCAATATCTCACGCTGGGCCATAGGGCAGCACCATGTACCACATCCCAATAAAGCGAGCTACTCACAGGAACAGTATAGCGAGGATTGCGGAAACGAATGAGACGCATTGCATACTCATAATCACTATCACTACCCTTGAAACCATTGACCCAATTCTCATCTTCGGTCACACGAGTGAGACGAAGGGTGTCGGTATTGAGCCACATCGTGTCTCCCTCCTCGGTGATGAGTACAAAACCCTCGTCGCTCATGGCAAACTCAGACACGGCATCACCCTGTTCGGTGAGATATGAGCCACGACGATTATAGGTATCCTCATCGATATCGAGTCCTGTAGAGGCTACGTTTGTTACCGACAAGGTCTTGTCACTGGCCGAAGCGGCAGAAGTCTCCTTAGTCTCGGTCACTGATGTCTGTACCGATTCGGTCTTCGCCTTCTTCTTGGGAACGAAATACAAGTCATCTTGCTGAGCCGATGCCGAGAGGGAAATACCCACCAACATCAATGCAGTAAAAAACACCTTTTTCATACCTTATATGTATTATTTAATTACATTTACCTTTTTCTGTTTGCAAAGTTAATGCTTTTTTATCACGAAAAAATGAGGAAATTCCCTCAAAGTTTTGGGGAAATTCCCTCAAAATTCACCCAAAAATGCAAAATTTGCTATATTTTGGGGCTTTTGACGCTATTCTTTACTGCTTAAGCGGAAGTCTCTATTTCTTTGGCACAAAAACAGCTTGATTAGGATTGGCTCCTTTAGCATCGAAACGATGAATCAAACGGCCATCACAAGAGATACGATAAATCATACCCGATGAAACAAATTTGGTGCCCGCAAGTCCTATGTAAAGTTCACCATTCGATGGGTTCATCTCCATCATGTATACGTTATTTGAAGTAATTTCTTCAGTATCGCCTTGTATAAAACACTCATCATTGGTCGTAGCAGAAGCAACATCATAGGTGAAGAAGCGATTGGTTGTCTCGTAGGTACTCCAATCGGTAGTAGAATTACACATATAAAGCATACCTCCATAGGCTACTGCATGAGTAGCATTACCAATGGTACGCACCTCACCCGAAGCAAGATTGATATGCTGAACAGGATAGTCACAATTCCAGTTAGCATCATACTGTCCATTGGCCAACAAATATATGCTATCACCCGAGAGCACAAACTGCTGGGGATTCCATGCTACAGTAATCGTCTTCATGGGTTTGAACGAAGCAATATCGATGACCGTTACCGTATTATCGTATCCCCAACCAGAATTGGCAACAAGCAATTGTCCATCATAAACGACAACACCTTCGGGATTGCTACCCACTTTTGCGTAACCTACCAGACTAAGGTCCGAAGCCAAGAGCTTGGCTACTTGACCACTATAGAGCGTCACGTACAAGTAATCACCATCGGCTACAAGATAACGAGGCTGACCCTCTTCTGCCGAGAAATTATAACGGGTCAGTTCCTTACCCTCAAGGTCGAGCATAGCCACATATGATGAACCGTATACCGACACATAAAGGAATCCTTCATGATGAAGAATATCCTGTCCGGTATCGCCCAAATAGCGACCATTCTGAGCCAAATAATATTCTCCTGTACAGTTCATACTATCAGACCGATAAGCCGAAATATCGGCATTATTGGCTTGATACATTCCCTCACAAAGAATAAAAACATCGGGATTACTTACAGTGGGTACAAGCGACTGACCACTGTTTTCAGGTTCACAACTTGCAAGCACAAAGCCTGCCAAACAAGCGCATAATGCGCTACGAAACACTTTCTTCATTACTGATTAAAATAAGAAAGTAAAACAAAAACTGTCCCAACGCATACTTTCCTCGAATACACGCGGTTTAACTGGTTTTGCAGGTCTTCTGACTTACCCCACACATCGGCCTTCCCAACATCTGTCAGTGGCAATAGATTCGATATGCTATCCAAGGGCACACAGCAGCGGGACTGTTCAGGATTTGCACCTGATTCCCTTTTCATCCTTAGCCCGCCAATGGGGCATCGGGAACAAAACTGGGACAAAATTAGTAAATTTTCTTCAATGCACATCTTTGAATCCTTTTTTTTACATACAAACTATCAAGACGTAGGCCCAAACACACCTTTTCACCATACAAAACTTGCATATATCATACAAAGAGAGTACCTTTACACGTAGAACTGGAGAAGAAGCATGAAGCTGAGCATCATAGTACCCGTGTATAATGTAGAGAAGTATCTCGCAAATTGCGTGCAATCAATCATTGCGCAAGGGCTTGCGGATTACGAGATTATACTCGTAAATGATGGTTCAACGGACAACTCAAAGCTTCTATGCGACAAGATAGAGGCGAAACACCCGAGTATTGTCAAGGTGATACACCAAGCCAATGGTGGACTCAGTTCGGCACGTAACAGAGGTATCGAAGCTTCTCAGGGGGAATATATCACATTCATTGATTCGGATGATGAATTGTGTATCAACACGCTAAAAGGCAACCTACAGTACCTCATTGAGCATCCTGATGTGGATATGTTGGAATATCCTGCAGAGGTACATGCCGATAGCACGAAGGGTTATCACCTCAGTTTTCCTAATGAGACACAAAAGACAGACATCTTTGCCGACTGGATACGTCGCGAGGGACATCTTCATTGTTATGCATGGAACAAGATTTATCGTGCCCACCTCTGGAGCAATACACGATTCCCGATAGGAGAATACTATGAGGATACAGCCGTAATGCCTCAAATCATCAAGCAATGTAACGCTATACACTATTCAAGTCACGGATGTTACCGATACATCATGCACGAAGGTACCATCACTACAAGCTACAGATACGACAGGCAACGACAACTCTTTGTCAATAGCCACCAGTTGTACATGGAGATCAAGGATGATATGACTTTGCATACAGAGTCTCTAAAGATGTGGATATATTGCCTCAACCTCTTGATAGATATGGGCAGATGCTCTGATGTGGACAAGACAGATTACAACTACATTGTAGAAGAAACCAACACACATCATCCCACATACCGGACATTGCTAAAAGTTGCTCCTAATAAGAGCACATACCTCAAATTACTACCATTACGATTGATAGGGCTAAAGTCCTATTGCAGTTTATACGTTGCACTCACCCCAACATTGAAGGCATGATTACATTTATCGTCACTACATATAATTTGGAAGATAAACTGCTTCGACGTTGCCTCGGGAGTATTGTATCGCAAGGGATGAAGCGTGAAGACTACGAAATCATTGTAGTGGATGATGAGAGTGAGGTGAATCCTCAACATATCATCGAGGAATTTGTTCACCAAGCCGACGTACATTTATATATACAGCAACACAAACGCCAAGGAGCTGCCCGTAACTTAGGATTACAGCATGCCCGAGGCGAATGGATACAATTTGTTGATGGTGACGACTATCTGTTTCCCCATACCGTTAAATCATATCTTGCCATTGCAGAGGTAAACGAGTTAGATCTACTGATGTTTGGCTTTAGAGAGGTAAATGGTGAGAATATAGAAAACTCTCCCAAGGAGCCCTCACAAGAAGAGTTTACCATCACCACGGGCAATGAGTATATGTTAAACAACAATCTCTTTGGCTGTTGCTGGCCCCTTCTCTTCCGTCGCACACTACTCGATAGCGGAACCTATGGTAAGCCTTTACGGTTTGCCGAAGGAATATATATCGAAGACGAAGAGTTTGTCACACGTCTCGTTTGGCGTTCTCAACGAATAGCAAAGACAAACAACATTGTGTATGCCTACTACCAACGTCTCGGTTCTACAGTACACAATCACAACCGTGAGCATACCGATGAGTTATTCCGCAACTACTTTGTTGTATTACACCAGATGCTCGACTTCGAAGTCTCCATAGCGGCATATCCTCACGAAGGGGTTACACGCAAGATTAGATTCTTTGCTATAGATATCCTCCGTCGTGCATTGCGTGAAGACGATTGGGCAGAGAGATGGGAACAAGCTATCCTACAATTACGTCCTTTGGGACTCTACCCGATTCCACATGCACGATATTCATGGAAATACCGCATATTCGGCCTACTCGCAAGATGTACCGTAGGACGCAAACTATTACGAATGATTGAAAAGCGATAGACGTATGAAGATTTTGCTTTTGGGAGAATTTAGTAACGTTCATTGGACATTGTCTTGTGCTTTGCGTAAGTTGGGGCATGAGGTATCTGTAATATCCAATGGTGACGAATGGAAAGGATACCCCTCAGACATATCACTCGTGCGTAAGTCTGGCCGTATGGGAAGCATTGTCTATCTCTATAAAGTATTACGTTTGCTACCCAAGCTCAAAGGCTATGATGTAGTACAACTTATCAACCCTGTACACTTTATTGACCTCAAGGCCGAACGAGGCATACGCATCTATGACTACTTACGTCGTCACAACAAGCGAATATTCCTTGGAGCTTTCGGATATGACCACTACTATGTATACGATAGCATTGTGAATCGCACATTGCGCTATTGTGACTATTATACCCCTACAAGAGAGGTACATCATGATTGGAATACCGCAAACGAGCATGATTGGCTACATACATTCAAGAAGGATGCCAACATACATATAGCCAACACCTGTGATGGAATCATCAGTGGCCTTTACGAATACGATGTAGCGTATCGACCTCATTTTGCAGGAAAGACTACCTTTATCCCCTTCCCTACCGAAACCAAAGATATAGACGAAGGTCAACTTATGACACACGAAGGTCGTAAGTTACGCTTCTTCATAGGAATACAGAGACATCGTACGGCACTTAAAGGTACAGACATTATGCTACGAGCTCTCGAAAAAGTGGTTACCAACTATCCCGATCGTGCAGAGATGGTAAAGGCCGAATCGGTACCCTTTGCCCAATACAAAGAGATGATGAAGAGTAGCGATATCTTGCTCGATCAGATATACTCATACACTCCAGCCATGAATGCTCTACAAGCCATGAGTCAAGGTCTCATCGTTGTAGGTGGTGGAGAAGAGGAAAACTATACAATATTAAAGGAAGACGAATTGCGCCCTATCATCAACGTACAGCCCGACGAAGAGGACATATACCGTCAGCTCGAACAACTGATATTGCACCCTGAACGTATAGCAAAACTAAAGCGTGATAGTGTAGAGTATATACGAAGACATCACGATAGCATCAAAGTTGCCAAGCAATACATTGACGTCTGGAGCAGATAGTAAGACAAATACGTCACTACTCATAATTATATTAAAATTCACTATTTTTAGGTATTGCACGATTGCAAGCTTTGCCGTACCTTTGCCCGAAATTGGCGTATGCCATATATTGAAGGAATATGCGGATAACGGAGATGAATATAGGCCAGAAAGGCTGCATCGTGAAGGTGAAGGGGCATGGTAGTGCCCGCAAGCGTATTGTTGACACAGGGCTCTATAAAGGAATATGCATTGAGGTGCTCGACAAGGACGAGGAGTCGAGACTCATTAATCTCGATATCGAGGGCGAACGATGTGAAATATCCTTAGCCGAAGCCTCCTTGATAGAGATTCTCTCCACCGAGGAAGCCTCACAAGAGATGCAAGTAGCCGAGATATCGGCAAGCACACTCAAAGAGCTGGCACACCATCATCGCCATCATATAGAGATTGCTCTTGTAGGGCAACCGTTATCAGGTAAGAACTCACTCTTCACCACTGCCGTAGGAGGAGATATCAACACCCCCATTTCTACTAATGAGATACAGACGGGCGAACGTGACTTCCAAGGTTATCATCTGCATCTTACCAACCTTCCCGACACCTATTCGCTTACTTCACGAACTGCCGACACGCAAACCGTACGCAATCACTTGATAAATGATGCCCCTGATGTGGTTATCAGTGTTATCGATGCCACTGATTTGGAGCGAAGCATGGAGATTACAGCCCAATTGCTCGACATGAATTTACGAGTAATTGTTGCACTCAACAAGTTTGACGCTATGCAAGTTTCGGGTGCCCGTCTCGATTATCAGATGTTGAGCCGATTGTTAGGTACGCCCGTTGTACCTACCGTTAGCCTCAACAACGAAGGATTGGAGCACCTATTACACCTTGCTATCAACATTTACGAGGGATCCGACTTCCTTGATGACGAGGGAGAGATTAATCCCGAGGTAATGCGCGAATTGCAAGAGTGGCATCGAAGCATCATACATACCGATGAGCATACCGAACACTTGGCCGACTTTACGCGAGATCATACTCTCGACACACGCTACAAGAAACATGCATATCGACATATACACATTTACCATGGTAGCGAGTTGGAGCAAAGTATCGAAACCTTACGTACCGAAATATGGAAGAGTAAGGAAACACGCTATCGCTATTCGACACGCTTTGTAGCCATCGGATTGATGGAAGGCGATGTTGAGATCGAGCGATTCGTTACTGCCAATATGCCTAATAGCAAGGCTATCTTTGCACTTCGAGATAAGGAGCGCAGGCGCTACACACGACTGATGGAAGAGAGTGTGCCCAAAGCTATACGTACGGCCAGACAGAGTTTCATACAGGGTGCGCTCAAAGAAACTTACACACCAGCCCCCTATGAGAAAAGAACGGCCAATCTTCGCATCACCCAACAAATAGACCAACTCATCACCCATAAAGTATGGGGAGTGGTTATCTTCCTTGTTTCTCTGTTTATCATGTTCGAAGCCACCTTCGTATTGGGCGAATACCCCATGCAAGGTATCGAATGGTTAGTAGAGCAAGCAGGCATGCTTATCGAGCGCATACTTCCCGATGGCCCCATCAAAGATATGGTGGTAGATGGTATCATTGGAGGTGTAGGAGGAGTCATTGTTTTTCTTCCCAATATCCTTATTCTCTATTTCTTCATTTCATTGATGGAGGACTCGGGTTATATGTCACGAGCAGCATTCATCATGGATAAGGCAATGCATCGTATGGGATTGCACGGAAAATCATTCATCACACTCATCATGGGATTCGGATGTAATGTTCCTGCCGTATTGGCCACACGCATGATCGAGAGTCGTAAGAGCCGTCTCATCACAATGCTCGTAACACCACTCATGTCATGTAGTGCCCGTTTACCGGTATATATCATTTTTGTGGCCGCATTCTTCCCCCATCACTCAGGAGTAGTACTCATGGGACTATACCTCACAGGCATACTACTTGCAGTACTTGTAGCACGACTATTGAGCCGTACCGTAATGCGTGGAGACGAAACACCTTACGTAATGGAACTTACTCCCTACCGACGTCCTGTATGGAAAGTTATCTTCAAACATACATGGGATAAGGGATACGAGTACCTTAAAAAGATGGGTGGTGTCATTCTGATTGCCTCTATCGTAGTATGGTTCCTTGGATATTATCCTCGCAACGAACACTACACGACACCTGCCGAGCAACAAGAGCATTCTTATATCGGACACATCGGAAAAGCTATTGAACCCGCCATTGCTCCCTTAGGCTTCGACTGGAAGATGGGTATAGGCCTTGTTAGCGGTATTGGCGCCAAAGAACTTATCGTAAGCACCCTCGGAGTGCTTTATGCCAACCAAGAGGTGAGTGATACGGCCGAGAGTGAAGCACAAATAGCAGCAGCATTGCAAACCGTAACTACACCACCGGCAGCATTGGCCTACATGATATTCGTTCTCATTTACTTCCCATGTCTGGCAACACTTATTGCCATCAAGAAGGAGACCCGCCAATGGGGATGGGCCATCTTTACGGCCATGTACACCACAATGTTGGCTTGGGTAGTAGCGTTTGTTGTATACCGAGTAGGAATGATAATATGATAAAAACAAACAATCAGAAGTCCGTAATATGATCCAACATATTATAGTTATCATTATATTTTCCGTGTGCTTTTACATCGTAATACGACACGTAATACGACGTTTTTCACAAGCGAAAAAGGGAGATATAAAATGTGGCACTTGTACTGAGATTTCATGTCCTCTACATCAAGCAAATCAAAACAAGAAATGCAATTGCAATGGTGAAGCCGACATAAAAAAGTCAGATATCATAAAAAACTGCAAAAAAACACAGCTATAAATTTGTCAATCCAAAAATAAGTACTACCTTTGCACTCGCAAACCACAAGGGTACCTTGGCCGAGTGGCTAGGCAACGGTCTGCAAAACCGTCTACGGCGGTTCGAATCCGCCAGGTACCTCAAAAGAGAAGAGTTGTTTTCCGAGGCAATTCTTCTCTTTTTTTGTGCGCATTATCCCTATTATCGAAATTAATGCCTTTTCTATCCATTTTCTTGTATTGTAAGATACAAGTTTATCTGCTTTGTTTTCGCCAAATCAAAATTTTGCAGTAACTTTGTACCTGTGTTAATATAGGACAAATATTCATAAATCATATAATTCTACATTAAGATGATTCTTTTCTTCAAATCACAGACCGGAAGCGTTATTGCTGCAGAGACCATGCTGCAAGCCGGCGAGGAAACTATCAAGAAACTTAGTTGGTTGTTCGGCAATGCCGAGCTCGTTCAGGGCGAGACAATGGAGGGTTACTTCATCGGTCCACGTCGAGAAATGATTACCCCTTGGAGTACCAACGCTGTGGAGATTACACAGAACATGGGTATCGAGGGTATCACACGTATTGAGGAGTACTATCCCGTCGAGAGCGAAGATGCTGAATATGACCCCATGCTTCAGCGCATGTACAAGGGCATGGATCAGAAGTTGTTCTTCGTAAACATCGAGCCACAACCTATTGTATACATCGACAATTTGGCCGAGTACAACGAGAAAGAGGGTCTTGCTCTTTCTGCAGAGGAGATGGAGTACTTGACAAAGGTTGAGAAGGATCTTGGCCGTCGTTTGACCGACTCTGAGGTTTTCGGTTTTGCACAAATCAACTCTGAGCACTGCCGTCACAAGATCTTCGGTGGTACATTTGTTATTGATGGCGAGGAGCGTCCCTCATCATTGTTCCAAATGATTAAAAAGACTACCAAAGAGAACCCCAACAAGATTCTTTCAGCATACAAAGATAATGTTGCCTTCTCTGAGGGTCCTGTTGCCGAGCAATTCGCTCCTGAGAACCATGCAACATCAGATTATTTCGTAATCAAAGATATCAAGACTGTGCTCTCGCTTAAGGCAGAGACCCATAACTTCCCCACTACTGTAGAGCCTTTCAATGGTGCCTCTACCGGTACAGGTGGTGAGATTCGCGACCGTATGGGTGGTGGTAAGGGTTCATGGCCTATTGCCGGTACAGCAGTATATATCACTTCATACCCCCGTACCAATGAAGGCCACGATTGGGAGAAGAAATATCCCGAGCGTCAGTGGCTCTACCAAACTCCCGAACAAATTCTTATCAAGGCATCAAATGGTGCTTCAGACTTCGGAAACAAGTTTGGTCAGCCCCTTATCTGCGGTTCAGTACTTACCTTCGAGCATCAGGAGAATGCAAACGATGCCATGTATGGTTATGACAAGGTAATCATGCTTGCTGGTGGTGTAGGTTATGGTACACAACGTGACTGTCTCAAGGGCGCACCCGAAACTGGCAACAAGATTGTAGTGCTTGGTGGTGACAACTACCGCATCGGTCTTGGTGGTGGTTCTGTATCATCTGTAGATACAGGTCGCTACTCTTCAGGTATCGAGCTCAATGCAGTACAACGTGCTAATGCTGAGATGCAGAAGCGTGCTTATAACGTTATCCGTGCTCTTTGCGAAGAGGAGACTAACCCCATCGTTTCTATCCACGACCATGGTTCAGCAGGTCATGTGAACTGCTTGTCTGAGTTGGTTGAGGAATGTGGAGGTCTTATCAATATGGACAAGTTGCCTATTGGTGACACTACCCTTTCTGCGAAGGAAATCATTGCCAATGAGTCACAGGAGCGTATGGGCTTGCTCATCCGTGAAGAGGCTATCGAACACGTTAAGCAGATTGCAGAGCGTGAGCGTGCTCCTATGTATGTCGTAGGTGAAACCACTGGTGATGCTCGCTTTGCTTTCGAGCAAAAGGAGGGTGTACGTCCCTTCGACCTTGCCGTTGACCAGATGTTCGGTTCTTCGCCCAAGACCATCATGGTAGACAATACAGTAGAGCGCAACTATAGCGATGCTGAATATTCAGAGAAGAACCTTCAGAAATATGTAGAGAATGTACTTCAGATTGAGTCTGTAGCATGTAAAGATTGGCTCACCAATAAGGTTGACCGTTCAGTAACCGGTAAGATTGCTCGTCAGCAATGTCAAGGTGAGTTGCAGTTGCCCCTTAGTGACTGTGGTGTAGTAGCACTCGACTATCGTGGTACCAAGGGTATGGCTACCGCTATTGGTCACGCTCCTCAGGCAGCATTGGCTGCTCCCGACAAGGGTTCAGTACTTGCTGTATCAGAAGCATTGACTAATATTGTATGGGCTCCTCTTGCCGATGGTATGGATTCACTCTCACTCAGTGCAAACTGGATGTGGCCTTGCCGCTCACAGGAAGGTGAAGATGCCCGTCTGTACAAGGCTGTAGAGGCACTCTCAGACTTCTGCTGCGACCTCCATATCAATGTTCCTACAGGTAAGGACTCACTCTCAATGACCCAGAAATATCCCGACGGTTCGAAGGTTATCAGCCCGGGTACTGTAATCGTGTCAGCAGGTGGTGAGGTTTCAGATGTCAAGAAGGTAGTGTCACCTGTTGTTGTTGTTAACGATGAGGATAGCTTGCTTTATCATATCGACTTCAGTGACAACTCACTTGAACTTGGTGGTTCAGCCTTCTTCCAGACATTGGATAAGATAGGTAGTGAAGTTCCTGCTGTAGATGCAGAATATTTCCGAGACACTTTCATTGCCGTACAGCAGCTCGTAAACGAAGGTCTCCTTATGGCTGGTCACGACATCTCAGCCGGTGGTCTTGTAACTGCATTGCTCGAGATGTGCTTTGCAAACACTAAGGGTGGTATGCAAATCGACCTTAGCGTATTCGAGGAGAAGGACATCATCAAGGTACTCTTTGCCGAGAACCCCGGTGTTGTAATACAGGTATCAAAGGCTAATGCAGCTCGTGTAGAGGCTATCCTCGAAGAGGCTGGTGTAGGCTTTGCCGTAATCGGTCAACCCACAACAGATCGCACTCTCTATATTAATAAGGAATACACCCTCGATATCGATGCTATGCGTGATGCTTGGTATCGCACTTCATACTTACTCGACCGCAAGCAGAGCTTCCATGGTTGTGCTGACGAGCGTTACAAGAACTACAAGAACCAACCCCTCGTATTCGACTTCAATCCCGCATTCACGGGTAAGTTGGCTCAATATGGTCTTAACCCCGATCGTCGTACTCCTTCAGGCATCCGTGCAGCAATCATCCGCGAGAAGGGTACCAATGGTGAGCGTGAAATGGCATACTCACTCTGGCTTGCTGGCTTCGATGTGAAGGACGTTACCATGACCGACCTCGTTACTGGCCGTGAGACATTGGATGACATCAACTTCATCGTCTTCTGTGGTGGTTTCTCTAACTCAGACGTTCTTGGTTCAGCTAAGGGTTGGGCAGGTGCTATCCTCTTCAGTCCGAAGGCTAAGGAGACTATCGATCGCTTCTATGCCCGTAAGGACACCCTTTCATTGGGTATCTGTAATGGTTGTCAGTTGATGATGGAGCTTGGCCTTATCACTCCCGAGCATGAAGAAAAGGGCGCTATGCATCACAACAACTCACACAAGTTCGAGTCAAACTTCGTTGGCGTACATGTACCTGAGAATAATAGTGTACTCTTCGGTTCGCTCAGTGGCACCAAGCATGGTATCTGGGTTGCTCATGGTGAAGGTAAGTTTGCCCTCCCCTACGAAGAGAGCCGTTACAACATTGTAGCTAAGTATAACTATGCAGGCTATCCCGCTAACCCCAACGGTTCGGTTTACAACATTGCAGGTATCGCCAGTGCTGATGGCCGCCATGTAGCTATGATGCCTCACTTGGAGCGTTGTATCTTCCCCTGGCAGTGTGGTAACTATCCGCTCGCTCGTCGTGCCGATGAGGTAACACCTTGGATTGAGGCATTCGTAAATGCACGTCTCTGGGTAGAAAATCAGAAGTAATCACTCATAACCCGATAAGAGTAGAGGGTGTGTCGTTTGACACACCCTCTGTTTTTTTCTACCCAAGCAGACAGTCATATTTCTTTCGCCCAACGACACAAATAAATCCATATTGCTTTCACTTTATCAAAAATTTACACTACTTTTGCCTCAATAGAATTATTAACTAAAGTTAAACACATAAACGAATTGCCTATAGAGTAAAGCCGGTAGGCGTTTTTGGCTCTTGTTTTCTCTATCTTGAACACCTAAAATAGAGGTGAGTAACAGACAGTTTCATACCTTTTATTCTTGACATATTCAAACACATATCTTTTAATCAATCAAACTCCAGATTTATGAAAAAGAATATCTTATTATTGACCCTTGCGGTACTGTTATCGACCGTAAGCGGGTTTGCTGAATCAGACCGTTACAGATGGGGCTACAAGGCTATGGAGCGTGGGAATTTCTCTAATGCAGTTGAGCATTTTAAGGTTGGAGCAGACGCAGGGTATGATGACTGTTATGGTGCACTCAGTATTATGTATGCTATGGGCTTAGGTACAACCCAGAATCCTGAGTTGGCTTATAAATACTTGGAGAAATGGACAAACAACGGTTATGTTTGGGCGTTTTTCTATTATGGCAGCAGACTTGGAGACTGGCCTAATGGCCTTGGAAGCATTCCCAAATTCAATGAATGGCTTAATGACGGAGGTTATACCTGTAAATCATTTGGGAAGCAACCCGATTGGGGAAAAGCTCTTGAAATAGATGCCGATCTCAATTTCCTAAAAGATGAATTAAGCACAAATCCGGATTATTGTAAATATGTAATTGAACATGGCAACGAAAAACAAAAAAGAAAGGCTTTTGAATATAACAAGAACGTTATCGGACATTACGAAAATATAGACTCTATCAATCTCACGAAAACGACTAAGGACACAGATAAACTGAGTATATATATAGCCAATGCATATACCGACAAATGGAGAGATTTGGGAAAGATAGAATTTATAAAGCTTTATAGCCAACTCTTCGTTGATGAAAACGGCCTAATAAATCCGTTTGTATCCGACTCCATTCAAAGCATAACAAAGGGCATGTATTTTGAGTCGAATAGAAAAGAAGCACGCAATGTAATATTAACACCCTTCTTCTCCGTAGTAGAAAAGAAAGACTGGGATAATGCCAGTGCAATAGCCCAACATATTAGTGAAAAATATAACAATAACCTTCCCAAAGACGCCATTGCATTTAAAGAAAGATACGATGCCCTTATCAACATGTTACAGCAAGGGGTAGCTCAACCCGAAGCTTTCAGTGCCGACGACGTCACAACATTTCATGACGCTCTCAATAGGCTAATGGAAGACGAAGACCGCTATGAAAAAGACCGGATGTTGATGGCAAAGTCAGGTTTCGTACGCAGTGAAGACCTGCTCAACGAAATCAAAGCAGAGATGTTGGCAAAGTACAATGAGGTATTGTTAGCAAAGTCTGCCACATGGAATGCCTCAACTCCGATACAAGAGATGAATTCGTGGATAAATTCCACTGAGAGCAGGAAGACTCAAAAACAGATGACTGAGCGATATTACGAAGTAGCCCTGGCCAAAGCCGAGACATGGACTACAGAGACTACAGAAGACGAGATGAACCAGGTGATGGAGATGAAACTGACAGACAGCTATAAGGCCAAGGTGAATGAGGCTTACCAACAAAACCTTTGGGCAAGAATAGAACCTCTCAAGAATTCAAAGAACCATGCCGACGTGATAGAGAAGACTACACAGATCAGCAAAATGAAATATATAGATGATTCTGCCAAAGCAGTTGCTTTACAACTCAACGAAAGGGCTAAAGACAAATCTGTCTCTTTCTTCCACCTCGGAGTTGAAGGAGGATTAGGTCTCCAAGACAAAGACATGGAATATGGTGGCGGTGCCAACATCGTCTTGGGTAGACCGAGCAATTGGTTCAACCTCTACGCAGGCGCACTATACACTTTACATAATGGTTGCAAGGCCGAACCTACATTGGAAGACATATATGCAGTAGAGAAGGATGGTAAAACCATCTCTTACGATGACTTCGGACTCAGCCATACAAGACTGGAAATCCCCGTAGAGCTTCGTTTCAACATTGCTCGCGACTCTTATGCATGCATATATATCGGTGTGGGGGCTTCATACAACATGATGTTATCCAGCAAGCTTGAAGCTTTCAAACAAGACGAGCATACCGATGATAACATCGTCACCGTAGCCGAGATTGACGAAGCCATGAACGAGAGTTATCTCGCAGCACGCCTATCATTGGGCGTTCGTATAGCAGGCTTAGACCTATCGGTATATGCAACAAAGAATATCTCCTCACCCTTCAACCCTGAAGGTACGGCTGACATCTACAGACTAAGCGAAATCCCTGGCCATGCACAATCCATATTAAACAGCCCCATCACTATGGGTGCAAAGGTGGGAATCTACTTCTAATACTCCCGAGGGCTGATTTGCTGCATCGGGACGTAGCAATTGTTCCATCGGGACGCAGCAATTGCTACGTCCCGACATTGCAAAATAGTCCTCTAAGGAAGGTGTTATGGAAGAGCTAAAGAAATCCTGTTCGGCCACCTTTCTTCTCGTAGAAGTTTTTCATATATCATGAGGGATTTTATATCCCAAGGTTTGGTATGTACATTCCAAAC
>JAEIGA010003185.1_pt1 | contig 25810 bp, 22 predicted proteins | sample 9270691 | NCBI WGS metagenome assembly JAEIGA01 (sample SAMN17057246, study PRJNA624740) | gut metagenome | biome: biome; isolation source: fecal sample | host: Bos grunniens | place: China: Xizang | collected 2019
CTCTTGTTGTTATACCAGTGGTCGAACATCTTGAGGAATGCCCACTGTGTCCAGTGGTAGTACTCTGGCTCGCAGGTACGTACCTCACGTGACCAGTCGAACGAGAAGCCAATCTTGTCGAGCTGTGAGCGGTAACGTGCGATATTCTCCTCGGTTGTCACTGCAGGGTGCTGTCCTGTCTGGATAGCATACTGCTCGGCTGGCAAACCAAAGGCATCGTAGCCCATAGGGTGTAGCACGTTAAATCCCTTCTGTCGCTTATAACGTGAATAGATATCCGATGCTATATATCCTAGTGGGTGGCCAACGTGAAGTCCTGCACCCGATGGATATGGGAACATATCCAAAACATAAAACTTTGGACGCGATGGGTCTACATCTACCTTATAGGTACCCTCCTCGCTCCATCTCTTCTGCCACTTCTGTTCTATGGCTTTAAAATTATACTCCATAAATTCTCTGTTTATTATTTATTATTGTTTACTTATTCGTCATCATCATCTATAAATGCCCCATCATCAAAGTAGAAACCCTCCATAAGGGCATCTATATCTCTGCGCTCCTTCTTTGTAGGACGTCCTGTGCCGCGGTCGCGGAAGACAAATATTGTCTCGTGAGGTACGTTGAGCTTATCAAGCTCCTCCTGTGGTGTGCAGTTAAGGCAGTAGGTGGGTACATTCTTCGCGGGCTGGCGGCTCGACACAAGCTCCAGAACCTTATAGCTATAGGTAACCCTCTCCCTGCGTACCGAGATTCTATCGCCTATCTTCACCTCGCGTGAGGGCTTGGCATAGGCGTCATTCACAAGTACTCTATTTTGGCGTATGGCATCTGCGGCATCGCTTCGTGTCTTGAAGATGCGTACTGCCCAAAGATATTTATCTAGTCGTATATCGCTCATAATCTGTTTTTGGTCTTTACAAATGGCATTCTACTAACGCTCAATATCATACCCAGTGCCATGGACATAGATAGCAGTGAGGAGCCTCCACGTGAGATTATCGGAAGGGTCTGTCCTGTCTCGGGGAATAGGTTTACCTGTACGATGATATGCAACATCGCCTGACAGGTGATTAGTAGTCCCAGGCCTGCCGACATAAGTGTCGGAAATGCTGTGATGCACTTACGGCATATCTCTATCGCACGGAAGGTAATCCAGAGATATAGTAGCATGAGCATTATAGCTGCTATAGCGCCATACTCCGAGGCAAAGAAGGCATAGGCGTAGTCGCTCTCGGGGTGGATAACTACGGCGCGTGATGTGCTATGTCCTGCACCCTCGCCTGTGAGGCCTCCATTATGTATGGCAATCATGGCACGTTGTGTATCCGATAGCTCGTAGACATACTCTCGGCGGCTATCTGTGAAAAGCTCCATTATCCAGCGTGTGAGGCGCGTAAAGGCTGTGTCACCACGGCCAATGCCCACCATTGATAGCAGCGAAAGGCCTACAGCCGCTGCGGTAGCTCCCAGACCTATGGTCTTTGCTATTTCGCGCTTTGGCACACGTCCAATATATAGCGTAAGCATCGAAGCTAGGGCGATGATTACTGCCGAGGAGATATGTGCTGGTGCAATTACTATGCACGAGATAACCACAGGGCCGAGAAGTGGCCAGGTGTTCTCCTTGAGAATCTTCCACTGCTTGGGATCCTTCAGGCGGAACGAGGTGGGTATCAACTTAACCTTGTCGATAGTTGCCTGCCTATCTGCCATGCGCTTCGCAAGCATAAGTATAGTTGCCACCTTGAGAAGCTCCGATGGCTGGAACTGGAATGGGCCTATGGGGAGCCAGCGTGCTGCGCCATTCATCGATGTTCCCACAAAGTATGTGGCAATGGTAAGCAGTATCGACACCCAGTAGAAAGCCCCTGCCCAGCGATGATAGAATGTGTAGTTTATCTTGTGCGTGACAAATATCACGGGCAGCGACATCACTAGTATCAGCATTATCTGCTGGCGTAGTGATTCGGTTGTGGTGAGGTTTGAGGAGACATCGTAGGCCATCTTTGCTGTTGAGGAGTATACCACAAGTATAGATATGACGATAAGCACGGCGTAGATAATCCACAACGCGCGGTCACCCTCTAGTATCGGGGTACGTAGTCTCTCTTCGGGTCTCTCGTTTCTGCCCATTGTTATTTGCTTAATATATTTTTTGCTACCCAATCCTTGAACATCCTACCGCGCTCCTCATAATTTTTGAAGAGGTCGAAGCTAGCGCATGCAGGAGAGAGAAGTACAGTATCTCCCTCACGAGCCTCCTCGCGTGCGGCAGCCATAGCCTCCTCGAAGCTGTTGCAGTCGCGGATAACGGGTACTATATCCGAAAACTCGCGCTTTAGCTTCGCATTATCCACACCCATACATATCAGCGCCTTCACCTTGCGGCGTGCAAACTCCTTCAGTGGGGTGTAGTCATTACCCTTATCTGTGCCACCTGCTATCCACACCGTAGGGCGCTTCATGCTCTCAAGGGCATACCACACAGAGTCTACGTTGGTGGCTTTAGAGTCGTTAATCCACTCTATGTCGTTGAGCTTTCCTGCTGGCTCTAGACGATGCTCCACAGGTGAGAATTCGTATATAGAGCGTTTTATCACCTTGGGGTCTACGCCTGCTGCCAAGGTTGCCAATGCGGCAGACATGGCGTTGTACACGTTGTGCATACCCTCAATCTTCATCTTTCGTGTGTCGATGGTTACCGACTTCTTGCCTACGGTAGCTGTGAAGGTGTGACCCTCGAGAATAGCATCTCCATCGCCACTAGCAATAGCTGTGTTTATGGCAAAGGGGAGCTGATGTGCGCGTAGGTCATCGTCCATCTCGGTAAGCATCTGTTGTGTGGTGTCGTCATCTGCCGAGAAGATGAAGTAATCTGTAGCACCCTGGTTCTGCGTGATACGCATCTTCGAGCGTGCATAATTCTCAAGTTTATAGTCGTAGCGGTCTAGGTGGTCGGGAGTGATGTTGGTGAGTACTCCGATATCGGCCTTGAACTTGAAGCAACCATCTAGCTGGAAGGAGCTCAACTCCAGCACATGCCAAAAGTATTTGTCGGTTGCTATGGAGTATGCAAAGCTCTCGCCGATGTTGCCTCCTAGCGACACCTTACGTCCTGCATCAACCATAATCTTGTATATTAGCGATGTGGTTGTGGTCTTGCCATTAGAGCCTGTGATGCATATCGTCTTTGCCACGCCCTTGTAGCGTCCCGCAAACTCTATCTCCGAGATGATAGGTATGCCGCGCTCGCGGAGCTTTACAACGATAGGCGCACTATCTGGAATGCCTGGTGACTTGATAACCTCACCCGCATCAAGGATTCGCTCCTCGGTGTGTTGGCCCTCTTCGTACTCCACGTTCCACTCCTCAAGGCGTGCCTTGAACTTATCTGCAATCTTACCCTTGTCCGAGAGAAATACATCAAAACCCTTCTTCTTTGCTAGGATGGCAGAACCATAACCAGAGATGCCACCACCCAAAACTGCTATCTTACGTTTCATAATTTGGAGGGAATTCTATAAGTTAAACTATATCGAGCTTTATGCTACTGAATCTTAAGTGTTATGAGTGTTAGGGCTGCTAGGAGCAACGAGATGATGAAGAAACGCATCATAATCTTTGTCTCAAAGAGTCCCTTCTTCTGATAGTGGTGGTGGAGTGGCGACATCAGGAATATGCGGCGACCCTCACCATATTTACGCTTCGTGTATTTGAAGTATCCCACCTGTATCATCACCGAGAGAGCCTCAACCAAGAATACACCGCAGAGTAGTGGGAGAAGAAGCTCCTTGCGTATGCAAAGTGCAAATACGGCGATGATACCTCCGATGGTTAGTGAGCCTGTGTCGCCCATGAATATCTGCGCAGGGAAGGAGTTGTACCACAAGAAGCCTATGAGCGCTCCTGCAAAGGCCGCGGCAAAGACTATCAACTCGCCACTGTTGGGGATATACATTATGTTGAGGTAGTCGGAGTATATGAGGTGTCCCGAGAGGTATGATAATATACCTAGCACAAGGACTATCGGAACAGATACTCCTGTGAGTAGTCCATCTATGCCATCGGTGAGATTAGCGCCATTTGACACTGCGGTAATCACAAAGATAGCGATGATGATGTAGACTATCCATGCCAAGGTGTCGTTGCCCCCTGTGAGTGCCTTATAGTCGAGCATAGTATCCTTGAGGAAGGGGATGGAGGTCTTTGTACTCTTCTGTGGTGTGGTGCTTACCACCTGCTTCTCGATGTAGCTGCTAACAACCTCTCCAGTCTGAACATCTGTGATGTTGTAGCGCTTGGTCTCAAAGGTCTTCTCATGTATCACAATATCTTCCGAGAGCCACATCGTAGTTCCTACGATGATGCCCAGACCCACCTGCCCAACAATCTTGAAACGGCCGTTGAGACCCTCCTTATTGTGGCGAAAGACCTTGATGTAGTCATCGAGGCCTCCGATAAATCCAAGCCATAGTGTAGAGATGAGCATGAGCTGAATATATACATTCTCCAGGTCGCCAAAGAGCAACACGGGGATTATCACCGCAAGGATGATGATGATACCACCCATGGTTGGTGTTCCCTTCTTTTGTAGCTGACCCTCGAGGCCTAGGTCGCGAATCTCCTCGCCAATCTGCTTGCGCTTAAGCATGCGTATTATATGCTTACCAAAGACTATGGCAATGAGCAGTGAGAGGATGATTGCTGCGGCAGAGCGCACAGAGATATACTCTCCAACACGCATACCTGGGAGGTCGGTGTTTTGGTTGAGATATTCAAAAAGATTATAAAGCATAGGGGTTTATATCTGTTCTAGTGGTTATTAATAGTGTGTCTGTGTTATCTGTTATGTGTGGCGTCAAATGCTGCACGAATCTCCTCGCGGTCGTCAAAGTGGTGCTTCACGGTGCCTATAATCTGATAATCCTCGTGGCCCTTGCCCGCGATAAGTATTATATCCTCGGCATGTGCCAACATCGCTGCAGTACGTATAGCCTCTCTGCGGTCGGTGATGCGAAGCCAGTTTTTGGCACTTCCCACCCCTGCAACAACATCATCAAGAATCGCCTCGGGGGCCTCGGTGCGAGGGTTGTCGGATGTGAATATCGCCGTTGTAGCATACTTCGTGGCTATGGCTGCCATCTCGGGGCGCTTTGTCTTATCTCTGTCGCCACCACATCCACATACCACAAAGAGTCGCTGCTCATCGCGGCGCACCTCCTCAATGGTCTGAAGTACATTCTCCAGCGCATCGGGGGTATGGGCATAATCAACAATAGCCATTGTGCGGTCTGGGGCTATGATGGTCTCAAAGCGACCAGCTACAGGGAGTAGCTTCGAGAGTGTGGTAAGCACCTCTAGTTTGTCGATGCCTAGGAGTGTGGCTGCGGCATATACCGTGGTGAGGTTATAGGCGTTGAAGCCTCCTGTAAACTTCACCCACACCTCCTGGTTGTCGATATGTAGGAGCATGCCATCGGGGAGCATCTCGATAATCTTGGTGCGGAAGTCAGCCATGGAGCGTAACGACAGACGGTAGTGCTTGGCATTGCAGTTTTGAAGCATCACCTCGCCATTGCGGTCATCGATGTTTACCACCGCCCAGGCATCCTTGCCTAAAGCATCGAAAAATGACTTCTTGGCACGTATATACTCCTTGTATGTGCCGTGATAGTCGAGGTGGTCGTGTGTGAGGTTGCTAAAGAGCGCACCAGCAAAGTGGAGGGCCTCGATGCGGTGTTGTGCTGCAGCATGTGAGGATACCTCCATGAAGCAGTAGTCGCAACCCTCATCAACCATCTCGCGCATCATCTTGTTAAGACGAATGGAGTCGGGGGTGGTGTGCGTAGAGGGTATGCTACGCTCACCAATGCGGTAGATGACAGTGGAGATAAGGCCGGCCTTATAACCCATCGCCATAAACATATCGTAGAGGAGTGTCGCTGTGGTGGTCTTGCCATTGGTGCCTGTGACACCTACAAGGCGTAGCTCCTCGGATGGGTGATCGTAGAAGGCTGCTGCGATGTGTGCCATAGCGACATTGCTATCCTCAACAAGGATGTAGCTGATGCCCTCCATGAGGGTCTCGGGGAGACTCTCGCAGACAATGGTCGATGCTCCGCGCTCTATTGCCGAGGCTATGTAGCTATGACCATCGCTCACCGTGCCACGAACAGCAAAGAAGCATGCTCCCTGCTCCACAGCACGTGAGTCGTATGTTAGTGACTCTACAATGGGGTTTGTAGAGTTGTGTATCTCTAATACTCGAACATTATCGAGTAGCTCCTGAACTCGTTTCATAGTTGTATCTCTATTTCTATCTCTCCAAAGAGAGTTCTATCTTCATATTTTCATGAATTGCTCTTCCTGGCGCTAGGCTCTGGCTTCGCACACGGCCACTGCCACGATGTGACACCGTAAGCCCCGCCTGCTCCAATATGTAGAGAGCATCTGTGAGACCCATGCCTCGCACATCGGGAACCTTGCCCTCCTCAATCTTCACGCCCTTAATTATCGTGTTCTCACCATCTCGCGAAACGCTACTCCAACTCTCTCCCTCACTAGCATCCTTCACACCCTTGGCTAACGAGCCAACCTTTGTTACATGCTTGGTCTTGCCACCCTTTATCGCCTCTGGGGCGTAAGGTGTTGTGGCGCTCTCCACCACAGAGTGTAGCGATGGGTCGTTAGCATAGATATACTCCATGATGTCTGATGCTACGGGAGCTGATAGGTCGATGCCAAAGTATGTGGGGCTGGTAGGGGTAGCCTGCTTGCACACAGCCACCATAATCGTATACTTGGGACTCTCCTGTGGCATGGTGCAGATGATGGAGCCATAGTAGTAGTTGTCCTCCTTGCCGTTTATGCCGTTGCGCATCTGGATATTGTCGATGCGGCTCTCGCTCACGAAGGTACTCCACATCTGCGCAGTGCCTGTTTTGCAGCCAAAAGGTACTGCCAAATCCTTGAAGTGACGTCCTGTGCGCTCCGAAGCTGCGGCAAGGCAGCTATCCAAAAGCGAGAGAGTCCTCTTTGAACACATCTTCTCGATAAGTGTCACCACGGGGGTCTCCTCCACAATCTCACCATCGCGCTCTATGCGGTCTACGATGCGGGGAGCCACCATGCGACCTTCGTTGGCCACACCGTTGTAGAAGGTGAGCATGTGGATAGGTGGGACATCTAGCTCATAGCCGTATGCCATGCGTGGCAGTCGAGAGCTGGTGCTGCCGCGCTGGTTCCACTCTGGAGTATCAGCCATAGGGAGCTTTCCCTTGCGCTCGCCATAAGCCTCAAGGCCTATGTAGTCATTAAAACGTAGCTTCGACAAGAAGTCGGTGTATACCTTTGGGTTATCCTTGAATGCCTCGTATATCGCCTTTGCGAAGTATACATTCGAGGAGTGTGCAAAGCCATCCTTGAGTGTCACGTAACCATCGCTATCCTTGCCTGCAGCATCGTGTGAATCCTCAATCTTTGCGGCACCAATCTTCACAGGGTGGTTAGGGCGTGAGTGTTCGGTGTTTACCTTGGTGTATAGGTCGTAGCCACCAATCTCCAGAAGTGCCATCGCCGAGGCTAGCTTCATTGTTGAGCCAGGGCTTATGGCAGTCTTTAGTGCATGGTTGTTTACACGTTCGCTATATGTTGTGCCACGCTCCGTAGCCGAGCCAAGGCTCACCATGCAGAGCATGTTTCCGGTCTTTACCTCCATCACCATCGCCACGCCAAATGAGGCCTTCTGTTGGCGAAGCATAGTGTCAAGACGTGCATGTGCCACACGCTGTAGGCCAGCATCAATGGTGGTTATCACATTTGCGCCATTCTCCACAGGACGGTTATCCTTATCCGAAACACGTGTCCAGAAGCCATGTGCTATCCACTGCTCCTTGCTACTACCATCCTTGCCCGCTAGATGCTGGTTGTAGAGTCCCTCCAAGCCCGTACCTGGAACCTTCACGTTGTTTACTACGATGGTATCGTAGCGGCCAATGGTCTGTCGTGCAATATCTCCCGAGGGGTAGAGGCGTTTGTCGTTGGGCTGCGCGCTGAAGACGTAGCCAATGTTGCCATTGAAGATGGGGAACTTGCGCTTCATCATATTCCACTCGTCAATGGTTATGGTGCGAGGAAGAATCTTATACGAGCGGCGCTTCTTCTCCTTACGCTCCCACTCTCTGATAAATATCTTGCGATACTCCTCTGCTGAGATATATTTATATCCATGCTCCGCAGCATCCTCCTTGGTGAAGTGCGAGGCGAGTAGCCGCGATAGGTTTTCGGTATGTTTTAGGTATTTTGCCGTGTCGGCCTCTATGATGCCCTCCGAGCCGAAGTCTAGGAGGATGTTGTAACGTAGGCTCGATATGGCTAGAGGCTCGCCATCGCGCGAAAATATCGTTCCGCGGTGTGCCTCTATGTCGCTATAGCGATATATGCCGTTCTCCATCACCTCGGCGTTGTGACGCACCGTAGGGCTGAAGGCAATAATCCATACGAAGCACGCCGTAACACCCAATCCGCAGAAGATAAGCGAGACATACAACGACTTGATGCGCGATATGATATCGTGCCTCATTGTATGTGGTTTCTGCTCTATCTTTTTCTCTTGTTGTTCCATCTGTTACTTCTCAATTAATCGGCTCTCTTTCGATAAATCTACCAACTCGATGCCGTGGCTCTTTAGGCGTGCTGTGACCACCTGCTTTGACGAAAGGCTATATCGCTCCTCCTCCTTGAGTACGGAGCGCTCATGAAGCACCGAAGCATACTTCTCGCGCTGTCTATATTCGCGGTTGGCGTTTAGCGACATGAAGGTAAGGAATATGCTGAAAAAGCACATTACCGCGATGATGATTAAGTAGCGAAAGTAGGGGAGCTTGCCGTTGGGAAGTATTTTTCCCGTGGTAATCATAGTCAAGGGATTCAGGCTAACCTCCTGTGGCTCCTCCTGGTCATCGGCAAAGGGGGTCTCCTCGTCATGCTCCTCATTGACGATAATCACCTCCTCGTTTATGCGGCGTCTCTCATCGTTGTCGTATATCTCTCTATTGTCAAAAGCCATGGTTACTCCGATACTCTTTCTGCAACACGAAGCTTTGCACTTCGTGAGCGTGGGTTTGTTGCAATCTCCTCATCGCTAGGAACTATAGCCTTGCGGGTAATCACCTTTAGCGGTGTCTGTGCGCGACCAAAGAAGTCCTTCTCGATGACACCCTCGCTGTTTCCGCTACGCATAAAGTTCTTTACTATGCGATCCTCTAGCGAGTGGTACGACATAACCACAAGGCGTCCCTCGGGGTTTAGGAGTTTAAGACTCTGCTCAAGTGCCATCTTGAGAGCCTCTATCTCGCCGTTTAGCTCTATACGCAACGCCTGAAATAGCTTGGTGAGAAACTTTGCCTCATCCTTGGGCGGTGTACATGGCTTCACGGCTTCGACCAGCTCTGCGGTAGTTGTTATAGGCTTCTCGGCTCTAGCACGCTCTATGCAGTTTGCAATCTTCCATGTGGTATCCAGCTCGCCATACTCGGTAAATATCTTTGCGAGGGCCTCGTTAGAGTATGTGTTTACTATGTCGGCTGCTGTGCGGCCACCACGAGTGTTCATGCGCATATCAAGGAGCGCCTCCCCACGAAATGAGAATCCTCGGTGCTTGGTGTCGAAGTGGTGCGATGATACGCCAAGGTCGGCAAGTATGCCATCTACTCTCTCTACACCACGAAGACGCAATGCGCCACGTACAAAGCGGAAGTTAGAGGCTACGAAGGTGTGTCGCTCATCCTGTGGGGCATTAGCCTCGGCATCGGGATCCTGGTCGAGGGAGTAGAGATGTCCCTCTGCCCCTAGGTGTTTTAGTATCTCGCGGGTGTGTCCTCCGCCACCCATTGTGAGGTCTACGTATATGCCATTAGGCTTGATGTTGAGTGCCGAGATACACTCCTCAAGCATCACGGGTACGTGGTATGTTTCGATAGCCATTTTGCGCTTGGTTTTACATAGTAAAAAATAACGGCGCTAAATTACAAAATTTCTCCTAAAAATGGAACTTTTTTGAACTAAAAAATAACTATACGCCACAGCACCCTACACGCCTCACGCCCGTAGACTTATTTTCCTAGCTTTGGGAGGTGCGTTTCGGGTGTCGAATTTGTAGACTCAAGGGTGGTTGTAAAAAGAAGATAAAACAAAAATATGGCAAGCCATTTAATAGCCTGCCATATTATCTTTAATGTGTTGTTTGTTAAGTACTAGTAGTTCTCAATTACAGCCTCTAGATACTGCTTCCAGATAAGTGCTGCGCCACCTAAAATAGCTACATTCTTATCCTGAATACCACTCATCAAAAGCTTCACCTTACCCTTGAAAACTGTGAGCTGATTCTCCTCCATGTGGCGGTATGTAGGCTTTAGGATGAGGTCGCCAGCGTTAGCCAAGCCACCAAAGAGGATGATAGCCTCTGGAGATGTTATAGCTGTGAGGTCTGCAAGAGCCTCTCCGAGAACACGTCCTGTACGCTCGAAGGCCTCTAGCGCTATAGGGTCATTCTTCTTTGCGGCATCCGAGAGCATCTTGGCCTCAAACTTATCGTAAGGGATTGAGCGAAGCTCGCTGTCGCAAGTCATGGTTGCCATAAGCTCAAACGCTGTGCGCTTGATACCTGTAGCAGATACGTATGCCTCGAGGCATCCCTTGCGGCCACAGCCACACTGACGGCCTGTCTGTCGTGATGCTACGGCGATGTGTCCATACTCGCCAGCAAAGCCATCGCTGCCGTATACCATCTCGCCATTACATACGATGCCCGAGCCGAGTCCTGTGCCGAGGGTAATCATTGCAAAATCCTTCATGCCACGTGCATTGCCAAAGACCATCTCGCCGATAGCTGCAGCATTAGCATCGTTGGTAATCATCACCTTAACGCCCTCGAAGTGCTTGCCCAAGTCCTCAACAAATTTGAAGATGCGGATAGAGTCTGGACGTGGGTCTGTAGGGTCTTCGAACTTCCAGAGGTTTGCTGGTGTTTCAATCTCTCCTGTGTGGATGCAGGCGTTAGGCGCGCCTACGCCAATACCAATAAGCTCGCATTGTGGCTGCGAGGCGATAACCTCTTTCATAGCCTGTGCTAGAGCATCGATATATGGCTTATAATCGTCAAAGTATCTATACTTTTCGGTGGAAATCTTGCTCTCTGCCACTACATTACCATCTTCATCGACAAGACCAAAAGCTGTGTTGGTACCGCCAATGTCGATACCCATTGCAAGTTTTTTCATCATAATAAAAAGCGATTTTGTAAAAATAATTGGTCAAAGTTACCAAAATAATTTTAATCTATGCAAAAAAAACATTAATTTTGAGCCATAATAATTAAAGATGTTATACAACCTAGAAGATTATGACACATACCAACAGCGAGATATTAGAACTCTTCGAGGGTGCTTTGGCACAGATGCAGACACCCGAGGAGCCAGAACTTCTGTATGCCCCCATTATCTACTCGATGTCGGGAGGTGGCAAGCGCCTCCGCCCAGTGTTGCTTCTTATTACTACCGAGGCATTTGGTGGTGATATAGAGGAGGCTATGCCTGCGGCTTTGGCGGTAGAGATATTCCACAACTTCACGCTTCTGCACGATGATATCATGGATAATGCCGATGTGCGCCGTGGTAAGCCTTCGGTATTTGCAAAGTGGGGTGGTAATGTGGCGCTCCTGTCGGGCGATGCCATGCTCATTACGGCATATAAGCACCTAGCACGTGTGTCGCCAGAGGTGCTACCACGCGTGATGACTATCTTTAGCGACATGGCCTTGGAGGTGTGTGAGGGTCAGCAGTATGATATGGATTTTGAGACAATGGAGGGTGTCTTGGTTGAGGATTATATGCAGATGATTGAGCGTAAGACCTCGGCATTGCTCTCTGGCTCGGCTATGATTGGCGCAACGATGGCTGGAGCCTCTGCTAATGACATTCGCAAGATATATCGCTTTGCTACCGAGCTAGGTATAGCCTTCCAGCTTCAGGACGATGTATTGGATAGCTATGGCGATGAGGCGTTGGGAAAGAAGATTGGCGGTGATATCCTCGAGGGTAAGCAGACCTTCCTTATGGTTCAGGCTATGAGTCGTGCCGATGAGAGGGAGCGCGAGGTGTTGCGTAACACACATCGCGATAGCAAGCTCTCTAATGAGGAGAAGATAGCACGTGTGAAGGCTCTCTACGATAAACTTGATGTTCGCCGCTTGGCAGAGCAACAGATAGAGTTGCGCTTCGAGCGTGCGTTGTCTGCCTTGGCAGAGCTATCGATAGAGAAGTCGCGAACTGCAAACCTTCAGAAGTTTGCGCGTAATCTTATGGGTCGTAAAAAGTAAACCTTATGATTAGAAGAAAAGATATAGAGATAATGGCCCCTGTGGGGTCGTATGAGTCGCTCAATGCAGCTATTGCTGCAGGTGCCGACTCGGTATATTTTGGTGTTGAGCAGCTCAATATGCGTGCTGCATCCTCTGTTAATTTCACGCTCGATGACCTCGCGGAGATAGTTCGCATAGCGCATGCTGCGGGTGTTAAGACATATCTCACCGTGAACATTGTGATATATGACGATGAGATGGAGGTTATGCGCCGCATCATCGACAGGGCAAAGGCCGAGGGTATAGATGCTATCATTGCCACAGATTTGGCGGCGATACTTTATGCTCGCGAGGTGGGTATCGAGGTGCATATCTCTACGCAGAGCAACATCTCGAATATCACCGCTGTTAAGTTCTTCTCGCAGTGGGCAGATGTTGTGGTGCTAGCACGTGAGTTGTCGTTGGAGCAGATTGCCGCAATATCGAAGCAGATTGAGGAGCAGAAGATATGTGGCCCTGCTGGCGAACTTGTTAAGATTGAGATGTTTGCACATGGTGCTATGTGTATGTCGATGTCGGGTAAGTGTTACCTCTCGGAGCATGAGTCGCACCACTCGGCAAACCGTGGCGCTTGTCGCCAGATATGTCGCCGTAAGTATACCATCACCGACAAGGACTCTGGCCAGCAGCTAGATATCGATGGTCAGTATGTCCTCTCGCCCAAGGATTTATGTACCATAGACTTCCTTGATACGTTTATCGAGGCTGGTGTGCGTGTATTGAAGATTGAGGGTCGTGCGCGAGGTGGAGAGTATGTAAAGCGTGTTGTGGAGAGCTACAACGAGGCACTTCTACTTCTGGAGCGTGGTGAGTTTAACGCCGAGAGTGTTGCACCTCTCAAGGAGAAGTTACGCACGGTCTTTAATCGTGACTTCTGGGGTGGTTACTACGCCGCAAAAACTATGGTGGAGCATAGTCAGCACTATGGCTCTTCGGCGACACTCAAGAAGGTATACATGGGTAAGGTTACCAACTACTTTAAGCGCATTGGTGTTGCCGAGATATTGGTCGAGGCGTGTGAGGTTCAGGAGGGTGATGCTCTCCTAATCATGGGCGAGAAGAGTGGCGTTGTGGAGCAGCGTGCCGAGGGCATCATGGTTAAGGAGCTTCCTGCCGAGGGTGCCAAGCAGGGCGATTACATGTCGATAAAGACCGTGAGCGAGGTTCGCCGTGGTGATAAGGTATACAAAGAGGTGGCACGATAGCTTGTCACACTAGGCAACGTATATTTAAAAGAGAATATTTAAAAACTTAAAACTATATAACTATGTTCAGCAAAGAGACTTATATTGGTCGCCGTGCCGAGTTGGCACGCCGCGTAGGCAAGGGTCTAATCCTTCTCCCTGGTAATCCAGAGGTGCCTAATAACTATCCAAACAACACATATTACTTCCGTCAGGACTCTACATTCCGCTACTATTTTGGCCTAGATGTCCCTTCGTTGGCAGGTCTTCTCGATGCAGAGTCGGGTGATGCCTATATCTTTGGTGATGACTTCACCGTTGAGGATATCATCTGGACAGGCCCTATGCCAACTATTGCCGAGCAGGCTTCGGAGGTGGGCGTGGAGCGCACAGCGCCTCTTGCCGACCTACGTGGCGTGTTGCGCAAGGCTATTGAGCAGAATCGCCCAGTACACTACCTCCCACCATACCGCGCAGAGTTGAAGATATCTATGGCCGAGTTGCTCGGTATACGTCTTGATATGCTTCACGAGCGTAAGTCGTTGGATTTGATGTTTGCTGTTGCGGAGATGCGTGAGAAAAAGTCTGCAGAGGAGGTTGAGGCTTTGGAGCGTGCCTTTAAGATTGGCTATCAGATGCACATTACGGCTATGGGTATGTGTCGTCCAGGTGTTGTTGAGCGAGAGATTGCTGGTCGCTTGGAGGGTATTGCAAAGTCGTATGGCCAGGGCGTGTCGTTCCCAACCATCGTTACGCAGCATGGCGAGATTTTGCACAACCACAACCACGATGGCGTGTTGGAGGCAGGACGATTGTTGTTGGTAGATGGTGGTGGTGAGTCTGTAGAGGGTTACTGCTCTGACCACACACGTACATATCCAGTAAGTGGTAAGTTCACCGATTTGCAGCGCGATATATATAATATAGTATTGCGTGCGCATGGCGAGGTTAAGGATATGATTAAGCCAGGTACTATGTATCCCGAGATTCATAAGGCTGCATACCTATCATTAGCTGATGGCTTGAAGGGTGTTGGCCTTATCAAGTCTACTCCCGAGGATGCTGTAGCTGCAGGTGCTATGTACCTCTTCATGCCTCATGGCCTAGGTCATGGCATGGGTCTTGATGTTCACGATTTGGAGAATATCGGTGAGCGCTCATTCGACTTCTCTACTGTTGCGGAGCGTGCTGCAAAGTCTGCAACATGTATCCATCGCTCTACATGGCGTGTGGAGCCAGGTACTGTGATGTCTGATGAGCCAGGTATCTACTTCATTCCAGCACTTATTGATAAGTGCCGTGCCGAGGGTAAGTTTACCGATATCGTAAACTATGACGCTCTCGACTCGTTCCGTAACTTTGGTGGTATCCGTATCGAGGATGATGTCCTTGTAACAGAGAACGGTAGCCGCTTTATTGGTGATAAACTTCTACCTCTTACCGTTGAGGAGCTTGAGGCTGTTGTAGGCTCGTTGCGCTAATTAGTACCGCTAGTTTTATCACCCGTGGAGCGTTTGTGGAGTGGTTATTGATGTTGTCGATATGCTGTTTGAAAATATCTATTTGTTAGATTTAAAAAGATGCTCTATTTTTGTAGTGAGAAAACTGAATTACTAATTTATAGAACGATACCATGAAAACAGATATTGAGATTGCAAGAGAGACGAAGCTAAAGAACATTCGTGAGGTAGCAGCGCAGGTGGGCTTCCCCGATGATGAGGTCTTCAACTATGGTAAGTATATTGCCAAGGTGCCTTATAGACTCATCGATGAGAAGAGGGTGAATAAGAATCATCTTATCCTTGTGACAGCTATCACAGCTACAAAGGCTGGTGTAGGTAAGACCACCGTGAGCATTGGTCTAGGCATGGGTCTTAACCATATTGGTAAGAATGCCATCATCGCCTTGCGCGAGCCATCACTAGGCCCCTGCTTTGGTATGAAGGGTGGCGCAACGGGTGGTGGTTATGCCCAGGTGTTGCCATCGGAGGATATCAACCTCCATTTTACCGGTGATTTCCACGCCATCACCTCGGCGAATAACCTTATTGCGGCACTGCTCGATAACTACCTATATCACAATCGCTCTACACAGGTGGGCTTGAAGCGTATCATGTGGCGCCGAGTGATGGATATGAACGACCGTTCGTTGCGAAACATAGTGTCGGGTCTTGGTGGCTCATCGAATGGTATCCCTACCGAGACAGGCTTTGATATAACCCCTGCATCGGAGATTATGGCTATCTTGTGCCTAGCGCAGAGCATCGAGGATTTGTATGTTCGTATTGGTCGCATCGTGCTTGGTGTGCGCTATGATGACACCCCTCTTACGGTTAATGACCTAGGCATTACGGGTGCTGTGGTGGCGCTGTTGAAGGATGCCATTAATCCAAACCTTGTGCAGACCACAGAGCATAATCCTGTGATTATCCATGGTGGTCCTTTTGCAAATATCGCTCATGGCTGTAACTCTGTTATCGCAACCAAGATGGCGATGACACATGCCGAGTATACCGTTACCGAGGCTGGTTTTGGTGCCGACCTAGGTGCCGAGAAGTTCCTCGATATCAAGTGTCGTCAGGCAGACCTTAAGCCCGACCTTACGGTTCTTGTGGCCTCAACACTAGCTCTTAAGATGCACGGTGGTGTGCCAGAGACGGAGATTAAGCTCCCTAATGCCGAGGGCCTAGAGCGCGGCTTTGCGAACCTCGACCGTCATGTTGCTAACCTTCATAAGTTTGGTCAGACAGTCCTCGTATGCTTCAACCGCTTTGCCAGCGATACTGACGAGGAGATTGAGATGGTTATGAAGCACTGTGAGACACTTGGCGTACGTTGTGTTATCAACAATGCCTATGCCGAGGGTGGCGCAGGCGCCGCAGACCTAGCACGTGCCGCGGTGGAGCTTATCGAGACACAGCCTTCAGCACCTATCAACTACGCTTATGACCTTGAGGACTCTATCAAGGATAAGATTACCAAGGTTGCGAAGAATATCTATGGTGCTGGCTCTGTAGTCTTTGGCCCAAAGGCGAAGAAGCAGATTGCACTTCTCGAGAAGTGGGGCATGGATAACCTCCCTGTGTGTATCGCTAAAACGCAGTTCTCATTTAGTGCCGATGCCAAGCGCTATGGCTCTGTGGAGGGCTTCGAGATAAATATCAAGGATATAGAGCTTAATGCCGGTAGTGGCTTTATCGTAGCTCTTGCCGGAGATATTATGCGTATGCCAGGTTTGAGCAAGACCCCACAGGCTGGTAATATTCATCTAGCGGAGGATGGTACTGTAGAGGGCATCGTATAAATTTGATGAGATAAGGCAGACATCTGCTTCCTCTGGCGAAAGCATCTGCAGCCTTCATTATACAACTTCTTATATAATGTGATTGCGGCAGATAAACTATAAGCAGTGAGTAATTAGTAATTGGTAATTTTATTACTGATTACTTACTGCTTTTTATACGTATAATACTATTTCTCAATATGTTGTATCTATTTCCTACGGAGCTTGAAGCTAAAAGATTTAGTGAGCTACATCCTAATCGTAGGGTGGTGATATCTGGCGTGGGAATGGCAGCTACAGCAGCTACACTAGCACGCCTAAATGCTTGCTATTCTCTTGCAGGTGAGGTTGTGGTGTTGGCAGGTATTGCAGGAACCTATGGCGAGGAGTGTGAGGTAGGAGAGGTTGTAGAGGTGGTGCGTGAGAGTGTTGTGGAGCTACCAGAGCGCTTTCGTGAGGAGTATAGTGTTGAGCCATATACATCTCTAAAACCTGTGGCTTCAAACACCGTATCTGGTTGTGGCGCCGAGAGTTGTGGTGCAGATATCGAAAATATGGAGGGTGCAACACTCTTTGCCATGTCTACGGCAATGGGCTTCAGAGCGGTGCAAATTCGAGCAATATCGAATCGTGTGGGCGAGGGTTTTGAGAGGTGGCATATTGAGCAGGCCTTGGAGGCCTTGGCAGAGAGCCTGTCGGAGATAGTATAGTTATAGTTACGCGAGAACTTACTTGTTGAACATCCTAAAAATATTATTGTTATGAATAGAGTAAAGCAGATATTAATCTATCTATTGATTATTGCTATTATTGTGGTATGTATGGGTGTGGTGTGGCACTACTTCCGCGACCAGATAATCTTTGCATTGGGCTGGATAGCGCTCTTCATATTGGTATTCTTCATAGGTTTCATTGTTGGTAGAGTATCTATAAATTGGGGTAAAGGCTCAAAGCCCGAAATAGATGTTAAGGATGGAGAGTAGGGTTCTTCGTTTGGCGATATCGCCATGTCCGAACGATACCTTTATGTTTGATGCGATGATAAATAATCGTATCGATGTGGAGGGTCTTCGCTTTGAGGTGGAATACCTTGATATTGAGCAGCTTAATACTGCGGCAATAGCACAAAAGTACGATATCACGAAGTGTAGCACGGCGCTTCTTGCCGACATCTCGAGCCATTACTCGCTGTTGGATAGTGGCTCTGCGTTGGGTCGTGGCAATGGCCCTCTTTTGGTGCGCCGCAAGGGTTTTGATGGCGCTATACGTCATATCGCTGTGCCGGGTCTTCACACCACGGCAAACCTATTAACCGAGCGTCTCTTCCCCGATATCGAGAGGCGTACGCCGATGCTCTTCTCGGAGATTGCCGATGCTGTGGCTCGTGGAGAGTACGATGCTGGAGTGCTTATTCATGAGGGGCGCTTTGTCTATGAGCGTTACGATTTGGAGCTTGTTGCTGACCTCGGTTTAGAGTGGGAGCGTAGGAGGTCGCTGCCTCTGCCATTAGGCTCTATCGTAGCACGCAAGGAGCTAGATGCGGAGGTTATGGAGCGTGTGGAGCGTGTGTTGCGAAGAAGTATAGAGTATGCCTTTAGGAATCCTATGATCTCGCGAGAGTATGTGAAGCAACATGCGCAGGAGCTGGATGATAGGGTTATAGAGAGTCACATATCGCTGTTTGTCAATGACTTCTCGCTATCGCTGGGCGATGAGGGACGTAGGGCAGTAGCTGCATTGACAGGGGTAGAGGTGTAGATGAAATGAGATAATGAGTGGGTAGTGTGAGGTGTCGTATCCTGGTACTACCCATTTTGTAATGATATTTTAACAGCAGATAGTACTCGTTATATTCTTTTTTGAGTACTTTTGCAACAACTTTAAAACATAGTCAAACTATTATGGATTTCTTAATTCTCGTACTCTCATTAGCGCTTATCATCGTTGGCTCTGTGTGGCTTACCGATGGTTCTGTGGCTTTGGCGGAGCGTCTTCGTGTGCCACAGTTTATCGTGGGTCTTACCATCGTGGCCGTAGGAACATCAATGCCCGAGTTTGTGGTTAGCTTCCTCTCGGCATGGAGTGGCCACTCCGACATGGCGATAGGAAATATCGTAGGTTCTAACATCTTTAATATCTTCCTTATTCTTGGCGTCTGTGCCTTGTGTATGCCTATCTCGTTTACCAAGACAAATATACGCCGCGATATCCCAATGTGTATCTTTGCCACGTTGGCATTGCTTGCTGTGACTCTTCTAAATCAGGATATTACACGTTTTGAGGGACTTCTTTTATTGGTGGGTTATGTAGCTATGATATATCTCACGGTACGTGCCGATAGAAGGGCAATGGCACAAAGTGACGCACCACAGCAGGATGAGCAACCTAAAAAGCGAATGCCCATGTGGCGAATACCAATCTGGATTATTCTAGGTCTTGGAGGACTTATCTGGGGTGGTAATCTCTTTGTTACAAGTGCAACAAATGTGGCACATGCTCTTGGAGTTTCGGAGGCGGTTATCGCCATTACGCTTGTTGCTGGTGGCACCTCGCTCCCCGAGTTGGCCTCAAGCCTTGTCTCTATCATTAAGGGTAGCCCCTCGTTGGCGTTGGGAAATGTTCTAGGCTCTAACATCGCAAATATATTGTTGATTCTTGGTGCATGTTCTACCGTTAAGCCTTTGACCATGGGTGGTGTTACGATGTTTGACATCTATGTTGCTGTTGCGGCAACAGGTGTCGTGATGCTCTCGGCGCTGGTTATCGGTCGTGATAAGCTAACACGTGTTGAGGGTCTTCTCTTTGTGGGGTGTTATGCTGCTTATGTCTATACGTTGATTTAACGATAGGGTCAAAATAATCGTAGATAAACCTCTTTTGACATGAGGGAGCCTTCGAAAAGTGTGTCGGAGGCCCCCTTTCTCCTTTTATATGTTGTATTCTCGTGACAATTTATTATCTTTGCGCGATTTATAGATATATACTTATGGAGTATTTGTTGCTTATTGGTTCGTTAGCCTTGATTATCATCGCAGCGATGATGCTGACTGATGGCTCTGTAGCTTTGGCAGAGCGTCTTTGTGTGCCACAATTTATCGTAGGTCTCACGGTTGTTGCTGTGGGAACCTCTATGCCCGAGCTTACTATTAGTATTATTTCAGCTCTGGAGGGCCATATAGATATGGCAATAGGAAATGTCGTAGGCTCAAACATCTTTAACACGTTCCTTATCTTGGGTGTATGTTCTCTATTTGCACCTATTGTCTTCACCAAGACAAATATACGCCGCGATATCCCAATCTGTATTTTGGCCTCTATGGCGTTGCTCTTTGTGACGCTGTTACACCGCGATATTACACGCTGGGAGGGTCTTATACTCCTTGTAGGTTATGTGACGATGATACTATACACCATACGCTCCGACCGTAAGGCTATGGTTGAGGCTGGTTGTAACATCGAGGAGCAGCATAAGAGGATGCCTATGTGGCGTGTGCCAATATGGATTATTGCCGGCCTTGCGGGATTGATCTTTGGTGGTGACCTCTTTGTGTCGAGTGCTACAGATATTGCCAAGTCGCTCGGTGTGTCGGAGGCCGTTATCGCCATTACGCTTGTTGCTGGTGGCACCTCACTTCCAGAGTTGGCCTCAAGCCTTGTCTCTATCTTCAAGGGCAGCCCCTCGTTGGCGTTGGGAAATGTCCTAGGCTCTAACATCGCAAATATATTGCTTATCCTAGGCACTAGCTCCTTGGTGAAGCCTCTCGAGATGGGTGGTGTTAAGATGTTTGATATCTATGTCGCCGTTGCTGCCGCAGGGTTGGTTATGCTTTCGGCATTGGTGATAGGTCGCGATAAGATGACCCGCATCGAGGGTCTCTTTATGGTGGCGTGTTATGCCGCTTATGTATATACGTTGATTTAAATTTAGAGCTATGCTCACTATACTACAATCAGGATTTCATTACTCGGCTACGGAGGGTTATGGCTACGGCAGCTCATATAGCTTTGCCATAATACTTATGGTCGTTGTGACGCTTGTTGGCACTATCGTGCAGATGCGCTTGAGTGCCATTACACGCCGTTACTCGGAGAAGCCCTCGCCACGTGGTATCACAGGCCGCGAGATTGCCGAGAAGATGTTGCACGACCACGGCATCTACAACGTGGCTGTAACACATGTGAAGGGTCATCTCACCGACCACTTTAATCCTACGACTATGACCGTAAACTTAAGTGACGATGTCTATAACTCGGCCACGATTACGGCGTTGGCCGTGGCGGCGCATGAGTGCGGTCATGCTGTGCAGCATGCCACAGGCTATGGCCCTATACGTATGCGTTCGCAGCTGGTGCCTATCGTAAACTTCTCTTCGAAGGTTGCTGGATGGGTAATCTTGGCAGGTGTGGCGATGATGTCGTTTACAAATAGCGCAGCACTCTGTTGGGTGGGTATCGCCCTTGTGGCTATCTCTGCACTCTTTGCCTTGGTGACACTCCCCGTGGAGTATAATGCCTCGGAGCGAGCTGTAGCGTGGCTGGAGAGTAGTGGTACCTTGGGCGATGAGAGCCTTGATGGCGCACATGAGGCTCTACGCTGGGCAGCACGCACATATCTCGTGGCGGCGTTGAGTGCTATAGTCACCATTCTTTACTACATAGTCTTGATAAAAAGTCGTAGATAATATGGTTAGGAAGAATCCACATAGCGATATCTCTCCTCGTCTTGGGTGGTTTACCTTGGCAGTTATTATTGTCATGATAGCCCTCGGCGTAGTGCCACAGTTTGAGCTTTTTGGCATGCGCTTCGAGAGGGTAGACATCCTCTCGGAGTTGCGCGAAAATGAGAATGAGGTTGTGGAGTATGAGGCGGATATTGAGCGTCTGGAGCAGGAGCTTGCGGCGATGGAGATTCTCGATACTCTTCCTGTGGTAGATTCGTTGTCGCTACTACCACCTGTGCGATATGAGTGGATAGTAGAGGATGAAACGTGCCATAAGAGAGCCTCACTTCGCAGTGCTGATATTAAGACTATCGCCGAGCGTTGCAGTGTGGCTATTGAGGATTTTGATACGTTAGCCACCTCGCGCTTCGATAGGTTTGTCGATAAGCTAGCCTCGGGCGAGGGGGTGCGCATAGCATTTATGGGAGACTCCTTTGTTGAGGGAGATATCCTCACCTCGGATCTTCGTGAGCAGCTGCAGAGGATATTTGGTGGCCGCGGAGTGGGTTTTGTGTCGTGTGATATACCCTTTACCACGGTGCGAAGAAGCGCGAAGCGTGCATCCTCGGGTTGGTCGGCATATAGTGTTATGAAGCCAAAGAGCGCACCACAAGATGTTGCCGATAAGTTCTTCGTATCGGGATATCTCGCCAAGGGTGGTGTGGGTGCTAAAACGCGCCTAGCCTCTACACAGGCCTTCGAGCATCTCGACTCGTGTACTCGTGCCAGAGTACTGCTCTATAGCCGCGACACTAGTAGTGTGGAGATTGCCATCAACGACACGGTGATAAACGAGATTGAGGTGGCGGGCCATGACCGTATGCGTGAGATATATATCGAGGCCGCGGCGATTGAGAGCCTCACAGTGAGGGTCTCCAAGGGTGATATTTTGTGTTATGGCCTCTCGTTGGAGGGTGGCGAGGGTGTTACGGTTGATAACTTCTCGGTGCGTAGCAACAATGGACATGCTATATTTGGTACGGGAGCTATGGTGAACCGCGAGATAGATGAGCTTCTGGGCTACGACATGGTGGTATTGCAGTATGGTCTAAATATTATGCAGAAGGGGCAGCGTGGCTATAGCGGCTACCGCAAGCAGCTCTGCGATATGGTGGCATACGCCGAGCGTTGCTTCCCCAATGCCGCAATCCTCATAATGGGCGTTAGCGACCGTTGGGTGGAGGGTAGCAATGGTATGTATGAGCCTATTGGCTCTGTGGATGCGTTGTCGGCAGCGCAGCGTGCCGCAGCCGATAGCACGAATGTAACATTCTGGAATACGGCAGCGGCTATGGCAACCTATGGCGGTATGCCAGAGTTTGTCGCTAGGGGCTGGGCTGCAAAGGATTATACACACATAAATTTTGCGGGAGGAAAGCGCATTGCCGAACTTCTTACCTATGCCATTGTTGAGCCTGTGTATCGAAGAGTTGAGAGACGCGAGGTGGAGATGCAGCGTGAGGCGGAGTGGCAGATGTTGAAGGAGGCAACGCTCAACGTTAGACGTGAGCTGAATATGGTGCGTCCCTCTCTCGACACACTAATAATGAGGGGTCTTAAGTAATGGCGTGGGAGTGGATATACAATAGCGTCAAAGCGCTCTTTGACTTTGGTGATGAGGTGTTGGAGCGCCTTGTTGGATTGTTGTGCTATGATCCATCCTCACCTCTAACCCTCACCTCGGGGCTATTTCTCTTTGCCTTTTTTCTCTTTGGCTTGGGATATCTCGCAGTGCGCAATAGGAGCTACCTACGTACGCTTTATGTAGCGCTCTTCTCGCTATATTTCTACTATAAGCTCTCGGGGGTCTACACACTGTTGTTGCTCTTTGTCGCTGTTAGCGATTTTCTCATCGGCCGTGGCCTATATCGCCGCCGTGAGAGGGGCCTCTCGGGAGGTCTCTATGTGGCGTTGAGTGTGGTGATAAATGTCTCAATCCTCGTCTACTTCAAGGCTACGGATTTCTTTGTTGGCGTTGTAAACGGTCTCTATGGCTCGGGGACTCTCGACTGGGAGAGTGTTGTGGTGCCTGCAGGAGTCTCCTTCTTCGTATTTCAATCTATAGCCTATGTGGTGGATATAGCGCGTGGTGAGATAAAGCCCTTGCGACACCTCTCGGATTACATCTTCTTGTTATCCTTCTTCCCAAAGATGTTCCTAGGTCCTTTGGTCAAGGCACGCGAGTTTATCCCACAGATTGAGACTCCAAAGGTTGTTGTTACGCGCGAGGATTTTGGTCGCGCAGTGTCGCTTATTGCTGGCGGCCTTATCAAGTATGCCGTAATCTCCAAGAGCCTAGGTATGCTCTTTGTCGCCCCAGCCTTTGCTGGTGAGATGGGTGATAGTGGTGTTGTGGCCCTTCTGGCCATCTATGGCTTTACGTTGCAAATATACTGTGACTTCTCGGGATACTCCGATATTGCGCAGGGTGTAGCCCTTATGCTCGGCTTTCGTCTCCCCGATAACTTCAACGCTCCATACCATTCGGCAACCATTACCGAGTTTTGGCGCAGATGGCATATCTCCCTCTCCACATGGCTGAAGGAGTACCTATACATTTCACTAGGCGGTAACCGCAAAGGTGCATTCCGCACCTATCTGAATCTCATTATCACGATGTTCCTCGGTGGCTTGTGGCATGGCGTAGGTGTGACATTCATGGCATGGGGATTGTTGCATGGCCTGGCGTTAGCACTACATAAGGTTTGGCTCAAGATAGTTCCTGGGGCAAAGGCTCTTGGCGCAGATATGAAGCCTATGCGTAGAGTGCTAGCCACGCTCTTCACCTTCCACCTAGTAGCCTTCGGATGGTTGCTCTTCACGGCCAAGGATATGGGTGTGGTGGCAGATATGTTACACAACATAGCCTATAACTTCTCGATAGAGGATATAGTGCCTGTGGTTGAGAAGTCTGTCGTGGCCTTTGTTGTTATGGCTCTGGGATACCTCCTACACTTGATGCCACGGGGTGTCGATGAGGCGTTGCGCCGTGGTGTTACCTCTGTGGGCTTTGTGGGTCAGTTGGTTATTATGGTTGTGGCTATATGGGCTGTTATGCAGTGTAACGCTATGCTTGCTGCGGAGGTGGGTGCCGCTGCAGGCTTACCAATATATGCAGCATTTTAATTTTAGGATATTATGAACGATATTAGGTGGGATTGGCCTATGTTTGAGATGTTGAACTTCGATGGCCCTGCGTGGCTCGATAGTTTTATGACCTTGGTGTCGGGTGTGAAGATGTGGATACCGCTCTATATACTTATTATATATGTGGTGTGGCGCAACTATGGCTGGCGTGGCATTGTCGCCTTGTTAGTCGCTATGGGTGTTGCCATAGGTGTTGCTGATATCACGGCAGGAATCTTCAAGCATCAGGGCATCCTGGCGAATCTTCTCCCCGAGTTCCCAGCGCGCCTACGTCCTATGTTTAGCGAGGGCTTGGACTTTGTAAGCAATGGCTATCGCACAGGAAACCTCAATGGCACGGTGTCGGGACATACCTCTACCATCGTAGCAATAACAATGTTAAGCATCTACGCTATACGCCGTAAGTGGTTTAGTATAGCGATGCCAATCATAGCACTTCTAATCTGCTATTCGCGCATCTATCTAGCTTGTCACTTTCCGCAGGATATATTGTTAGGTGCATTTGTAGGCGTACTATCGGGTTTTATAGGTATCTGGCTCTTTAAGATTGTGCTGCAAATAGCGACAAAAAAGAGATAAAAAGATATAAAAAAAATGATATGTGCGTCAGAGGTATCTGTGACGCACATTTTTGTTTTTTGTGAATAAAGTGTCGAAAAAATATAGTTGCAAAAATTGGCATATCAGATAAAAAATTACGAATTTTGTATGCCTGAATTAGCCTAAAATAGTGCGGTGGTGCTGGCTGGGCAACCATAAATTGGAAAATTAAAATAAAAAAATATATATAAAAATGGGTCAAAAGTCTAATAATGAGCAACTTCATGTCGTAGCGTATGAAGATGCAGTTGCAGCCTCTAGGGAGTATTTCCAGGGTGATGAGCTTGCCGCACAGGTTTGGGTTAGCAAGTATGCCTTGAAGGACTCTTTTGGTAAGATATATGAGTCTACGCCAGAGGATATGCACCACCGTATCGCCAGCGAGTTGGCACGTATCGAGGGTAACTATCCTAATTCGCTAGGTCATGATGAGATTTTCGAGCTTCTCGACCAC
>JAEIGA010003186.1_pt1 | contig 25802 bp, 22 predicted proteins | sample 9270691 | NCBI WGS metagenome assembly JAEIGA01 (sample SAMN17057246, study PRJNA624740) | gut metagenome | biome: biome; isolation source: fecal sample | host: Bos grunniens | place: China: Xizang | collected 2019
CGTCATCACCACCAGCTTCAGTATCTAATAATCCTAAGATGTCGAATACGAATGACTGTAACAATTGCTGTAATAATTCTAATTCTTGTGCGTTAATCTTAGCGTTGCCGTCTTTCACTGTGTTGACCATTCTAACAGCTTCGAACAAGTTAGCGATAACGATTGGACTGTTGAAGTCGTCGTTCATTGCATCGTAGCAAGCGTCCATGATTTTTTGTACGCCCAGTTCTGCTGCGCCTTCTGTAGCTGTGAGTGTATTAGCGATTTTAACAGCTTCCATCAAGCGTTTGTAGCCTTTTTCTGCAGCTTGCAATGCCTCGTTAGAGAAGTCAACAGTGCTACGATATTGAGCTTGTAATACGAAATAACGTATTGTCATTGGTGGATAAGGACGTTCCAAGAGAGCGTGGTTGCCAGCGAAGAAGTCTTCGAGTGACATCGCATTGCCGAGAGACTTACCCATTTTCTGACCGTTAAGAGTAATCATATTGTTATGCATCCAATATTTGACTGGCTGTTTGCCGCCGTTGAATGCCATTGACTGTGCGATTTCTGATTCGTGGTGTGGGAAGAGCAAGTCCATGCCGCCGCCGTGAATATCGAATTGTTCTCCGAGGTATTTGCAGCTCATTGCTGAACATTCAGCGTGCCATCCTGGGAAGCCTTCGCCCCATGGTGAATTCCAGCGCATGATATGTTTTGGCTCGGCTTTCTTCCATAATGCGAAGTCGGCGCCATTTCTCTTCTCAAGCTGACCAGCTAGTTCGCGGGTGTTGTTGAGAAGTTCTTCCACATTACGTCCTGAGAGGATACCATAACGGAAGTCCTTATTATATTTTTCAATGTCGAAATAAACAGAACCATTTGATTCGTAAGCATAGCCAGCATCGAGTATTTTCTGAATCATCTCAATTTGTTCAATGATATGACCTGAAGCGTGTGGCTCGATAGAAGGACGCAACACATTGAGTTTATCCATGCTAGCATGGTATCTGTCTTTATAATATTGTGCTACTTCCATTGGTTCAAGGTTCTCAAGACGAGCTTTCTTTGCAATCTTGTCTTCGCCTTCGTCAGCGTCGTGTTCGAGGTGACCTACGTCGGTGATGTTACGAACATAACGTACTTTATAACCGAGGTGTTTAAGATAACGGAACACGAGGTCGAAAGTGATAGCTGGACGAGCGTGACCGAGGTGAGCGTCGCCATAAACGGTAGGACCGCATACATACATTCCTACATGAGGAGCGTTGAGAGGCTTGAACAATTCTTTAGAACGTGTCAAGCTGTTGTATATAAAAAGGTTATTTTCCATAATCGTTTAAAATTTTCAATAGTTGCAAAGGTACGATTTATTTTATTTATGTATGTATAAAAACAATGTTATTTTTTTCTCCAAAAAAATATTCTTTTTTTCAATTTAATTGTTTACATTTGCGAGACGATAATTTTAAAAAACACGCATTTAAACAAATAATAACATGTATAATAAATTTCAAGACTATTTAAAAAAGGAATTAGCTCAGATTGAAGCTGATGGTTTATATAAAAACGAACGTATTATCGAAAGCGCACAAGGTGCAGAAATCGTTGTAAAAGGCAAGAAATGTCTTAACTTCTGTGCAAACAACTACCTCGGTTTAGCCGACAATCCACAACTCATTGAAGCTGCCAAGAAAGGCATGGACGCTCGTGGCTTCGGTATGGCTTCAGTACGTTTCATCTGCGGATGCCAAGACTTGCACAAACAATTAGAAGCAAAAATCGCAGAGTTCTTCGGCACTGAAGATACAATCTTATACGCTGCATGTTTCGATGCTAACGGTGGTGTCTTCGAACCATTGTTAGGACCAGAAGACGCAATCATCTCTGATGCTTTGAACCACGCTTCTATCATCGACGGCGTCCGTCTCTGCAAAGCTCAACGTTTCCGTTACGCTAACGCAGACATGGCTGACCTCGAAGCTCAGCTTCAAGCAGCTAAAGACTGCCGTTTCAAACTCATCGTCACAGACGGTGTTTTCTCAATGGACGGCAACGTATGTCCTTTAGACAAAATCTACGAACTCGCACAAAAATATGACGCTATGGTCATGGTTGACGAAAGTCACTCAGCAGGTGTTGTCGGCGTGACAGGTCGTGGCGTTACAGAACGCTTCAACCTCAAGGGTCAGATTGAAATCATCACCGGTACACTCGGCAAGGCATTCGGCGGCGCTATGGGCGGCTTCACAACAGGTAAGAAAGAAATCATCGACATGTTACGTCAACGCTCACGTCCTTACTTATTCTCCAACTCAATGGCACCAGGCTTAGTAGCAGCAGGTATCCGTATGTTCGAGATGATGAGCGAGACTAACGAACTTCAAGATAAATTACATGCCAACACTGACTATTTCATCAAAGAAATGGTAGCTAAAGGCTTCGACTGCAAACCATCAGAGTCAGCTATCTGCGCAGTGATGTTGTACGATGCACCTCTCTCACAAAAATTTGCAGCACGCATGCAAGACGAGGGTATCTTCGTGACAGGCTTCTACTATCCAGTAGTTCCTAAAGGACAAGCACGTATCCGCGTTCAAATATCAGCAGCACACGAAAAAGAACATCTCGACAAATGTATCAACGCATTCGTTAAGATTGGTCAAGAATTAGGAGTTATAAAATAAATTAACATAGGCAGGGGTATTAATAATACACCTGCCATTTTAATTTCATACTATGAAAAAGATTTTAATTGTCGGTTCCGGCGGACAAATCGGAACAGAATTAGTAAAGAAACTTCGCGGCATCTACGGCAACGAAAACGTAGTAGCTAGCGACTTACGTCAACTCACAGGCGAAATAGTTGAAACAGGTCCTTTCGAAAGAATCGACTCAACTAATATGATGCAAATCATTGAAGTAGTGAAGAAATATAATATCGACACAATCTATAACCTCGCAGCCATCCTCTCAGCAACAGCTGAACTCAACCCAATGTTGGGCTGGAACGTAGGTATCGGCAGCTTGGTCAACTGTCTCGAAATAGCTCGCGTTTATGGTTGCGCTGTCTTCACCCCTTCTTCAATAGGCGCTTTCGGTCCTAACACACCTAAAGACATGACACCACAGGACACAATCCAACGTCCTAATACAATCTACGGCGTGACAAAGGTAACAGGCGAATTGTTGAGCGACTATTACTTCACACGTTTCGGTGTTGACACACGTTCCGTCAGATTCCCAGGTTTGATTTCTAACCTCACATTGCCTGGCGGCGGCACAACAGACTACGCAGTTGAAATTTTCTACTCTGCTGTCAAAGGCGAGAAATTCATCTGCCCTCTCGAAAAAGGTACTTTCATGGATATGATGTACATGCCTGACGCATTAGATGCTATGGTCAATATCATGGAAGCAGACCCAAGCAAACTCATCCACCGTAACTCATTCAATGTTACAGCAATGAGCTTCGACCCAGAAATCCTTTATAACACAATCAAGAAATATATTCCAACATTTGAAATGGAATACAAACCAGAACCTATCAAGCAAGCAATTGCTAACTCATGGCCTAATAGCTTAGACGACAGCTGCGCTCGCAACGAGTGGGGATGGAATCCTAAATACGACCTCGATAAGATGAGCGTCGATATGATTGAGACATTAAGAAAAAAAATGGGACTTTAACAGTCCCATTTTTTTTATTTCTTTTCTTTTATCCAAGTCTGAGATCTTCCAATCCAGCCTCTTTTATCGAGAGAACCTCGTAATGTAATAGTGTTGTCTTCACTATTGTATGAAATCTTTGCATAGTAAGTTTTCTTTGATTCAGGTTCATAGATGGTACCGTTTTTCAAAATGCCATCTTCTTCCTCCATATCCTTAACAATGACAAGTCCTTTTCTATCGCTGTTAGGATTTTCTTCTCCATTTTTGAAGACCTTGATAATCTGTCCATAATAAAGGCCATTGTCACCTTTATACAAATTTACAAGCGCTTTTGTCTCACCAGTCTCGTCATCTACTGTGTACCATTCACCTAAAATCTTGTCAATCTGAGCCGATGCAATCATCGAGCTGAATACTAATGCAAGTAATAAAAACATTCTTTTCATAATGCTAAAAATTTAAGTTATACAATAATTTGATTAATAATGTCTTTTTATTTCACCCAAGTCTGAGAACGACCAATCCATCCTCTCTTGTCGATAGAGCCACGCAGAGTTATGGTGTTGTCTTCTTTGTTATAATAAATCTTTCCGTAATAGTTTTTCTTTCCTTCCGGCTCATAGATAAGACCATGTTTCAACATGCCGTCTTCTTCCTTCATGTCTTTAATTACAACCATATTCTCAAAGCCAGTATCTTTCAATTCCTGACCCTTCCAGAATACCTTTATAATCTTTCCGTAATAAAGTCCGTTGTCGCCTTTATAGAATTCCACTATGCCTTTAGTCTCGCCCGTCACATCATCAACGGTACGCCATTCGCCCAAAATCTTCTCGACCTGTGCAGAAGCCATCATAGAAGAAAAAAACATTAATATTAATAAAAGGTGTTTTTTCATTATTACATTTATTTTAATACATACTACATTGTCAATATTTTTTCAGGTATCACAATATTATCACAAATATCATCAGGTTGATATTTGAGAAACAAAACATATACTATCTCTTTATCTTTTACAAATGGCAACATACGTGCTTTGTTTTCCAATTCATAAAAAAGTCTAGAAGCATTTTCTTTCTCAGTCCACTTGCACTCCCCTATCAGTATTTTCTTGGTAAATATCACTTCTTAATCAACTCTTCTATAACTTCAGGATAATGCTGATACTCGAGTTTGTGAATCTTAGCTGCTAAGCTGTCGGCAGTCTCTCCTTCTTCCAAAGCTACTTTTGCCTGAAAGATAATAGCTCCGCTGTCGTAACATTCATTAACATAATGAATTGTTATGCCAGAAAATTCTTCCTTAGCAGTAACAACTGCTTCATGAACGTGTTCGCCATAAAATCCTTTGCCTCCGTATTTTGGCAACAATGCTGGATGAATATTGATAATCTTGTTAGGAAAAGCTTCGATAAGATGTTGCGGAACAAGCCATAAAAATCCTGCCAAGACAATCAAATCAATATTTTGTTCCAAGAGTTCTTTGCTGAAATCCTCGCTCTTGAACTCTGCTCTGCTGATAATTTTGCATGGTATTCCAAGATTCTTAGCTCTTTCTATAGCATAGGCATTAGGGTTATTGCAAATGACATTTGCTATTTCAACTTCTGGATTCTCAGCAAAATATTCTGCTATTCTTTGCAAATTAGTGCCTCCGCCTGAGACAAAAATCGATAATCTTTTCATATTTATTTCATTTAATTTTTCTTAATAATTATTAACTATTCTCACAATTTCACCAGGTTCCATATCGAACCAGATTATATTTTCATCACCTGATTTCGTCTTTTTTCTATTGAAATGTTTTTCATTTTCCAAACAAATATCATGTGTTGAAACAAGCGACAATCCTTTTATGGTTTCTTTATTTTTATTTCTTAAGACAACAGTTCCATCTGCCTCGACCATATATTCAAGCGATTGTAACTGCTGCTGATAAGTCATGTAATCTGCAATCGTTGTAGGAAGCATATAATGCTGTTTTTCCATCTCAGATATTTTTTTCAAAGCATTGTTCAATCCTTCTTTTGCAACATATTTCTCATCTTTCATTTCCCAATAGCCACGTTCTTCTTCAACCCATGCCGGATAAATATGTGTGATAAATACATATCTATAATCGACTATTTTATCCAAGACATCCTGACTGAAATAATAATTCCACGCCCAATTCTCACCTGGCTCCATAGTGTATGGCGTTGACCAAAGCAACAATTCCGGGAATAATGGCATGCTGCCTACTTTTGGTATCGGCAGAGCATCGCCGAAACCAGGATATGGTCTAAACAAATTATTTTCAAACATATACTCGCTGAACGGACGCGGCATTATCTCTTCGTATGTAGAGTTAAAGAAATACTTCACTCCGTTTGCCTTCCATAATTCATAAGCATAATGTGGCGACGATGAATCCAGACCATCGCAAACCACATTCTCGCGATTGCTCAATTCACTATTATTATAACCATGGTCAATCCATGATGGAGAAGCAAAATTCTTTTTCATGAACGACAATGCTTCAGAGAGGTTTTCTTGCGTTGTGGTGTATTGTTCTGGAGTATGAAGACAAATATCGAAACCTTTATCTCTCAATTGTTTAAGAAAATCAAAGAACAAAGAATCTGTCATTATCGTGGAATGAAGTCCAGGAAAATCTTTATTTTTCTCGTAATTGGTAACCGAATCTGGATTGTTGTAGAAGACACTTTTGGTTACAGGAATATTGTAATAAGCAAAACCTCCGACTGCATCCTCAATATTTTCAATTTCTTCGCTGCCAAAATATGTTGCACGATGAGTTTTGATATCAGCCCAGTCAGCATGTTCGGTCCAGATAAATGCCGACTCGTAACCATTCATTATCGGCATGATACGCGGAAGTATGGTCTTATCTGTTAATGAAACAGTGAAAGACGAATTAAGAGACATTCCTTTTTTCATGACGGTTGACGAATTGTCAATATAATAATCGGAAGTATCAAGTAATTCATATCTAATCAAAAAATGATCGTAATGATAATCGGAATTGATATAAGCGATATATTTTTTTGTATCAAGCTGAATTGATGAAACATTTTCTGGATGATAAAGATTCAACTGTTTTTCTTCAAGATTAAGCGAAAAACCTTCTTTGTCCAAATAATATACATCTTGATAATTAACAGTATCTACAAAAGGATTTCTTCTATAAACCGTAAAATCATCATTCAAGAAAGGAAATATCAATGACGATTTAAGAACCTTAACATCTTTCAGATATGTTGATTGCAAATCAAAATTAACATTAGGCTCATTATCTTCAAAAGAAATTGTCAATTCTGTTTCAACGATTTTATTCTCATTTTTAAACTTAAACATATTCTTATTTTCATTAACATCTGTCAACGACTCCCAGTCGGCGAATTGAATGTCAACAGTGTCGTTATTAACAATCAAAGAATAAAACATTGAAAGAGGTTTCGTTATATTATTCAGATTATCATCAGCAATAATTATATTATTCTCTTTTTCTGCATAAAACAGATTAATAGCATCGGTTGCTGTTAAATTCTTCAAATCCTTTGGAGACTTATACTCCACTATTTCATTAACATAAGTAGGAAGATTATAATATTCTACAGAAAAGCTGAAATCGTCTATGTAAAAATGCTCGAACTTATCATTCAAGATGTAACAATTGAGTTTTGAGCCTTTGATAATATCATTAGGGATATTAAATACAAAATTGGCTCTATACCATTGATTTTCTTTATCAAATCCATTAGAGAGAGGGAAAGCCTTCCATAAGACATTTTTATTTCCATTTTGTACAGATAGTATCAGTTTTGCATTAGGTTTTGTTTCCGACTTAATCATCATGTCAAATGTGAAGACAGCATTTCTATTTCCGATGCTGTCGTCCATATTCAAGTCAAAGCCAAAGGCATACAACAAATCGGGAGGACATTCGCAAATATTATTTCCAGAAAATGCCGATGAGTCGTTTTTTATATATTGTTTTTTCCAGATTGAATTTATGTTTTCCTCTTCAAAATCGTTAAAGAAAGTATGAATGTTTTGTGAAGAATTTTTAACATTTATATTATTAAAGCACGAAGGAAGATACGTTATTATGATTAAAAATAGTGATAAAATTAATATTTTCCTTAAAAAATCAATCATAATATTTTAATTCCGTTTTTTTATTTACAATCTGTAAAACATTGTAAATCATTGCCTCGAATGTACAATCATCATCATACATCTTTATTGGGGCAAGATTTGCAATTCGTTTGGAAATATACTTAAAAAAACGATTGATAGTGAATATTTTTCCCGACAAAATTACAGCATCAATTTCACCTTCCAGGCTAGCATAATGAGATGCTATCTCTTTGCTTATCTGGTAAGCCATTGCTTCCAATATCAGCTTGGTTTTCTTGTCATTATTTTTCGAGAGTTCTGCAATATCATTGTAGGAATTTGTTCCCAGATATGAAATGAAAGTTCCTTTTGTATTAATTAGTTTTAACATTTCATCTTTATGGTAACATTTTGTATAAATCATATCCACTATATCTGATGCCGGCAATGTTCCTATCTCACATAAACCCATTGGTCCGTAGCCCAAAAAAGATTGATTCACATCTATCACTTTGCCTTTATCATGCGCGGCAACGGAGACACTTCTATCACTGACATGACATAATATGATTTTAATATCCTCATAATTTTTATTAACCGACTTAGCATATTTTCTTGCAAGATATTTATGATGCAATGTATGAAACAATGATTTCTTTTTTAGAGAGATATTAGGCGTGAAGGCTGCCAAATCGGAGCGCTCATCAACAGAAGAAGGCTCCACTAAAAATGATTTCACGTTGAGGCTGTTTGCTATAGTAAAAGCTATCATTCCTCCTAGATTTATTATGTCGTTGCCTCCTATTCCATCTATCAAGTCGCCAATCATGTTTTTGTCAATCTGATAAACGCCCGACTGACAAGGTTTCAGCAAGCCGCCTTCTGAAGCCACAAATTTTATAGATTTCAAATTGATGCCATCTTTACGCAATCTATCCACTATCGCATCACGACGGAAAGGCAACTGTTCTATGTTATTTTCAAACAGAAGGAAGTCTTCACCAGAATGGTTTATCTCGCACTGATAAACTTTTTTTTCGTCTTCGCTCACTGCAATTTTAGTTGAATACAATTCAGGGCTTATATATAAAATTGTCACTGCCATATTTCTTTTGTTTAACATTTGATAAACAACATAAGGCAGCATTTGTTTTAAACAAAAAAGACGCTTTTTGGCGTCTTTATTTGTCTTTATCAATCAACGTTATCATGGATGAACGAGTTATTTTCCTTCAATCCTTTTTCTTTATCAAAAGAAAGATTCGACAATTCCTGTTCCTGATTATCCATTGATATATTTACACCTCGGCGCATATATGCCGGTTGATTTTCGTATTTCTCAATGTTTGACATTGAGCGATAATTCATTGTAAGAGATGCAAGTCGTTCACGGCGGAGCTTTTCCTGCTGACTCATTCCATTTTTTTGGTCAGTCTTCACCTCGTGTTTAACCATCGTTTTTGTCTCTGTCTCTGCGCTGTCTCTCACATAAGATTTTATTCCGAAATCCTCTTCATCCTCATCATGAGGGAAAGGATTGTCGTGTTTACGGACGCGTGTTATGACAGTTTCTGTTCTAGTATCTCTATCACCGCCAGAGTCTCTTGCAGGAGTTTGCTGTTCATTAGAGTTACGTTCCATCACATCATCGTCATTATTTTCATCTAGGCGATGCACGACTTTCTTTTCAACTGGAACATTTATCACTGGACGTTGAGGCTCTTCTTTCTTCTTATTGACCACCTGAATTTCCATTTCTTTTTCAGCTTCAGACTCTGCCACCACATTTATTTCAGGTTCAGCAGGTTTCACTTCAGAAGCATCAACAGTACTAGATTTAGGCTCTGTAAATGTCTTATACATCTCATAAACCTTCTTTATCTGAGAATCAGGTTCTTGTATATTATATTCGTCATAATCGAAGCCTGTTGCTATGAGAGTTACGCTAACGCCGCTGCCTATTGAGAGGTCTTCGCCATTGCCCCATATAACATCAGAACATTGACCTGTTTCACCTTGGATATATTCAACTATTTCAGTGACTTCATCGAGTGACACCTCTTCACTGCCTGATGCTATATAAACCAAAATATCTTTTGCGCCTCTGATATCGGAGTCATCGAGAAGAGGAGAATGCACAGCCATCTCAGCAGCTACCCTAGCTCTTTCCTCGCCTTCTGCATAGCCTGAGCCCATGATAGCCTTGCCGCTATTACGCATAACGGTGTTGACATCTTTAAAGTCAACGTTAACATAACCTGGCACAGTAATAATTTCAGCAATACCTTTAGCTGCAGTTTTAAGCACGTCGTCAGCTTTTTTGAAAGCTTCAGAAAGTTTCATATTACCATATTCTGTACGAAGTTTATCGTTGCTGATAACAAGAAGTGCATCAACATATTTACGTAATTCAGCTATACCATCGAGAGCCTGCTGATGGCGGCGTTTGCCTTCGAAAGAGAAAGGCATTGTAACGATACCAACAGTAAGGATATCGAGTTCACGAGCCACCGATGCCACCACAGGAGCTGCGCCTGTACCAGTTCCACCGCCCATACCGGCAGTGATGAAAATCATCTTGGTGTCATTAGCAAGTATCTCGCGCAATTCGTCAACGGTCTCCATTGCAGCGCTACGACCTTCTGCTGGGATGTTGCCAGCACCGAGAGAGCGTTTGCCCAAATGAATTTTTGTAGCCACCGAGCTTCTTTCAAGTGCCTGATAATCCGTATTACAAAGTATAAAATCGACACCTTGGATTCCTTCCGAGAACATGTGGTTAACAGCATTGCTACCACCTCCACCAATACCTATCACTTTGATAAAGTTTTTCCTATTCTCTTCCTTAGGCTCGAATTTAATCATATCTGTCATGTTTCAAAAATTTATTTTGGTTATTATTCTATATCTCCTTGTCTAAATAATCCTGTTTTGTTTGAAAAATATGTAATAATGTCTCCCACATTAAATCCTTTTTTCTTAGGTTTTTCAGGAGCCACTTCTTCTGAAGAATCATTTTGGGTATCGTTCACAGCAGCTTCCTTTTTAAATTCCTTATTAAGGGATGACGCTTTGTTAATGTCGCTTTCATATTTTGCAAAGCCTTCCATAACAAGTCCGACACCTGTTGAATATACAGGACATGTGAGTTCCTCTTTTTCTTTTGCAAGGCTTTCGTTAGGATTGCCGAGTCGCACTTCCATGCCTGTCTTAAACTCTGCGAGTTGAGCTATGTGTTTCATCATTGAGCCACCACCTGTAAGAACAATACCTGTAGCAAGTTTATGTTCTGAGTTAACCTTTTCTATTTCAAACTTAACCAAGTCGAATATTTCTTCAAGGCGCGACTGTATGATATAAGACAAGTTTTTGAATGATATTTCCTTTGGTTCGCGGCCACGAATTCCAGGAATAGAAACTACTTCGTCGTCGCTGTTTTCCATTGCTACAGCCGAACCAAATCTAACTTTTATCTCTTCAGCCTGTTTTTTAAGGATGGAGCAGCCTTGGCGGATATCTTCTGTAATGATATTACCTCCGAAAGGGATAACTGCTGTATGACAAATTATAGAATCGTAGAAGACTGCAATGTCAGTTGTACCACCTCCAATATCGACGATAGCCACACCAGCTTCTTTTTCTTCTTCACACAACACTGCTGATGCTGATGCTATTGGTTCTAGGAACATATTATCCATCTCAAGACCAGCGAGGTTGATACAAGTTATGATGTTTCTAACAGCTGCTGATTGTCCGATAATTATATGGAAATTAGCCTCTATCTTGTTACCCATCATACCTCTAGGGTTTTTATTTCCTGTAGGTTCTCCGTCAACGAAATATTCTTGAGGGATAACATTTATAATCTCTTCACCTGGTGAGGTTCCGATTCTGTACATATTATCTCTCAATTTGTTAAGTTCTTCATCAGTGATAACAGAATTGGCGTTTTCACGGATGAGCATACCACGATTTTGGAGACTCTTTATATGATGACCTGCGATACCTACGTTAACGCTCTTAATATCAATCTTCGACTGTTCTGATGCTTGTGCAACAGCAAGTTTAATGGCATTAACTGTCTCTTCAATATTAATAACCATTCCTCTCTTAACGCCGGTTGACTCAGCCTTACCGTAGCCAAGAATCTTTATTTTTCCATTAGAATCTTTTTCTCCAACGATACAAGCAATTTTTGTGGTGCCTATATCAAGTCCAACTATATAAACAGGTTCACTCATATTTCTTTATTTTTTGGTGCAAACTACTTGATTTTTATAATTTAAATTTATCTCTTTATATTTTTCCAATTCTGGATTACCTTGCATTTTATTGAAAAAAATCTGCATCTTGGCGAGTTTTTCCTCAATATCATTAATTTCGCCAAAGATAACAATAATATTAGTGATATTCAAAGAAAAAATATAATTTTTCTTGTTGTCTCTATAAATCTGTTTCACGCAATTTCTTGAATATTCATCGGCCAAAACAGCTTTCATAAGCTGGTACATCTCAGGCAAATCGGTGTCGGCATAAGCCTCATCGCCTATGTTACCTAATTTATCGACAGGGAAATTAACATAACCGCTTCCAACCAGAAGATGTTTCACATGAGAATTATTTGTCGGGAACACATTACCATCTATGTCGAGATATACAGATTTGCCCTTTGTGTTATAGACACGCATTATCGGTTCGCATTCAGTTATCTCTATATCAAGAACAGATTTAAGGTTAATCTCAGCATCTACATCAATCACCCAAGGGTTTGCCTCCAGCATATTGACGACAGAGTCGAGAGGAATCATAAAGATTTGATTATTATTGACAGTATCGCATATACTAACTATCTTGTCGTATGTCTTCTCATAATCCACGAATCCGCTTTCGCCATTTCTTATTATCGTGACATTAACATCTTCAAGACTGTTATGAAAATGTTCATATATGTAATACACCGACAGCGATATCAAAGCTGCCAGAGTAAATACCAACAATAATATGTTTAATGCTTTTCTCATGATTTCAACAATGTTTCAATTTGTGGCACGAATCTGTCGATATCGCCAGCGCCCATCGTTATGATGAGTTCCGGATTTATCTCTTTAATTGTATCCAGGAGTTCTTCCTTGCTACATATCTGCTTATGTTTGCATGTGACTTTTTCGAGCAGCACTGAAGATGTTATTCCTTCTATTGGCTTTTCGCGAGCCGGATAAATCTCCATCAGCAGCAGTCTGTCGGCGAGCGACAACGCCTCAGCGAATTCGTTCATGAAGTCACGTGTTCTAGAAAACAGATGTGGCTGGAATATCAATGTCATTTCCTTTTCAGGATATATGTCGCGCACAGCCATAAGCGATACCTTAATCTCTTCCGGATGATGAGCATAGTCATCAATATAACATACTTTCTCGTTTCTAAGCCTTATGTCAAAACGACGCTGCACTCCTTGAAAAGAAGCAAGACCTTCTCTCACTGTCTTCATATCAAGCTGAAGCTGGAAGCATGTCATGATAGCCGCCATCGCATTCATCACGTTGTGACGTCCGAATAGCTGCATCTCATATTCTCCATATTCAAGACCTTCTTTTGTCACGACTAAGAATTTAGTCATGCCGTTTTCTATTCTTATGTCACGAGCCATCACGTCAGCATCATCAAATCCGTAGGTAAGATGTTTTCTATCCGTTTTAAGTGATAGCACGCTATTTGAAATCACCACTCCATCTGCCATTGTTTTATTGACAAACTGATTGAAGCCTTCATAAAGATGTTCCTTATCTCCATAGATGTCAAGATGATCGGCGTCTATGGAAGTGACAATGCTTATATAAGGCGTCAGCTGCAAGAATGAGCGGTCGAATTCATCGGCCTCCATCACCGCTATCTCATCGTTCTCATCACCTATTATGACATTGCTGTCTATGTTTTTGGCTATGCCTCCAACGAATGCCGACATTTTTTTACCTGCGTAATTAAGCAGATGAGTTATAAGAGCTGTCACTGTTGTCTTGCCGTGACTTCCTGCCACAGCGACGCTTCTGCACTGACGAGATATTTCTCCCAGCACCTCGGCTCTTTTTATTATCCTTACATTTTTCTTTCGCAAGTAATCAAGTTCTAACGAATCAGCAGGTATTGCAGGAGTAAGCACAACGAAATCTATATCATCGGGTATCAATTCAGGATTATCTTCATAATGAATAAGAATACCTTCATCTTCCAGTCTCTTAGTCAATGGCGATGGTGTTTTGTCATAGCCAGCCACCTCGCATCCTTTTTGATAAAAATAACGAGCCAGCGCGCTCATTCCGATGCCGCCAATTCCTAAAAAATATATGTTCTGTTTTGCAATCTTATTCATTTTCAATGATGTTATTTTTTATTGATAATCATTTCTATTTGATCTACAATATCTTCTGCAGCATTAGGCTTAGCAAATTTTGCGATATTGTCTTTCATTTCATTTTGTTTAGCTTCGTCTTCTATCAAGGCGAACACCCTTGGCAGAAGCTCTTTCTCTGTCTCAGAATTCTTCACCATCATAGCAGCATTTTCCTTCACGAGGCTCATCGCGTTCTTAGTCTGATGATCTTCTGCTGCTGTTGGCAGAGGCACAAACACTACAGCCTTACGCAAGAGCGACAACTCAGATATTGACATTGCGCCTGCGCGTGAGATAACCACATCAGCAGCTGCGTATGCCATATCCATCCTGTCGATGAAGACTGTACATTTGATACGGTCTTGAATTCCGCAATTCTTTACTTCCTCAACAGCCTTGTCATAATAATGAGTGCCTGTCTGCCATATCATCTGGTAGTCGTTATTTTTAAACGTATCGAGCATTGCCGAGATGCCTCTGTTGATACCTAGAGCGCCCTGGCTTCCACCGACCAGCAATATTGTCTTCTTTGTCGGATTGAGTCCGAAGAACTTCAAGCACTCCTCTTTCTGGTCGTCGAGTGGTTTTATATTATTTCTTAGAGGGTTACCAGTGAGAACAATCTTATCTTTTGGAAACCATCTGTCCATATCGTTATATGCGACACAAATCTTAGCTGCTTTTTTAGCTACCAATTTATTTGTTATGCCTGGGAAAGAATTCTGTTCCTGTATAACTATAGGTATATTGAGAGAGGATGCTGTCTTCATTGTAGGACCGCTGGCAAATCCGCCAACGCCTATCACAACATCTGGTCCGAATCTCTTTATTATTCGTCTTGCCTTCATCATGCTGCTAAGAAGTTTAAAAGGGAAGCTCAGGTTGTCGAGCGACAGTTCTCTTTTAAAACCGCTTATCCACAGTCCTTCGATAGGATAGCCAGCCTTAGGCACTCTATCCATCTCCATTCTGTTTTTAGCACCTATGAACAATATTTCAGCTTGAGGGAAACGTTTCTTCAAGCAATCGGCTATAGCTATAGCAGGAAATATATGACCTCCTGTACCACCGCCACTAATTATTATCTTGGGCATTTGTGAGTTCATTCTTTCTCTCCTTTTTCTTTTCGATTTCCTTACTTACACTTAATATAATACCTAAGGCTATGCCCGTGAACAGCATAGAGCTTCCGCCTTTGCTTATGAACGGCAGCGGCTGACCTGTTATAGGTATCACGCTAACAGCGACACCTATATGTACAAATGCCTGAATAGCTATAAGCGAAGCCAAGCCAAACGATACATAGCCGCCGAATGAGCCAGGCATAGAATGCATTATCAGGCCTGCCCTATACAGCAGAATCAGATATAATATCATCACGAAGGTTCCTCCTACCAGGCCATATTCTTCAACGATAATAGAGAATATAAAGTCAGAATATGGATGCTGAAGGAAGTTTCTTTGAGTGCTTTTTCCTGGCAACTTACCAAAGAGGCCGCCACTAGCAACAGCCAACTTGGCTTGTATGTCCTGAGAGTTATTCATCGCTTTAAATCTCTCTGCCTCCGTTCCATCCATTCCAGGTTCATCGCTCCAGAAGCTTTCAAACCTTCCCAGCCAAGCACTTGTACGTCCCGCATCATCATCAAAAGATTTAAAGACCATATAGAAGCTAAGGCCAACTACAATCACACCGCAAAGAACAGCCATGTGCTTGAATTTCACTCTACCCATAAAGATAAGGTAGAAACACACCATGAACAAAATTGCAGCCGTTGACAGATTCTCTGTAAATATAAGACCTATTGTCAGCAGGATAGGAATGAAATATACTATAAATACATTCTGCAAGTCGAGCTCTTCATCCTGACGCATGGCTATTGCTCTTGCCAGATATCCTATCAGAGCGACTTTAGCAAGGTCACTTGTCTGGAACGACACACCAAATATATTGAGCACTCGGCTTGCATTATTTAGTTCCGTACCTGCAAACATTGTTATCAGCAATAGAGGTATCACCATCCATATCGCATAAGCAAACACCCTCGAATAGAATTTATAATTAAACATATAAACCACATACAAGGCCACCAATCCGATGAGCAATGTAACAGCATGACCTATGAGCACTCTTGTAGTATCGCCGTCATATCTCATGTGAGCTACTCTTTCCGAAGAGCTGTAAACCGCCAAAAGAGATATCAACGACAGCAGCGCTACCACCATCCATATTACCTTGTCACCTCTGAACAATTTGTTAAACCAGTTCATTGTAATTATTTTAATGAATTAACACATTGTTTGAAGAAATCTCCTCTTTGAGAGTATGACAAGAAATCACCTTTAGCAGGTGTAGCTGGAGTGAACATAACATTGTCGCCTGCTTCAGCCATTTCGTGTGAGAGTTTCACAGCTTCTTCTATTGACTTACATTCGGCTATTCTATTGTTTACAATATCGCCAAATACTTTATGGATTCTGCTGGCGTCATTTCCGATGCAGACTATTGCCTTAACATATTTTTTCACTTGTGGAATAAGGTCGTCACAATCGAAATTGTCGGCATAAGTTATCCATATAACAGTTTCACGTATGTTGTCAAATGAGAACCAAGCAGCTTCGTTTGAGCAAGCAGCTGAGTCATCATAATAATTCACGTTCTCAATAGTGTCAACAAATTCGTATCTGTATTTTATATTTTCAAAGTCACAGAAAGCCTGTTTGATGCTTTCTTTTCTTATCTGACTCATCTTTGAAGTGATTGTCGATGCTGTTGTCATCGAGCTTGTTCTTCTACCCTGTCTGGCCAATTGTTCTAATGTCATAATATCAATGTGTTATATGTTTAAACTTATCTTATCTTCAATGTTAAAATCGCAAATGCTGCGAGCAAAATACTTACAATCCAGAAACGAAATGTTATCTTAGATTCGTGATACAGGCGATGTGAGCCTTTGAAAAGCACCTTGCATCCCGGGTCATTTTTTTCAACCAATGCAAGTGATGTCCTGTAATGGTCATGCACCGGCGTTCTTTTCCAGAGACGTTGTGAGACGCCTTTTTTCTTTCCCATTTTGTAATAGAATTTCTGCAAAATGACGGAAAGGCTTTCCCATAGGAACACTCCGCATATAATAGGAAGAAGCAATTCCTTATGTATTATCACCGCAGAAACCGCTATGATGCCGCCTATAGTAAGACTTCCGGTGTCGCCCATGAATATTTGAGCCGGATATGAGTTATACCACAAGAATCCTATCAAGGCTCCGATAAATGCGCACAGGAAAACAACCACCTCTTCGCTGCCTGGTATAAACATGATATTGAGATAGTCAGCCAATACAACGTGACTTGACACATAAGCAAGCACTGCCAAAGCCACGCCCATTATGGCCGAGTTGCCAGCAGCCATACCGTCCATACCGTCGTTAAGATTAGAGCCATTCGATACCGCTGTTACAACAAATATCGTGATTATCACAAAGAAGACCCATCCAGCCCAATATTTATATGGCTCACCGAGGAAACCAAACAAATCAGAATAATTCAAGTTGTTATCCTTTATAAATGGTATCGTAGTACGTGTTGACTTCACATCAGGGCTTTTCACTACTACCTCCACATTATTCTCTATTTTAGTTTCAACTTTTTCATTCATCACAACAGATGGGCTGAAACGTAATGTCAAGCCAACGATAAGACCAATAAGCACTTGAGCAAACACCTTATACCATCCGTTCAATCCTTCTTTATTTTTTTTGAATGTCTTGATATAGTCATCAGCGAAGCCCACTATTCCGAGTATCACCGTTGTTATCATCATCAATATCATATAGACATTCTTTATCTTACCGAAGAGAAGACAAGGCACGAGTATAGCTGTTATGATTATTATACCGCCCATAGTAGGGACGCCTTTTTTCTGTGTGTTAAATGGATCTATAGTTTCATCACGTTGTGTTTCAGCAATCTGATGTCTCTTCAGCAACTTGATGAAATATTCGCCAAACCATATAGATATCACCAATGAGGTTATCACTGCGAATATTGCACGAAATGTAACGTAAGTAAACATCCCTGCACCAGGGAAGTCGCATACATTATTAAGATATTCAAACAAATAGTACAACATGTTATTTTATTTATTTCTCATTCAACGCCTTTGATAATTCTTCCACGTCATCGAAATGATGGCGTACGCCTTTTATCTCTTGATAATTTTCATGGCCTTTTCCTGCAACCAATATAATGTCGCCTTTCTTTGCCAATGCCGCTGCAGTTCTTATGGCTTCGCGTCTATCGGTAATGCATAAGACCTTATTATAATATTCACCGCCTACGCCTTCGCGCATCTGTCTTATTATCTCATCTGGTTCCTCAAAGCGAGGGTTATCGCTTGTGATGATGAGTCGGTCGCTTCTCATCACTGCTGCTGCAGCCATTTCAGGTCTCTTGGCAGCGTCTCTGTTGCCACCTGCTCCAGCCACCGTGATAAGTGTCTCGTTGTGAGTTCTTATCTCGTTGATAGTGTCGAGCACATTTTTCAAAGCATCTGGAGTATGTGCATAATCAACGATGCCCACAACACCTGAATCTGAATGAACCATTTGAAAACGTCCAGGAGCGCTTTGCAACTTACTGATTTCCTTCAACAAATCATCATCACTCATTCCAAGTAAAGAAGCAGCTCCGTATATTGCCAACAAATTACTTACATTAAACTTGCCTACCAAAAATGTAGATATGTTATTTCTATTAATCTTCAACTCCATACCATCGAAATAACTCTCCATCACCACGCCTTTGAAGTCGGCATCTGTTCTTAATGAGTATGTCTTTTTGTTTGCCTTGGTATTCTGAAGCATAAGCATACCGTTTCTGTCATCCAGATTTGTCAAAGCGAAAGCCGATGACGTAAGATTATCGAAGAACTTCTTTTTAGCATCTCTATACGCTGCTACTGTCTTATGATAATCAAGATGGTCGTGAGTGAGGTTAGTAAATATTCCGCCTTCGAAACGAAGTCCTGCTATTCTGTCTTGGTCAACAGCATGAGAGCTGACTTCCATGAATGCATATTCGCAGCCAGCCTCCACCATACGGCTAAGCATCTCATTGATTTGCAGCTGGTCGCCAGTGGTATGTGTAGAAGGCACTACTATATTATTGATTCTGTTCTCTATTGTTGATAGCAATCCGCATGGATAACCTGCGTTATAGAAAAGACGATACAGCAATGTGGCAATAGTTGTCTTTCCATTAGTTCCTGTAACACCAACAAGACGGAGTTTTTCCGATGGTCTGCCATAAAATTCAGAAGCTGCATATCCCAAAGCTTCTGCGCTATTATCAACGATATAATATGTAACATCATCACAAATAGTCTCTGGCATTCTCTCACATACAACGACTTTACAATTCGATTCAATGGCTTTGCCGATAAAGTCGTGACCATCAACCTGAGTTCCTTTCAGAGCAAAAAAAGCCACCTCATCGGAACATTTTCTAGAATCAAAAGCAAGACTAGCGACAAGTCTGTCGTCTCTACCAATCACTTCTGTGATTTTACATTTCTTTAATATATCGTTTATTCTTTTCATTTTGCACTTAAAACTAAATTGATGAGACCACCTTTTCTTAATTCCGCACCAGCTTTCACCGATTGCGACTTAACCCTTCCGTAGCCAGAGAATGTCACTCTCCAACCCATAGACTCCAATAGTGAGACTGCGTCTGTTGCATTCATTCCTTTCACATCAGGCACCTTGCCTTCTTCAATAGCAACCGGATTGACAAATATCTGCTCTGCTGTAGCATTAACCTTAACCCATTTTTCATTATCCACATTATCGACGAAGGCAACATTCTCATTATTGCAATATGCCAACCAGTCGTTATAATCTACCATTGACGAATTCATGAAACCATCGCCATTAGAATCATATTCTTCTGTCTCTTCCACAATTCCGAGCTCTGTTGCATATATCTTCTCAGCAAGTTCTCTGAATACAGGAGCCGACACTGTTCCTCCGTAATAATTTCCTCCGCGAGGGTTGCTTATCATAACGATACAAGAATATTTTGGGTCATCAGCTGGGAAATATCCCACGAATGTGGCTGTATAATTTTTTCTATTATAGCTGCCGCCTTGAGAAATCTGAGCTGTTCCTGTTTTACCTGCAACCTGAAATGGCAACTTGTTCAAGCTCTTTGCCGTACCATTCACAACCACGCCTCTAAGAAGTTCTTGCATAGTCTCAATTGTTCGTGGCGAGGCAATACGATCATTTATAACTATTGTATCGTATGAATATTTCACCTCATCGCCATTACGCACCTCTCTCACAAACTGAGGCTTCACCATCACACCGTCATTTGCTATCGCGTTATAATATGTAAGCAGCTGTATAGGTGTTATCATCGACTCATATCCAAACGACATCCATGGCATTGTCAACTTAGACCATGTCTTATCTGACGTATTCTTGATATAAGGAACTGCTTCACCTTTAATCTCAAGATTCAAAGGCTCATTTATCTTTGTTTTATAGATGAGTTCCACAAATCGTGACGGATTATCCTTGAATATATCTTCTACCAGATATGCAAAAGCTATATTCGACGATTGTTCAAAAGCATTGCGTATTGTAGTGTAACCATAGTCGTCTGTCACACGGTGAGAGTCACGTATTGTTCTCTTATAAAAAACTTTATAATCAGTCTTTCCGAGATATATTTTTCTGTCAACATCAAAATTCGGGTCATTCTCTAGAAGAGCCAACATTGTCACAGCCTTGAAAGTAGAGCCCGGCTCCACATTCTGGCGCAAAGCATAATTGTATTCCTCTTCATATTTGCGAGTTTTTTCATTATAACTCAAAGAAGCCATCACTTCCACCAAACCAGATTTTACGTCCATCATAACGACACAACCTTGCAGTGCATCATTTTCTACGAGACATTTCTCCAATGCTGTTTCAGCAACATCCTGCAGCTCAATGTCTATAGAAGTATATACATCATCACCATTTATAGGTGACAAATTATTAGGGTCGTCATTTTCCACTATCCACGCATCACCATACAGACGTCTTTTTTTCTGCAAGCCGTTACGGCCTTTAAGGTAATCATTATACGCACCTTCAATCCCGACAGCCACTAAAAGGCTGTCATTTTCGTCTTCACGAGTATAACCTATCGTTCTTGAAGCCAGTTTGCCGTATGGTTTTTCTCTCACATAAACAGTCTCGCTAATCAATCCACCTCTATTCTGTCCATACTTGAACACAGGAAACTTACGAAGTCTCTTGTACTCATCCAATGTTGCTTTAGTTGCAATCTTAAGTCTTCTAGTTCCAGATTTCTTTCCAGCCTTATAGTTTGCACGAGCCGTCTTGAACATTGAAACATATTCGGCCTTTGTTTTATACCTAAACAAACGGCTAAGGCTATCAGCGAGAGCCGACACTTGCTTGTCGAAGGTAGTGTCAGCAACAGCAATTGGGTCAAAGAATATATTATAACGAGGCACGGAAGTAGCAAGCAATGCTCCATCCTTTGACAATATATTTCCTCTTGCTGCTTTCTCTACGAAATACTTATCCTCTCTTTTTTCAGCATATTCCAACAGACTATCTCTTTCAAAAATCTGAATATAGACTATGCTGACGACACACACTATAGCCGCAAACACCATCAAATAATAGAAAAGCTGTATTTTCCATGCAAAATCATTTTTAGATTTACTCATCTTTCACCTCCTTCTTTTTCAGCCACTATCTTTCTCAACGGCACAACAGACTCTTTTATACCTTTTTTCGCAAGCTTTTTTACCAGATTAGACTGTGTGGTAGATTTTGTTATTTCCGATTTATAATAAACATACTCAACATGGAGACTCTCTTCCATTTTATTTAGCTTAGCTATTTCCCTATTCACATCTTCAGCGATATAAGTATTTGCTATACATAACATAAGAAGAAAAACAACATACATAAGAAAAGGAAACAATTTCACGAAGCCCTCTTTCACCAAAATGTCGCCTTCTAGCACAGCCGCTATGCTGCTCTTCTTGACCTCTTTATGACGTTCTACTTTATCTGTCTTTTTTTCAATTGTTTCATCATTTATTTCAGGCTCTTCTATTTTTCTATTATTCTTCATTCCGCTCTCCTTTCTGCCACGCGAAGCTTGGCGCTTCTCGCCCTGCTATTAATCTGAATCTCTTCATCGGAAGGAACGATAGGTTTGCTTGTTATCAATTTGTACGGTGTTAGCTGATTGCCGAAGAAATCCTTTTCAAGGTTACCCTCAGCATTACCAGTCTTCATGAAATTCTTCACAAGTCTGTCTTCCAATGAATGATAAGACAGAACTACGAGTCTTCCGCCAGGATTCAAGACGTCGGCGCATTGGCTCAAGAACAGCTCAAGCACCTTCATCTCTTCATTGACTTCAATTCTAAGAGCCTGAAAAATCTGTGCGAGCACTTTGTTTTCTGAGCCTTTAGGAAGAAAACGAGCCACCGTCTCCTTCAATTCGTCTGTAGTCTCAATAGGCTTAACCTCACGAGCCATTGATATTGTCTCAGCAATAGCCCTGGCATTTCTAAGCTCGCCATAACGAGACAGCACCGATGTCAAAGATGAGACGTCGTAAGTATTAACGACATTAGCAGCATCGACGGCAGCGTTCTGATTCATTCTCATATCAAGACGACCATTATATCTTATTGAAAAACCTTTTTCCGGAGTATCGAACTGATATGAAGATACGCCAAGGTCAGCGATGATACCATCAACCTTGCCTCCACAATAAAGCTGCAGGAAGTTCTTCATATAACGGAAGTTCTGCTGTATGAATGTGAAACGGCTGTCATCAATTACATTTTTAGCAGCGTCCTCATCTTGGTCAAAAGCAAAGAGACGACCATTCTCACCGAGAAATTTCATGATATGACGAGAATGACCTCCACCACCGAAAGTCACGTCAACATAAGTTCCATCAGGCTTAATATTCAAAGCGTCAACGCTTTCATTCAACAATACTGAAACATGATACATCTCTTTAATTTTTTAAGTTAACCAATAAAATCACAATCACCTAACTTTGCAGTGAGCATTTCTGCAAATTCTTTTTCTGAAATCTTAGAATCTTCAATCTCTTTCATAGAGCGATCCCATATCTGCATTCTATCAATCAAAGATGTCATGACAACTTCTTTGACAAGCCCGGTCTTTTCCATCAAATCTTTAGGAATTTGGAGACGACCGTTAGCATCGACTTTTGCCATACGAGCGCCAGCGTTGAAACGACGAACCAACATCACATTCTCGGCTTTGAACGGATTCAACTTACCAAGTTTCTCCTGCATAGCACGCCAGTCGCTCATTCCAAAAAGCTCAAGACAGTCACCAAAGAGACTAGGACGAAGCACAAAACCCTCTTCAAGCACATCGCCGAGCTGTTCCTTGAAACTACTCGGAAGAAGCAATCTGCCCTTACTGTCTAATTTACAATAATATTCGCCAATTGGATAATTCATTTTTGATTCAATTTTTCAAGTTGTAAAATTAGTGCATTTTTTCCCACTTTCAACCACTTTTCGCTAAAAATTTTCACTTTTTTTCAAAAAAGTTTTCAACAATATTCAAACCCTCAGTAAAATCTATAGAGTATAAACATCGACGCACACGTCATGACTTCATGAAGTTCCATCGACAAAATATTTACTTCACCATATCAATATTTCATTATATTTGCAGAATTAAAACGAAAACTAGAAATTTGACATGAATATAAAATCTGCAGCATTTCTTCAAAGCAATACCAAGATAGACAAGCTCCCTGCAGCAAACAAGCCTGAATACGCATTCATCGGACGTTCCAACGTCGGCAAGTCGTCATTAATCAATATGCTGACTAACAGGAAACAACTTGCGAAGACATCATCAACTCCTGGAAAGACAATAACCATCAACCATTTCCTCATCAACGAGAACTGGTATCTCGTCGATTTGCCTGGATACGGATTTGCACAACGTTCCAAGAAAGACCGTGAAGCATGGAAGATAATGCTCGACAATTATATCAAAAACAGAAAGAATCTCGTAAGCATGTTCGTCTTGGTCGACAGCCGCATCGAACCACAGAAAATCGACCTTGAATTCATCAACCATCTCGGAGAACTTCAGATGCCATTCAGCATCATATTCACAAAAGTTGACAAGATAAAAGACATAGAACTACAACGTAACTTACAGGCCTACAAAGAAAAACTCGCTGAAGAATGGGAAGATATGCCTAATATTTTCATTACCTCATCAGAAAAAGAAGTAGGAAAAGACGACGTCTTAAACTACATCGACGGACTCAACGAACAACTGAAAGGAAGCTTTTAGTAGAACCTCAGAATCTCAGAATCTCAGAACTTTAGAAGAAATATAATCACAAAAAAAGAGACGTACAACAAACTAATTGTCGATACGTCTCTTTTTTTTAATTTATGAGATTTTGAAGTTTTGAACTTCTGAGTTTCTTTATCACTCTTCCTCAAATTGTCTTACCAATTCTTCCAATGGGATGCCAGCGTTTCTTAATGATGCCTTGACATCTTCAACGAGTGGGTCGTTAGGATATTTTTCAAGGAACAAACGATATGTTTCTTTTGCACTTGGGATGTCGTTATTACTTTCATAAACAAAAGCCTTGATAAACAAAGCCATCGGTGCAAGCATGTGTTGAGGATATGTCTCAACCATAAAATCGATAATCTCTATTGTCTTTTGTGGATTTTCTCCATTGAGATTCATTGAAATATCGATAGCCTTAAAAAGCATGTCTGGAGACATCTCATCATTTATATTTTTCTTGACGTATGCGACGTAAGCGTCAGCCAATTCAATTCCGACTTTTTTGTTAACAGAGCCGTCTGCGCCAAACAGATGAGGTTCAAGTCTAGCGATTTTTTCTGATGGTGTTTCATTGTTACATGAAGCGAAAAATACTACAACAAGTATTGATAATAATGTCAATAATCTTTTCATAACTATTAATTCTATTTGTTAATTTTATTTCTTATCAAAAGACGCATCAATGAGTGTTATTTATCTTCTTCTTTTTGCTGGAAAAATCATTTTATAGTCAACATAGACATTGCCTTCTGAGATATTGCGCAATTTGTTTTTGAGCATCATCTTACGCATAGGAGCCACTCTGTCGACATATACTTTTCCTTCGAGATGGTCAAATTCGTGTTGGAAGACGCGAGCGCATATTCCATCGAATTCCTCTTCGTGTTCAACGAAGTTCTCATCTAAATAATTGACTGTTATCTTACTTGGACGTTCTACGTCTTCGTTCATATCAGGGAGGCTGAGGCAGCCTTCGCGGAATGTCCATTTCTCTTCTGAAACTTCAACGATTTCAGGGTTGATGAAAACCTTTTTGAAGCCTTTTGCTTCAGGATATGTCTCTTGGAAAGGATCTGCGTCGATGACAAAAAGTCTTATCGACTTATTGATTTGAGGAGCTGCAAGTCCGACACCTTCAGAATGATACATAGTCTCGAACATATCAGCGATAAGCTGTTGTAAACCTGGATAATCTGGTTCTATCTCTTCTGCTATTTTCTTTAA
>JAEIGA010003187.1_pt1 | contig 25793 bp, 39 predicted proteins | sample 9270691 | NCBI WGS metagenome assembly JAEIGA01 (sample SAMN17057246, study PRJNA624740) | gut metagenome | biome: biome; isolation source: fecal sample | host: Bos grunniens | place: China: Xizang | collected 2019
CCTGCTGCCCTGAGATCATATATTCTTGCTCCGAGTCTTCTTATCCCGTATTTATCAAATGCCGTCAGATCTGTGATCTTTCCGTGTTTCCTAAGATGGTCAACGATTTGCTCTCTTTGTGTCATGCTCTTCTCCTCCTCGAATATGTTTTTGTCTAATACTCTGAACTCACACACCGGGCTTTCCCATTCTGGACATGCCTTGCTCACATCCCCGCATGCCTTGATCTCCGGAAGGACTTCGCCCAGGTAAAACTCGCACACGCATCCATTCGATGCGGTCGTGATCCTGTCCGCCTTCGTATGCTGATCGGCTTTCTGATCTGCCGCGATGCAGGGTATCACGGTGCCGTTCTCCAGTACGACATCGATGTATTGCCCCATCTTTGTCGTGACCGCCGTGCCGACCGCTACACAAAAGCGTCCGTCCACCATGCGGATTCCGAAGTCGCCGGTGTATGCGTGTTCGGTCTGAATCTTGTATTGAAGCGAGCTCTTGCGGGTGATCGCCTTGTAATGCGTATAACATTTGAACCCCGAGCTCTTGATCTTTATGCTCTTGTATCCCTGATACTTGCTCTGCCCTATCTCGGCGGCCACCGCCTGCGCCCTGCCGTGATATACTTCCGACAGCAGCGCCGCGATGATGCTGATCAAGAGCAAGAGTATTATCTTTGCGGCTGTTCTGAGCCACTCCTTGCCTGTGTTCATTGTTCCTCCCATTTCATTGCGGCACTGTTGACCGCATGCACGAGCGTTTCCATAATATTGATTGCCGCCATATCTGAATCCTGTGTTTCAAGATATTCTCTGAATTGCTTGTATGCGTTATTGAAGCCCTCAATATATGCTTTTGTCTCTTCCGGTGTCCGCTGTTTTAATTCAATCTTTTTAGGTTCTGATTCTTTTTCGAGTTGCTCATAATAAAGATTGTTCATGTTTCCTCCTTATTCCATGCTTGTTTTGCTTCATACAAATGTCTGAAGTATTTTGTTCTTTTTCCGCAGATCGGACACTTTACGAAGTATTCGTGACAGCTCCTAAACATTTCCTGTGGAGTCTTACCGCAACATTTTGACAGCGGCACCATTCTTTGAAATTCATCTTCGATATGCGCTCTCACGATTTCGTCGCGGCTTTCGCCGTAGTTCGGCTCCAGATAGTTGAATATCGATAATTGCTCCATCAATCCTCCTTTGCCGGTGCCGCTTCGGGCATCCACTGATCAATCGTGATCTGCGTCTCGGGTTCGTTTTCCCATTCAACACCGATGTAGTCGAGCACCTTCCCCCAACCGAATTTGTTGCCGTTCTCATCCTTGCAGCAGTTGTACATGTAAAACTCCCACTCTTTCGGATTGTCTTCACGGAGCAGGTCGAATCTGTGCGGTCTCTCTTCCAGATGTATTCCGAAGCCACACATTGAGCAACCTGTCCTTTGTGCCCTGGTCGTGTAATAGTCTCCGTTCTCATGCTGCTTAATTTCTCCGTATGCCGTCGGGATAATACTATCGATCGGCTCGTACGGGATCACATTGCCATCCTTGTCCTTTGAGTATGGCTGCTCATAGTATTTCTTTTCGAAGATCTCGATGTGGTCGTGATACCAGTCATCCATTTCAAGCGCGAGCTTCAAAATATCATTTCTCATGAACGGAGCGAACGGAGCCGAGCGGATCACCGTCTCGCCGTAATAATTGCATCCGTGCTCGACAAGTGCTTCCTCGCGTTGACCGCCTTCGCTCGCCATCATTCCGAGATATGGAGCGCTGTTGTGTTCTTTTGCCCAGTCGTCGCAGGGCTTCTCCTTTAACCAATAACAACAATCATTTGAGACCTTGAAGTCCGGGATCTGATAATTGACTCCTTCGTTCTCATTCTCGTATCCGCCGAAGAGCTTCAACCATTTATACGGAAGCTGCATTCGGCTGTTCTTTGCAAAGTGTCCGAGCTCGCCGCACTCGCCTGTGATGATCGCATGTCTGACGGTCTTGTTGTTTTCAGTCGGGTTCTGGAGCAGATTGATCTTGCCGGCAATCCTTTTACTGATCACAGGAAAGCCACACTCGTTCAGGACCGCAACCTTGCTCTTGTAGCTCTTTACCATTTCGAGCCCGAGCGCCTTATGAACTCTCTGATTTCCTTTGTCTTCAAGACTTGAAACCGTGATCCCCGGCACATCAATCCCGATTGAGATCAGCCATATATAAAGCGTTATGCTGTCGAGGCCTCCGACTGAGACATGACAGTTCTTGCCGCGCTTCTGGCATTCAATCAGAAATTCATGCGCTACTTCGTTTTGCCTTTGTATTTTCACTTCATAATCGAGCTCCTGAAGCCTTGTAAATGTCCTTTTCATGGTCTGCTTGGCTTTGCGCCAGGCATCATGCACTTCCGCCGGTGCATCTACCGGAGCCCCGAGCTCTGTATCGTCTTCCTCATCAAAAATCGTATATTGATGCATTTTCAAATCTCCTTTACTTTTATCCCGTACACCCAGAGCATCAGCTTGCGCTTGATGATATATTCCGGAGTGCGTACTCCCTTGGTATCCTCGACGATCATTTCTTTGGTCTTCGTGTCGCGATACATAAAATCGGCTATATATACGACCGCCCTCTCGAGCGTCTTGCCCTTGATCTTTCCGCCCTTCGGGCCCGTCCGATCGGGTTCCCTTTGTGCCGGTATCAGCTCAAAGGCGAACTGCCTTTCAAGGTTGTATATCTCGCCTGCTGCCTGAAGCGCTTCAAGCTCCTGTGCACGTCTGGCTTCCTTTTTGGAATCGTAGGTGATGCCATTGACGGTCACTTTCCGATTTCCGTATTTGGTTGCATGTCTCCACATATCACCCTCCGTTCAGCTTCCTCCGTTCGAGATCGACATAATCTTTTTCTGACTGATCTCTCTGGGAGAACTGATTGAATTTGTTTTTCGGTATAAAAGAATTCTTAGTTCTTTGTTCTTTATTCTTGTTTGTGCTCATTTGATGATCATTTGATGATCGTTTGATGCTCATTTGATGATCATCTGTTGAACACTGATTCTGATAAAATGCCCAATTTACAATGGTTATAGTTGAACATTTGTTGCACGTTTGAAGAACGATTTTTGTATCACTTTCCAAACACTTTAGGAACCGAGTCGTTTTCATCCGATCCCATCCCCACCGATCAGCAAGCTTGACAATCGATGTGATAAAAGAACCGCTTTTGACATTTATGACTTGATTTCCGAGTATGACATTCCGGTCTTCTCGGTTCGCCATAAGCAGAAGATCTATCCAGGCGCGTGCCTTGTCGAATGGTTTTTCTTTCCAGAACGGATTGTCTTGAATGCTCCGATACAGTTTTATCCAACCGCGCTTTTTATTTTCTTCTTTCATGGTCCCTCCTTCTTCGGGATTCGCCGCCCTTCCGTTATGGGACAGAAGAGCGGCATCTATTTAGGAGGTCAAGCGAACGGAAGTTGATCATATAAATCCTCTTCCGCAGTCTTGGGAGCCGGTGTGTTGTTACCCTGTGATGCTGACTTTGATTCCGCGAACTCTATGGAGTCGATCATTATCTTGGTCGTTGTTTTCTTCTGACCGTCCTTCTCGTATGTGTCGTTCTGAAGATGTCCGGTAATTACAACCTTGATTCCCTTCTTCAGATACTTCTCGACGAACTCGGCTGTCTTGCCAAATGCCGTACACATAAAGAAGTCCGCATCATCGTCTCCATCTCTCTTGTATTTGCGATCAATAGCGATCGTAAAGTTTGCCACCGCCTTGTTGTCATTTGTATATCTGACCTCGGGATCGCGTGCGAGGCGGCCCATGCCTACCATAAGATTCATATTGTTACTTCCTCCTTTTGCTGACTCTTTTCTCTGATCTTGTTCCAGTGCTGTTGTATGTTTTCGAGCTGTTTGTCATTCAGATCCGCGAGGCTCTTGACCTTGTACAGTTCGATGATGACCTGCTGCTGAACTCCTTCCTCGACGCATTTCTTATCGAGTAGCTGTGCCTCTTGTGATGTGATCTTCTTCGGCTCCGCCTTCTTGGTCTCCTTCGGCTTTACCTCATGACACTCCGCATCGGGATCGATCATTTCCTCTGTTGGTATGCAGAAGACTTGGAAGCAGGCATATTTGAACGCAATCGACATGGCTTTATTTGTGGCTTTATCGCCTGAGTCCATTCCCTCACCGATCACGGTCGCCTCGATGTGGCTGCCATCCTCGGCGTAGAATGTATATTTGATCGTGCAGACCGAATAAATCAAATTGTTGCCTGACTTTGTCTGCCGCTCCTCGCGCCTCTGATCAAGGACCTCGGGCACAATAAACAGCTTGTGCTTTTGGAGTGCCGGTGCCAGTGCGTTCATGACCGCGTCGATGCCTCTGAACATGAAGCCCTGCTGTGCGTTCTTGCTATCCTTACCGATCGCGCCGATCTCGTTCATGACCGCGTTGATCGTTTCATATATGTTCTTCTTATCTGCCATCATTTCACCTCAAACTTTCCCGGATCTTCTTCCGTCTCAATCCAGTCGAGCACTTCGCCGGTATCGTCAAGAATGACCTGCCCGTCCTTGATCTCGATTTCCTTCTTGAAGTCGCCCCAGGCAGCAGTCTTTTTCGTCTGTATGAATTTCTCGTATCCGTTATGCTCCATGTACTCGACAAGCTTCGTTTCGTCGGGCTTCACGATCTTGACCGACGGCTTTCTCAGTACGAGAGAGCCGGAGAGGAGTTTGTAAGACTGCTGTGTTTTCGTTTCCTTCTTCTCGACCGTCTCGAAGTATTTGAATAACAGACCCTTCAGGTATCCGGTCTCTGACTCGAGGTGTTTGCTCAGCTCCTCGGCTTTCAGATCGAGCTCTTTGCGCTCGGCCTGCACCAGTTCCATGAGCCGCACATATTCGTCTTCGGCTGCTTTGATCTTCTTGATGCAGTATTCTGCTTTTTTGTCGTTATCGACGATAAATTCCTCTTTGATTTCGTTTACATCATCCATTGTTCTGCCTCCGTAAATTCTCATATTCCTCGACCTTGTCCGACTCTACAACCGCGAATGCGTGACCATCTCCGGATATCAGGTCAAATCCTAAAACGTGCAGTCTTACGATCTCTTCTATTGTCATGTCATCAAGTGCATGTGTACTCATCTTCCTATCCTCCGTGTTTTAACAAAATCTAATAAGTTCTTTTCAATAACATAAAATCTTCCGCGAGCGGATGTTCTGAAAAAAGGTGTCCCCGGCATGTGACTGATCCGCCGCAGGAGCTCCTCACTCCATCCCTTTTTAACCAGTTGGCTTATTGTAAGCATTCCGTTATTATCCATATTTTTCCGCCCTTTGCTTATATGGAGTCGTCAGCGCTCTTTCGACGCTCCATCCGTGATAAACAAGTCTGCTATAAACTACCATGTATGGAAGTCCTGCGATCTCGCTCCATTCCGGTATTGTCTTTGTCTCGCCTTTGTATGTGACGTGACGATTGTTTCTGATGTTTCTGCCCTGCTCTTTTCTCGTTGCAAATCGGCAGTTTGAAGGTTCATAGTTGCCGTTCACGTCAATGCGGTCGATTGAAAGTCCGTCTTGATATCCGTGAGTCATTGCCCAGTCATAAAATGCCTGGAAGCTGTTCCGCCATTCGTCGCAGATCTTAATACCTCTCCCACCGTATACCGGATATTTTTCATGCTTCGGGTTATAACAGCGGCCTTTCATGTTTCGCCATACTGGATGCAATTTGTGTTCCATTGACATTCCTTTCCGACATGTGTTATACTTGCCTTAGTTCATTTGTAGCTATCTTTCGTGGCTCCGTATCCGATGGCAGTCGGTGCGGAGTTTTTTCTTTTACGCATTTAATTTTCCCACTTCCTTTGCGTCTACGCAATTTCGCGACAAAAAAATATGCGCCCAATCTCTTCATATGACAAATGAAGAGCATCAGCAATTTTCCCGACAGAATCGTAATTCGGACGCTGTTCTCCTTTAGAATAGTTTGATAAGCTTGTTCGATCAATTCCAGTCGCTTCTTCAAGCTTGCCAAAAGTATCAAGGTCAGCATCAATCATTGCTTTTCTAAATTCTTTAGTATCAACTGATCTCATCTGGTTCTCCTCCTTTCCATCGCAATGCGTTTTTGTTGCCTATAAGCATATTAGCATATGCGCATATGATATGCAAGTGTTTTTTCGATTTTTTTTGCGTTTTGCGTAAACTTTTCTTGATTTTTGCCGAAATATGTTATACCATAAGGCACGAGAGGAGGAGTGAAACATGATAATTAACGGTGAAGAATTAAAACAAATGAGAATCGAAAGAGGTTTGACTTTGCAAGACGTTGCTGCAAGGTTAGGAATTTCAGAGTCCACGATTTCAAGATACGAGACAGGCCAGATAAAAAGAGTGTCTCCGAAGGTGATCACGGGATATTCAAAATTGTTTCATGTTCCTATAAATTCATTATATGAAAACGCTCAGACCGAATGGGTTCAGGCATTAGAAGAAGCAGGCCTTCATGATCCTCGCGTTGCCGGCTTCATTGATTACTTGGAAGAGCAAGCACAGAAGGAAGCATCCGAGGAATTTCAGATAACTCCCAAAGAAGCAAAAATAATACTTGCATACCGTAATGCAGACGAACGAAACAAGCAGATGATTGAATACTTTTTAGGTGTGACTGATTTGATAGTCAGCAAAGACTCAAATCCGAACGATACCGATGTTGATCTTTTACCAAAGAGTAAGGAGTGATCATATGCCCAAGGCTCGATATACACAAGGCAAAGACGGAAGATTCCGAACTAATATAAGCACCGGAAAATATGATGAGAACGGACGGCTCATCACGATCAGGCTTTCGAGTTCGAAGTCTTCCGCCGATCTGGAGAAGAAGGTGCAGGATGTTCAGTACAAACTGCGGCATAAAATACCCACACCGTCAAAAGCCGAGATTGTTCTGTTCAGAGATTATGCGGAAAAGTGGCTCGCTACAAAAGAGCATCGGTCAATTAAGACTTATGAGATGTATGAAGGCATCATCCACAAGTATTTTGTTTCGTTCTATGACACTCCGATCGACATGATCCGCCAGTCAGATGTTCAGTATCTTGTCAGCATCAACTCGCCCCATCCTCGGACCTGTGAGCAAATCGTTCTGACACTCCGCCAGATTTTTGAAATGGCGATCGGTGATGACCTGATCAATAAAAACCCTTGCAGGAGTGTTGAACTGCCCCGACATGTCAAACAGGAAAAAAGAGCATTGACGGAAGAAGAAAAGAAGGCAATAAAAGAAGCCAAAGATCTGACGGCCATGCAGCGAGCATTTATCCATCTGCTCTACGGTTCCGGAATGCGCCCCGCTGAGATGTATGCTCTCACCTGGAATGATATTGACTTAAAGAATAATACTGTTACAATAAATAAAGCGCTTCAATTTACGAACAGCAGGATTGCGAGCGTCGGTCTTCCGAAGACTAACAAGAGCATTAGAACGATACCCGTTCCCGACTTCGTGAGCGCCTCTGTTTCGGCTTTTAAAAGTGAAGGTATACATTCACCCACCGACACAATTTTCGGCGCACAGAATGGCTCTTTGCGCACGAGGAGCGCGTACAGAAATATATTCGATGTGATACTTCATAAACTCAACTTAAAAGGGATCACACCATACATGCTCCGGCATAATTATTGCACCCAGTGTTATCTTGACAAGGTTGATATAAAGACGTGTCAGTATCTCATGGGACATGCTGAGACGAAGATGGTTCTGGATGTATACAGCCACATAGAAAAAACGACCTCGACTCTGACCGTCGAAGTCAACAAATTAAACTTCTGATTTGCGTTGTACCCAAATGTACCCAAAGCGATATAAATAACCGCTAAAATAGGCACTTTATAACTGACTCGAAATCAGGTAGCCCGCAAGGGCTCGTGGGTTCGAATCCCACCCGCTCCGCGCCCGTAAACACAGCGTTTGCGGGTTTTTTTATGCTCATTTTCAGAATACAAATTTCGGTATTTATCTCCGTTTTTTTGGGTTTATTTGTGCCCATTGTACCCAAATTGTACCCAGATGATTCTTCTATCCAAGAGTCATTTCTTGGACACGGATCGAGCTCAAAGCATGCCTCGGCTGCATCCATCATTCTGATAATATAATCATCCATAATCACCTCAATACGGCGCACCCATAAGAGTGCGCCTGATCTGTTTTATCTTCTTCTGTAGCTTGCATCCATGCTGTCGCCATCGTCATAGGAACCTCTTCTGTATTCCGAAGAGTATCTTCCCATGCTGTCACGCATGGCACTGCTGCCGCGTCCGCGTCCGGGACCATACGAGCCGCCGTCATCGTAAGCACCGCCACGATAATACATCGGATAATGCTCAGAATATCCGCCTTCGCTCTCCATTGCCTCTACTGTCGCGATATCTTTCAGCGTATGCGCGATCGTGTCAGCCTGCGCAAGCGAAGCGGCACTCAGCTCGCCCTTGTCCTGGATACGATCAAGCTCAGCGTGAAGCATTTCTTTTAATTCTTTGTATCTCTCCATAGCTTCCTCCTTTTATGCGATTCTTGATACGGTCATGTTTGCATTCTGGACCAGTATTGCGGGTGCCGGTGTTGTTGCAGGTGTGGCGCTCTCCGATGTGTTCTCAACGCTTACATTGAAGCAGCATCCTTTCGGGACTGTAATGATCGCTGTCGATGTCACATTAAAGAAGTTATCCTGTGTAGGTGGATCGTCAGCCGTTGCCGCAGGAGTGACGATTGCCCTGCTTGTGAGCAAGGGTTCGCCATCCAGAGCGAGCGCCACACTGATCGGGCCTACTGTCGCACCGGTCGGAAGTGCAATATTGCCGTTGAATGTAACCTGATACCGTGCAAAGCAGTTGTTGGTGATGCCTCGGAGAGTTACAATTCCACTTTCGGGCCTGTGATATACATAGCCTTTTCCGCAGGGAATGGCCGTCGATAAAACAACGGGCTGATTTGCATTCACAGTTTGTACGGGATTATAGGTAAACTCTGCCATGATTACACCCCCTTAGAATGCACCGCAGCCGCATCCGCAACCATTCTGATTGCAGGTGAAGATGGGTGTTTTGCCGTACACGGGAGTCGTAGGAACAGGGCAGGAATTGAGCCTGTTGTAAAGCTGATCTACTTCATTAGCGAAGCCCTGCGCAATGAAGGCATTCTGAGCAACCTGTGAAGCCGCAAGGTCTTTCATTGCGAGCTGCTGACGCAGTGCCGAGATCTCATCGTCCTTCGCGTTAATCCTGTCCTGGCAGAGCTGATCTTTGATTGACTGAATACCGGAGTTTACAAGATTCAGAATGCTCTGAGTGTTCTGTGTGCTGTTCGCGCGGGTAGCGCATTCCTCTGATGCGATAGTGTACTTCACATCATTAATGGCTGCGCGATTGTCGCATCCAACTTCTGCGATCTGAGCCTGCACACCATTGAAGCCCTGAGCATTAGCCATCTGAGCCGCAAAAGCAGTCTGCATATTTACGATCTGGCGAGCGTTTGCACCCTGCTCCACACCTGCAAAGCCGTTTGCAAGAGCCATCTGCATATCGCCGCAGCATCCACAAAGCTGAGTTGAAAGAGAGTTGATACCGTCACGAACGGATGTAATGTTGTCGTTGATCATTGCATCACGGAATCCGTTGTTCGTGTTAGAATTGATGTTCTGCTGACCGGTCATAAGCCAAGGGAAGTCAGAGTTTCCTCCGCCGTAGCCTCCGCCAAAACCGTTGCCGTTATTGCCCCATCCGAGAAGCAGAAGCAGGATGATCCAAGCCCAGTCACCGCCGAAGCCGTTACCGTTGCCTCCGAATCCTCCGCCGCCACCATACGCGGGAGCGACCGGCATAAAAAAGCCATTGCTGTTGTTACTTTCATCAAGTGCCATTTGTTTGTCCTCCTATAAACTTTTGTAGGTTAGCGGCCGCCCTCGCGATGGACGGTCGGTATGTTAAGGTTGCGCAAACCTATAACTAATGATATTATGAACATATGAACCCAGCACGCCTCTCAACGATGCGGACCACGCTGGGTCTTTAACTCAACTGATAAGAATTATTTAGTAATTCCCGCGAACTGTTTTCCCTCTCGTATTGCCCAATTAACTTGTTCCTGATTGTAACGTCTTGTATTGAGCAGATATTGAAGAATATCCATCGGAGAGTTGGGTATATTTTGCGGAAGATCAATATTACACCGTGACAAAAACTGTCTCGGATTTGCCTTTATCTGCTGTAACATTGTCAGCATTTGATTATTCATCATCGACTTCCACCTCCCTGATCACCTTCTTCTTTGTCTTCATGCCTGCGATTTCTTTCTGTAGTGCCGAGATCTGTTCTGTAATAGGCACAAGATCGTCTTTGAGAGCATAGATTGAAAAGTCAATGCTTTCCTTTACTTCGGCCGTCTCAGTTGCCGTCTCGACTGCTTCCTCTTTCACCAGTCTGTACTTTTCAAAGGTCGGACGGTCAAGCTGCGAGCGGCCCATTGTCTTTGTATAGATGTAGGGAGCTGATTCATCGCGGAATGTCATACTGTTACCGGGAGCCACGGGGTAAAAGCGTGCCTCCTGTTCGTTTTGAACTCCTATGAATCCGTTGTTCTGTTGATTCTGGACTCCCATGAATCCGTTGTTTTGTTGGTTCTGTAAATAAGGATTGTAATATTGATTGTAGTTCATAAATCAGCCCTCCAATAATAGACCGGGTGTTCCGAGCCTGAGTCCCAAGCATCCAGATAGTCCCCAAAAATGACAGTCACTGTATGAGATCCAATCCCGAGCACATAGATGCCGTCGGGATGATCTCGACAAAAATCGCGGACCGTATAGCACGCAGGGCAGGTGTTTTCGATAACATGCCGCGTGTAGCCTTTGTCTTTCAGATACGCGCCCCACACCTCGTTTGCATTTGGCAGATTGCAAAGCCTTCTGCCGTAATGCACCAGGTCATCATAAGCCTCGTACCATGACAGTTCTTCTGCCGCGCATATCGCTCTGATCGCACAATCACCGACTCTAATTCCGCAAGGATTTGGATTGAATTCTTTCCACATGATTCTCACTTCCTTTAATTATATTTTTGCAAAAAAAAAGAACCCTGACTCGCAGGGTTCTGACGATATTTTTATAGCAAAACTGTTGTAAATCTGTTAGATTTCTGTTGAAAAACTCTTGGCATCCTCTTTCGTGTCCCAGTATTCCACATCGTTGTCCGTGATGGCAGCAGTCACGAAGGGCAGCTTGGAAATCAGCGTCTTTCCGTCGCCAAACTTAAAGCGTGGAATGTCCACATCATTGTCTGTCCTATAATCTGAATAAGCGTACCACTTGCCCCACACGGATACCTTGTCGGGCATTTCAGCCCATTCCTTTACCGTATGTATTTCCGGAAAAAGAGGACATTTGTCACATACATTGCAATCACACATATCAATCACACCTCCAATTTAATACTTTCGTTATCTTCGTGCGGACGCGCCGCATTATTACAGAGATCGTTGACTCCGATACGTTGAGCTGCATTGCAAGCTGTATGTTTGTGCAGTCCTTGGCTTTCAGCTCAAAGCACTGGCTTTCAATGTCCGTGAAATTGCATTCCCGTCTGAATGCATCAAGTTCTGGTTTCGTGAAGTCACATATCCGCATATATCCTCCTCAATCTGTTACTTCCGGCAGGCCTGCGAGTGACGTGAGCAGGGAGAGAATCCCTGCAAGGCATGAAGCCGAAGCCACCGCTGCCCAGTTCACCTGACTCATGACTGCTGCCGTGCCGATCGTTGCGATCGCGGTCTGTGCCACCGTCTTTATCGCTCTGATTCCTGCTGCCTTCCACCATTCCTTTGAGAATACTTTTTTCATATTCATTCCCCCTTTTCCTGAGCTATTTCGTTGATACGTTTCCATGCCGATTTAAGACTTTCGTCAAGCCTTATGATGTTCTCGCTATTATGTCGGACATCTGACTTCAGGCTCTTTATATCGTTCTTGATCTCGTTCGTGTCAGCGCTGATGCTTTCCAATTTCACGATCACTGTGGTCATATCGGATTGTTCGCGCTTATCGTCAGCCTTTTGGTTGCGCCGCATACTGATCGCACCGAAGAAGATTGCAAAAAAGATAGATAAAAAAGATAATAATAACGCCACTTCGATAGTCATTTATCAGCCCTCCCATATAAAGCCCAGTGCTTTTGCGGTTTTCTCTCCCACGATTCCATCCGCAGTGAGATCGTGTTCAATTTGGAATGCCTGGACCGCTGTTTTTGTTTTCTTTCCGTATACTCCGTCCGAGGTTCCGCAGTTGTAGCCTGCAAGCTTCAGCTGATCCTGGACCTCTTTAACATCATCGCCCTTCATCAAATTGCCTTCACGGTAATACAGTTCTCGGGTGAGGATCAAAAAATCATCATCAAACCAATCATCCGGCAAGTGGCCGCCTACTGCCCAACCGCCCGCGCTGACTTTCCTACAGACACATCCATCATCGCGACCTTTGAACTCGACTACCATATTGATTTCACCATCCGCATCACCGACATATGTTGCCATATGTGTAGGATCAACTTCCTTGTTGAACACAAGATCGCCCGGTATAAGGTCTTTCAGCGGTATCAATTTGCATTTCTTAATGAATGTGCGACAATTATAATCTTCGGTAGGTTTTATAATCCCCAATACGCGCAAACAATAGGTTTCCGCGCCGGAGCAATCTGCCGCGCGAGATTTTGACATATCCCACTTTTTACGGTAACACTTTGCAAGGTATTCATAATCCCTTGCGGTGTCCGAATACCATAGAGGATTGCCGTCTTTATCTCTGCGACCGTAGTTTTTTTCCATTTCGAAGAACTTTCCCGCAACGTCAAGGGTACGCTCACCGTTGCCAGTACCGACATACATTCCGTGATTGTCATACATTTTTTTCATTTCATCTGCGAACTGTTGTCTTGTTGCCATAGCTATCACCCCCCTACGCTCCAATATGCACTACCGCGCTTGTTGTAAGTGCCTGTGCCGAATTAAATGTGTATGTGCTAAAATATGTGTCTGCGTTCGATTTCAGCGTTGCGGGTGAACTGCCGCTGAATATTTCAGTCCAATTTGATGATCCGTCCGAAGAATAAAATATCTTCATCGGCTTTGATTTTGTTACAACGCTCCACGCGTAATTTCCCGCTGATATAGACGGGGGATTTGCATTTGTAAAGCCATCGTTTGCTTCGGACAGATAAATCGTATAGCAAATGTCAAGATCATCACTAAATCGGAAATACTGATAATATCCGCTTGTCTGCTCCTGAACGTATGCGGGAAGATTGAAACCTGACGCTACTACAGAAACGGTCACGGAAGTCTTGAATCCTCTGTATTCAAGATATGCCGTATATGTTCCCGCTGTTGAGGTATCAACATCGGAAAAATCAAGGATTTTATCATCACCGCAAGTAATCTGTGTAGTGTCCTGTAAGTTAGCCTTGCAAGTAAAGTTTGCCGCCGTAATGGTATCACCGACATTGTATTCAGCCTGATCTGTTGTCAGACTTAATGATGTTATAGGATTAACCGCAAACTCGCCTAACTCATAATACTGTTTGCGGGTGACAACCTCAATCTTGCCCTGATCCACCCAAGACTTGATCGTATCCATTGTGGTCTTGAAATCATCCCACTTTGCTTTTGTACCGTCTAAATAGTAGTGTTGGAACGCTTCAATGCACCGTCTGTCATTGTAAGCATTTGTCAGTACGCCTGTTATGCTTTCAGGAGTAAGACCACTTGAAGAACGAGATATACGATAAGGGTTTTGTGAGTGAGTATCGGTCAGTAATCCATCGCCCATGTAGTTTTGAACTCTTGATATTTTCTGCGTACCGCACAAAAGCGGAGTAGTATCACCTATGTCTATATCGTCAATCGTAAATACTGGAGTTCCACCCCACATTCCGATTGTATCAATGGGATTGTTCAAAGCGGCTTCAAGTATTGCTCTCTGTGCCGCTACTCTTGACGCACCCTGTTCAACGTCTGTCGAAGCGTATTTTTCCATAATGGCATCTTTAAAATCAGATTTGCTCTTTAACCCGCCGCCCGTAGTATAGGTTGCGTAATACGAATCAAGAGTAGTGCCTGTGAGAAGTGATGAATCCCAAGTCTTGCCACCACTTGTATCATGCTGTGCTACTTCACCCAAATTCTGCGCAATTACGGCTTTGTTAAGTGCATTGACAGTAGTTCCTTCGGGAAATCTACTCACAGAACCAACAGGATAGGTTGTATATTCACCGTCAGCATCATTGCCGATTGAATTTGATTGATTAAATGATTCTGTATTTAAAGTAACGGGATAGCCGTACCCCGTGACCATGCGCACAAACTTCGCTGAATCTGCCGTATCATCATCGTGTCCGATAATCAGATAGCCCTTTGTCGGAGTAGTCTTGAATTGCCATGTGCCTGTCTGCGGAACTAAATGTCGAGGAATACCACCGCCACCGCTTATCGTTGCCACTTCATCAGCCAATTCATCAACCGCAATCGGAGCAACAGTGCCTTTTTTCTCCCGGATAGCATCTGCGATATCAGTCAGTGTGCTATCGTCTATCACCCATTTAGCCATATCACACCTCCTGATTCTCTGCTATCGTTAATTCCCCAAGCACAATGTCGGCAATGTCAGATTTGTCCTGTGATGTGAGGACATAATCTGAACCATCCTGTCCATTCACTCCATTTGTCACCGTGTAGGTCTGTGTGGTTGAATCCGTGTAAGTGATAGTATAGGTGTCTACATTCCCCGAAGTAGAAGTCTTGACGATCGAGGCAATACCGCGCCCGGCAGTGCCGGTGTCACCTTTTGGTCCTTGTGCTCCAGTGTCACCTTTAGGCCCGGGATCACCATTATCACCTTTTGCGCCTGTGTCGCCTTTGGGACCTTGAATTCCCTGGATGCCCTGTGGCCCCTGTATTCCGGTATCGCCTTTGGGTCCTTTAATGTTCTGTGTCTCGGGAGCCACCGTTGTAGAGCTTCTTCTCCATGAAATATCGCCTTCGACAGATACCGAAGGCAACCATGCGATCGTTGACTCTCCACCGCCACCGCCGCCACCGACATTCACTCCGTCCTGAAGGTGCATTTTGATCACTTCACTCATTGAATGATCCCTCCTTTTATCACATTATTAAGATTCACAATTTCGATTGTGGTTGTCAGCGCCACATCCTCGTCAGTCAGCATTCGGATCTGAACGTGACCGACTCCTGCTGCCATTGCAAAGGTCTCCTCCTGTGATAGATACAGGCTGATTGTTTTGTTTTCATTGTCAACTGTGACGTTGCTGATGTCCCATGTGTGCTTGACTTTGTTGCCGTCCTGGATCGTCACCCAGATCTGGACCATGCTACTGAGGTCCAGAGCGGTCGTATCAAGCTCAAATACAAATGTCGGTGTCGTTCCCCTGTACATTTTCATGCCCTCTCTTTCACTATATTTTCAAGCCGTTCGACTCTTGCCATAAGGTCTTGAATGACTTGTGTCTGAATCGCGATCAGTTCCTCGTATCGCAGGCCGTAGTTTCCTTCTTCGTCGATGCAAAGGAATGCCAGGTCTTTGTTGTTGATACTCGACTCGGCAGCAGCTTCCTCAACCTCCTGAGCAATGAATCCGGTGTGTGTTCTGCCGGAGTCGCCATCCTTGAATCGGAATGATCTCGGCTTCAGCCGTTTGAAGAAATCAATGTATTTCTTTGCAATGTCCTTGATGTTTGTCTTCTTGCGCCTGTCGGAAGTAGAGATCGCGGTTCCGTTTTGATAGAACTGCTTCGCATATACATTTCGATATTGCCTGCTTGAATAACCAAGATCGATTGTCTGATTCGTGCTCGGATTTATCTGTGGATATGACTGACCTCCAACCAAGCTCAAATATGCCTGGGACGAACTGCTTGAACTAATGCCGATATAAATATTATTTGTATATATCTTATTTGAATATACGTTTGATAAATACTTCGCCGCTGCGCCAATGCTATATGAATTGCTTGTGTCGACCGCTATATCTCCATATATAGTCGTGCTTTTCAAATATGCATTTTGAATTGCATTCGAACTGCTATTGCCGCCAAGATCATTAAAATATCCAACCTTGTATTTCAGGGATGTACTTCCGATTGATCTTGTATTTGTCGCTGAGGGAAGCATGTCACCATAGTTTTTTAAACTTTTGACATACAGATTTTGAATACTGTTTGAGTCAGAGTCGCCGCCTAAAGCTGTAAAATAACCCTCTTTATATTTTAGAGATGTACTGCCGATTGATCTTGTGTTTGTCGCTGAAGGCAACATATTGCCATAGTTTTTGATGTTCCTGACATATAAATCGTGCACTGCATGGTCATAATTGTCTGTGCCGATTTGATCGATGTATGCTATCCCCCAATGATTTGCGCTGTTTCCGAAATTCATGGAGCCAACGCCTGTTTGTTTTGATGCAATAAGTGTGCCGTCACTTGTTATCCACATCGCCCAAAGATGCACATTGTTTGAAAAATAATGCAAGCCCGCATGAAAGTGCTCTAAAGGAGCAAAGTCTTCAGCCGCCGACAATGGAAGATAATATCCATCTGCTTCTGCTTTTGTCAGATATGTCGCTAATGGCGACAAATCTTCTTTTGAGACTTTGCCGCCAATTATAAAGGTCGAACCCTGCTCAAACATGAGCACCGTATCACCGACAGTCGGCCTATATCCTTCTAAATATGGATAGAGCTTGCTCGATGCAGTGCTTTCACCAAAAAACTTTACATAAGCTCGTCCACCGGAAGTTAGACTGGTTACTGTAGCAAGGCGCAATATATTCAATTCTTTTGGTTTAGCGCCTCTGACTTGCTCCACCGCGTTACTATAGATCATATACTTACTGCCCTCCTGCACATATGTTGCATGTGGCCGCCCGCTCTCAGGTCAAGATGCCAGGACTGCTCAATATACTTGCCTTGAATATCAAGATCTTTGTTGATGAGATATAAACAGTCCAAAGATTCGTGATTCGGCATTGCAGCGGTTTCAAAGCTGATTTTTTGATATATCTTTGCCTCCGCCGCTTCTCTTTGTGTGTAAGCATTCAATGTCGCCTGATCTGCGATGTCCTTAACTCTGGCAACATCTACTATTGTGCGGCCCCTGCTCACCGTTGACAGTTTTGAAAGAGGATCGGTATTCGTTACAGATGCGATCATCACATCCCGGTCAGCGGTTTCGAGGTATCTGACTATTTTATTCGGGGCATTAAATATATCGAGTATTTCTTCCGCGCCCGAAAATACAATGCTTTTTGAGTTTGTTACATATGAAGCCTCAACATTACGGGTGAGCGGATCTTCATATGGTTTTGCTACAAGCCTGCCTTCAGCATTCGCATAAATGTTGTTATAATTGAGTGCCTTCAGTAGAGCATTGACCGCTTCGAGCTTACTTGTCCCCATTTCAAATTCAAGGTCAGCCGCAAGCGTCTTGCTTGTTGTCTGAAGCTGTGAATTTGATATGCCTGCCGATGATATGATAGAAGATACCGCGCCGATATAGTTTGTTCCGGCGGCAACGCGATACCGTGAGTCGAATTTGTCATCCGCAAGGATCTGACATTTGTCATAGCATTCGATTGACCTTCCGACGCTTCCGATCCCTGCAGTCCGGTGAGGCGAACTCATCAAAAAAACACCAAGCGGATAATGTACAATGTCACTATCAGTCTTGATGCACATTGACGGCCTTATTCGTTCGGAAAGGAAATCAATCTCACGCTCTTCCTTTATTGTCAGTGCCGCACATCTTTGAATCCCGGTTGTAGCATTGTAGTCGATGCTCCCCTCGGCAGTAATCTTGCCGAGAGGGACATCGTCTTTATCCAGAAGGTCGAATTCATACCAAACAGTGCGGTCTTTTGTGAGGATGTCGAGCATATCTTCCGCGCTATGCGTGCCAAATGCTAAATTATACATTTAAAAGGACCTCCTCCTCATTAAGTCTGACCAAATCAATAGTTACAAGATAGCCGTCATCCATATATGAATCGTAACGCACGCGCTTCAACCCTGCCGGATATGCATGGTTCTTATCGTCACGATAGTAGACCGATTCTTCTTTGCTGAGCCTGTCAAGGACCTTTTCCTGCGCATATGTCACATGGAAACGTCTCGAGAACTCGACCGAAGTGTGCTCGCCGCGTTCAATCATAGGATATTCACGTCCGGAGAAGTTCATCAATTCGAATGCTCTTGATATTTCCTTTGAATACGGCAGGAATTTTTCATCGGATCTGTCAAGCAGAAGCGAAGTGTCTCCCGTGTTCAGTATCGCACCATCAAAGTGCACAGATGCCTGCACCGCGTTGCTGTCTGTATATCCATTCACATATGTTCTGATAACATAGTCATATGTCTGATCAGCAGCAACCGTGCGGTCAATGTACTGAGTGTCGAACGGTTCAAGTTTTGCAAGCACTTTTTCCTGCCCTTCGTGCGATCTCACAAGCACCGCTTCTACGTTTTGCGGAATCGTTAATGTCAGATGGACTGCCGGAGTTTCTGCCGCCGCTGCAAGTGCAAGCGTAGCCGCTGCGGGGCCTGCAGCCGAGATAGTAAATGCTCGCTGTCCCCAGTCAGACCATATCGATGAATCGTTCATGACTCGCACGGAAAACAAGTATTGACCTTTCAAAAACATATTCGGCTTGAATATCGTGTCCTGCGTTGCAAGCGTCTCGTGATAAAGTTCTTTGCCGTTCTGATCGGCAAGGATAATCTCGCAGGCTTGTTGATTCGAAGTATTCCACGAAATTGTTGTCAATGTTTTATTTGCAGGCGCGTTGATGATAGGCGATGCCGGTTTACTGATAATATTGAAATATGCTACATCAGAATATCCGGATGTCTGGCCTGCATCGTTTGTGACTTTTATCCTCCATTGATATGATCCCGCAGGAAGCGACTGATTCAATGTATAGCTGTAGCCTGATTGTGTAAGGTTCAGAACCGTATAATTTGACGCTGATGTCAACTTGTACTCGAGTTGTGCTGATGTCTGGACTGCTTCTGTCTGCGAATTAAACTGCCATGAAAATAGCGTGTTCGATGTTTGAATAAGTGTCACATCTTTAGGATATAGAGGTGTAGGTGCTGGCTGAGTTCCCGCTTCATACACTACTGTCAAATAACAGTTTGACGTATCAATCCATGCACGTTGATATGACTCAGGATCATATCCGGCGCATAATACAAGCATAAAACTCTGAGCGCTCAGATCTCCATTATAAAGGTGAGTCACGTCGAGATCTCTTGCGATCGGAGTATTTTCGTCAACTCCGACGATTCCGCCCTTTTCAAATTCACCCAGGACTCCACCGGTCCGGAAGTTGCTCCAATTTATATTTGAAAGTTCATTTGATGAAGTGTAGGTCGCTACACTCCAAGGCGATGCGGTCTTGTATGTTGTTACATCAGGATAACCGATATATCCATTTGTTACCCAGTGAAGCGTTGCTGATGTTATGCGGGCATATTTCAGGGCATTCGGTCTTGTGAATTTCAATACAGTCGCAACGACATTAAAGTTTGCACCGTAGTTTCTCCAGTTAGCATCGCTTCGCGCTGCATACTCAAAAAGATATGATGTCAACGGACTGGACTGTCCGCTATAGTCCGCCGTCGGAGCATAACTTGATACATACGTCCATCCCGAAGGAGTAATTGTTGTAGTGCTCAATATGACATCCTCCTCTCAGCAATGCGCTGCTCGTTCATAATGCGAACGATGTCATTGAATTCTTTGACGCTCTTTGCATCGATTGTTGCATAGTAGTTATTGATGACCGTCTGTCCGACATCCTTCTCGGGTATTATGTTTGAACCCTGCGGAAGCGTAACAAGTTCGGGGCCTGCTTCGCCCACCCATGTCTTGCCGCCTGCGTAGTTTATGACTCCGTCAGCATGGTTCTGAGCTTTCTTGACATTGTCCTGTGCTCCCGTGACGGTCTTCGTGAGTTCCTGCGTGGAGTTCCCGATCGCCGCCATGCTCTTGCTGAGATCGTCAGACTTGCCCATGATGACCGCTATGATCGTTGCCAGAGCAATGAGCGCCGCGACCACACCGATGATGATGAGCGTTGTCTTGTTTGCGGCAAGATCGAAGTTCTTAAAGAATCCCGTGATCGCTTTGCCGGTATCCGTCACCGACTTGATCGCTTTGACGATCAGAAGGATGGATGCCACCGCCGTCGTAATGATGACTATTGTCTTCAGGACTTCCACCGGAATCTTGCTGATTGCTTCGAAGAGTGATGTGAGGATCGGAAGGAGAGCAAGACCGAGGCTGTTCTTCAATCCGTCCGCAACCTTGCCCATGCGGTCGAGTGCATCATTGAACTGTCCCGCTTTTTCAAGGTCTTCTTCTCCCATGATCACCCCAAGATTTTCGGCTTCAACTCCAAGCTCTTTCAAACGGTCACTGCCTGCCTTGATCAGCGGATTGAGTTCTTGTGCCGACTTTCCGAAGATCTTCATTGCAAGGGCATCGCGCTCAGTCTCGTTCTTGATCTTGCCAAGCTTGTCGATAGTTTCATAGAAAACATCGTTTGAATCGCGAAGAGCCCCCTTTCCATCGGTCACTCTAATATGCAATTTTTTAAAAGCTTCTGCGGCATTATTCGAGCCGTCCCTTGCGCTTGACATCGTCCTTGTCAGCTTCTGCATGGAGCCGGTCATTGTTTCCACGCTCACATCGACGAAGTCGGCTGCATATTGCATCTTCTGGAGCTCATCGGTTGCGATTCCTGTCTGATCGGAAAGTGTGAGAAGATCATCCGCAAAAGACGCGACCTCTTTCGAGGCATTGAACAGAGCGCCTGCGACCGCACCGACAGCAAGCACTGCATTGCCGACTGCGGCATTCACTCCGTCGAATTTCGAAGCGAGCTTTTCGACTGCCGGTGATACGTTCATCCCAAGCATGGACGCAAGGCCCCTGATCTCGTCACCGAATGAGCGGGTGTCTTTGTCTGCTGCCTTGATGTTTTCGTCTGCGTTTTTGAGCTGTCCATTGAGCTTTTCAAGAGTTGTGCTTTCCTGCAGGAATTTTTTTTCGAGGTTGTCGATTTCCTTTTGTGAAGCGTTCTGCGAATTAGCCGCCGCTTCATAAGCCCGACGCGCTTCCTCGACCTTCTGATTCTGCAGTGCGATCTTCTGTGTCAGATATTCCTGTTTGAGCCCGAGCTGATCGGTCTCGGTGCCGTAGTTTTTCGCTTGCTCTGTGGCGAGCTTGAATTCGGCATCAAGAATTCCCATTTTGCGGTTGACCTCTGTGATGCCTCCGGTGAACTGGGTATAATCAAGTCCCAGATGTATTGTCCTTTTATTCGATGCCATTTTAGACCAGACCTCCCAGTATTTGCTTTATGCTTCGCGCAGATTGCTGTGCAGGCAAGTGCGGGACTGTGTTGCCGTTTAGTGCTTCCGCCTTTGCCCGTTGCTCCTTGCCCCATTGTTCGATCAGATATACGACTTTGCCAATGGACGAAGAAAAAAAGGACTTTTCATCGAGTCCCATCTTGACCGTATAAAGATAATAGAGTTGGTCAAAGTCTATTTCAGCATCTGCGCCAATAGTTTTTTTGTGTAATTGTCCGGAAGATCTGAACTGCTGCCCATGCCCTCCGAGAATGTCCTGATTATTTTCAACACGCTCGCTATATCCATGCATGAGACCATCTTGCGGGACTCCTCGAGCGTGAAATTGTCATTGTGATTCTTGCCTGCGGCATAGACAAGCTGCGCCGCCTGCTCCGGTACCGACATCTTGAACAGTGCTTTGATGCCGCCCTTAATTTCCTGAAGCTCCGCCAGGCATTGAACATCAAAACGGAGGAGCTTTTCGTCTCCTCCGTCGATGCTGATCTCAATCTCCGGCGCAGATTTGCATACCATTTTCTTCGCCATATTATTCTCTCCTCATCATGTCGTTGTTATCAGGTCGTTACATCAGGAGCCGATTTGAAGGCTGTCTGAATTGCGCTTGTGAAGTCTGCATTGTCCGTATCTGCGTATTTGATTACGCACTTGTCAAGCTCACGACGAACGAAGTCGATTACAAGTTCATCTGTGGTGTAATTGATGCTTGTCTCTGACTGGTTGCCGGTGATATTTACGGGCTGAGCCTTGCCGACCAAAAGCCATGTTGCCTCATAGCCGCCATTGTCAAGCTCGATCTCAAGATATACTGCAATCTCGGCAGGAGTGTCGGTTGTCTTGATATCCATGATGCCCTTGCTTGTCTCGATCGTATGTCCGAGCATTGCCGATCTTGCTTCCTGCGGAAGCTTGTCAATGCCGAGACGGAGCTGTGCACCTGTCAGCTTTGTACGCTTTGACACAAGCTCGCCGTCACCATAGAGCTCACCGGTCGCAAGCGTGAAGGATATGTCGACCGTGCGGATAGCCGGAAGGTCTACCGCAGTGCCGAGGGTGTATGCTGAAGAAGTGTTCACACTTACAGGAGCAAACTTGCAATTCTTGACATTCATCTTATAGTGCTGAGTTGCCATGATTTATGTCTCCTCTCTGGGTATAAAGTTAAAACTTATGACTGACCGGTATTTCTTTGCGGTCGTGTCGTAGTAGGAATTGACCTCCGGGACGGATATGCCGTCCTGAGTGTCGAGGGCTTCAAGCAGAAGCGCTTCGTCTGAGTCTCTGTCGCTCTTGCTCTCATACCACAAATTTATGATGACCTCTGATTCTCTGATCTTTGCCTTACCGTCACCCGCAAGCGCGGCAGGATGACCAACTATCTCGAGAGTGGCAGCAGGATAAACGATCGACTCCTGCCCGTCAAACACCGGAATGTTCAGCGTGGACTCGATCAGCGTCTTCAAAGATGCTTCTGTCATGATGTCACCTTCCTCTCGATTTCATTGATTATCTGCTCAATGCGAGGAGTTGCCGCCTGCATTGCCTTGCTTGTGAAGTGTATTGCGGGAGTATGCACAGAGCCGTCGGGGTTTCTTGTGCCGTCGTCAAGCAGATGCCACTTGAATGCGGTATCCCTGCCGCCGTGCACGGTCACACCCGTGATGCCGGTCTTTGCTTTTTTGCCCTGGACAGTCACCTTGATATCGTCGCGCATGTGTTTGCCCTTTTCGTCAGACTTCGGAAGGATATTCTTGACCTGAGTCTTGATCTCCTTGCCGATCTGAGTCATGGCCTCCGCCTGCTCCGATTCAAGGATCGTCTCCATGCGGAGCACTTCCGCAACGATCTCATCGAGCGGCTGTTCATATTTAAAATCAACCTTCATAAGCTCACCGTCACTTCAATGGTGCCGTCAGGCTTTTCGTATGTGCGGATTATGTTGTACTTTGCTCCGCCATAGAGCAGTTCCGTCGGTATCCGTCTGACTTCATTCTCGACACTGCAAGCCTGCTCATATTCGTCAACGTCCATTTCGAAGACGTATGTCGGATTCATGCCGACCTCTATCGCCGCATAGAATTCACGATATCCCACGGACTTCTTGCCGCAGAATACCGGGGTTTGTATCCGGTTGACAGTAGAGCCTGAAGCCGCCAGAGTTATGAGAGTCGCTTCGTCGTTATGGATCATTCGGATCACCTCCGTCAAAATCACTCGGCCATGTTGCACGTTTTCTCAAATTGTCGAGCTGATAGAGGAATGACTTCTCGGCCGCATCGCGGATCTTCTCATCCGTAGATATGTGCATCAAAACGCCCTGCACGGTGCATTCGGTGATCAGCGGATCATCGGAAACGACTATCGCCGAAGGAACTCCGGCACGCTCCATTTCCAGTCGTGACCATGTGATCAGTCTTTCGATTTCATCGTCGAGCGAATTGTGCTTGATTCGCGCCGCGAGCTTTATTGTATCGAGTATTGCCATTGTTTCCTCCATCTAAACGGGACGGCTCCGAAGAACCGCCCCGTTTCTCAATTATTCTGCCGTGACTGTTACTGTGTAGGTGTTTGTTGTCTCACCTGTGACTTTGACAACGACTTCATTCTCGCCGCTTTCCCATGTCACGGTATCGCCCGAGTCGATTTCGGTGTCGTTGACCGTGATCACGACTTCAGCGTTCGGATCTGTCGCTGTGGCTGTTACCTTGTTTGTCGCGTTCGATGTCGTGACTGTATAGTCAAACACGCTCGGATCAAACGCAGGTGTCAGTGTAAGCGACCCAATCGTCAGCCCCGAAAGGGTCTCAATTATGGGGTCACATCAAGGATTGCGAATGCCTTCGGAGCAAGCAGAGCACACTGGAAGCGTGCATATCCTGCATATACAATGACGTGGGTCTCGATATTCCTGTCATTTTCAACCATGATATCCTGTACCATGTTGCCCACGATCTGCTTGGGATCTCCGACATATACAAGGTCGTCAGCAATAGCGTCTTCTGCCTTTACAGGGAAGCCTGCAAGATAGCCTCTGATGCTCTCGTTTGCATCGTGCTGGAAAAGAGGACGGCCAGTTGAATCAACCATACCTGCAATGTACTTGTAGATAGTGGTCTGATTTGCGTAGAAGACGATATCATTTGCGTTCTTCAGAACAGAGAGAACACCGGTCACGTCAGTCCATGCGATCTTGCCGCTGGTAGCTGCATCAATTGCGTTGTTGGTGCTGTCGTAGTCGGTACCGATCTGGGTGATAACATCAGCCGCAAGAGCAGCGCCGAGTCTTTCGCCGATCTCGTTTACGATAAACTGCTCGAAGCCGTCGATTGACATAATACCGAGCGCATAGGAGATCTTCACAGTCTTTGCGAAGTCCTTGCCTGCAAGAGTAACCTTTGCGAAGGTGTTGTTTTCATCGTTTGAAGGAGCGGTTGCTTCTGCCACGGTGCCAGCGTCGCCTGCTGCAATAGCGGTTCTCTTTACAACCTCAAGGATTGTGCCGGTTCTGTAAATGGTGATGTCGCCGAGGATCGCATGCTTGCCTTCGATGAGATCCCAGATCTTATTTACAAGAGTTGTGGGAATGGTGTAGCCTGCGGTCTGTCCGGAAGTTGTTCCTGTGGTATGTGTGAATGCGGTTCTTTCCTCATCGGTCATGTCAAGTCCGAGCATGTACTTGTCCCATGCGATGCGATATTCTTTGCTGTCAAGATCAAACATATTTTTTTCTCCTCTCTCTTCGGGTTTGATAATGGTCTGAGGCTTCGCCGTGCCTGCTTCAAGTGCGGCAGCGTTAGCCTTGCGAGTCTCAATCTCTTCGAGCTCGACTTTGCGTGCTTCAAGGTCTGTGATCTCCTGGGTGAAGGTCTCGGGTGTCTCACCCGACTCAACAAGTCCACGGATTTCTTCAAGCCTTGCTTTAATTTCTTCTAATGTCATGAAGACTCCCTTCCGAGAATCTTGTCGATTCTCTCAATCATTGCTTTGGCGGCTTTTGCTCTCTCAGCCTTCAGAAGTCTCTCCGCTTCGAGCTTTGCGATCTCTCCGTCGCGCAGGCTCCGGGCTGATATCTCTGTGCCGTCATTTGCCGGAAGCGATACGGCAGACACATCATAGAGCTTTGCGATGCTCTTGATCGTGCGGGTGTATATCACCTTGCCGTCAATCTCCTCTTCCTTTATGTCATCAGCTCCCACGCGGAAGCCGAAGGACATCTTGTTTGTGTAGCCGCCTTTGATCTCTCCATAGAGTGCACGGCCGATTTCTGTGCCGCCCAGGTACGCATTGACCAGAAG
>JAEIGA010003188.1_pt1 | contig 25786 bp, 18 predicted proteins | sample 9270691 | NCBI WGS metagenome assembly JAEIGA01 (sample SAMN17057246, study PRJNA624740) | gut metagenome | biome: biome; isolation source: fecal sample | host: Bos grunniens | place: China: Xizang | collected 2019
CTAAAATACGAGGCGCTACAGACACATTATCTGTAATTTTTGGATAAACATCGCGCCAAATAGTAGAATTATCGGCGGAATACGTATCATCAAAATCAATCGTCTGAACATTAATCTGAGCGGCTGACAAAGAAACATCTCCTGCTGCCGGCGCCCCCGTATTATTGGGTTTTGTAGGATAGTCTAAAGAACCATAGCCGGCAGCCAAGTGGAAGCCTGCTATTTCCCCGTCTACATTACTAAGTGTCCAATATGCGCCCCAATTCTTACCGGCCGTGTTGGCGTTAATGAGACAATAATCGTCATTATCCGTTTCGGCCACATCGGCAACTTTTCCGTTTGAGTTAAGAAGTTTAATAGGAAGACCCAAGTCGCCCGGTTTTACCGTATATTCGAAATAAAGGTCGGTATAATACGGCAGTTCCTGGTTTAGCCCGCTAACATAAGAGCCGATAGCTTCAACATACTCAGCGTAGGCTATTTTACCGCCGATAGAAAGGCCCAACATGGGACGAGCCGCAGCAGAAGCGAGGTTTGTAGAGCCTACACCAAGCGAAATGAAATACCACGGCTTTGGCGGATGTTCTGTTGCGTTGCCAGAAGTCGCCAACCAATTGGAATTGAGCATACGAACAAGGATTTGAACCTTTTCGCCGACACCCAGCGCAGGGCTTGTCGCCTTGTTGTAATTAACAGGCTCGATGCTTATGATGTGCCCCGAACTGTTGGCTGCCTTGACGGCCGAGGTTGCCATAAAAGCGGCAAAGGCCAATGTTGCGACGGTCGCGATTTTCTTCGTGATCTTCATTTCTGAACTCCTCATTTGGAAACTGCTTTCTTGGGGGCTATGCGCTCGCCGACGATTTTTGTCGTAGCCATACGCGTAGCGTTGATTAAATTGTTTACTTCTTCAAGCTCTTTTCTAAGTTTTTCCCACTCAGGCGTTTTCTTAAGCGCCTCTTCGATTTTAGCTACATCTTCTGTTTTAAGCTTCGCCTTCGCCTCGTCGATCATAAGCTTCATCTTATCGACAATGGGTGAGCGCCTTTCAAAAAGCGATCTCATTTTCGCTCGCTGCTCTTCAAGTTTATTTTTAAACTGAGGGTCTTTCATATACACGCTCGGCGGGTCCACAACCGTCTGCGAGGGCTTCTTCTCTTCGCGGCAGCCCGTGATAAAAAACGACACCAAGCCCATCGCACATAGCGCGAAAGGCACGAGAATTTTGCTCGTACGCTTAATCATATAGTATTTTTTGTCTCCAAAGAGGACACTCCTCCTAGTAAAACTCATGCGATTATACCAAAATTCACACTCACTAATCAACAGTTATCGACAAAATTTTCACAAACTTCCAACAACCTTTTTTACCTCTTTTCACAAGGTAATCAACAGAGTTATAAACACTAAACCCCAAACCCCAAACTCTTAACTCTAAACTCTAAACTCTAAACTCTAAACTACCTCCATTCCAACACTCAAACTTTATCGCCCGTTCGCTGATAAATGCGAAGATCGAATTTTGGTACCGCCACAAAAATTCTGTCAAAAATATCCGTCTGGATTTTTTCATATTCCTCCCAGTCGCGCGTCTTCGTAAAAGCGTACACCTCAACAGGTATTCCTGTATCCTCCGCCTCTGTCTGGCGAACCATACAAGTCAATTCATCTGTTATGTCCTCATTCTCGGCAAGCATTCGCCTGAGCCAAATCTCAAAGGCCGCAAGATTCGATACAGGGCGGTCATCTTTCCCTATAAGCCCTTGAGATACAAGGCTCTCTCTTTTCTCCTCCGTCAGCTCCTGTATGGATGTAACGCTAATCCAGACCGGCCTTTTGATGCGGCGGCCCTTTGAAGTTGACATATAGCGCCAATTCACGAAGGCATCGCTGATGAGCGCTGACGAAGGGATCATCGTAACGGTATTATCGAAATTGCGAACCTTGACGGTCGTAAGAGCGATATCTATGACAGTACCGTCCGCATTATATTTTGACATGGTGATCCAATCTCCAAGCCTTACCATGTCATTCTGCGAAACCTGTATGCCTGCGACAAGCCCCAACAGGGAATCTCGGAAAATCAGCATCAACACCGCCGTAAGCGCACCAAGACCGCTGAGAACGAAAGTGGGGCTTTTTCCCATGAGAGAGGATACTACGACTATTGCCGCGACAAACCATATCAGAACCTTCAGCATCTGCGAGAAAGTTTTGAGCGCCAGAACCTGCCCTTTTATGCGGGACTTAAAATAAGATCTGATAAAAGTAATCGCGCTTGAAAGAAGAGCGGCGCACACGATTGCCACCGCCGCATTCCACACTCTGGACAAAGGCTCGACCAAGCCGTTTGCAATTGCCCAATCATTTACCGCCTTAATAATCTGCATCATAAAAAAGCCTCCTCTTGAAAATCTATCGCTTCTTTAAAATTTCATTTTGCTCTTAAAAGAATGTCATCTGCCCCGGAAGTTCCGAAAGTTTACGCCTTGGTTTGCGCACAATTTTCGGCTGATTGATATCAAGGTCGTTCGCTTCAAGATTCTTTAAAATCTCCCCTGCCCTTTCGACAACCTCATGAGGAAGCCCGGCCATGGCTGCGACATGTATGCCGAAACTCTTCTCGGCGATGCCAGGGACGATGCGCCTTAGAAAAACAACGCGAGAGCCCTCCTCCTTTACCTTCACGGTAAAATTGCGGATCGCGCTGAATGCATCAGAAAGATCCGTAAGCTCGTGATAGTGCGTTGCGAAAAGCGTCTTGGCGCGGGTCTTGCCGTAAAGATACTCAGCTACCGACCAAGCGATTGAAATTCCGTCAAAGGTAGACGTGCCTCGACCTATTTCATCTAAAACAATCAACGATTTGGAAGTGGCGTTATTCAAGATGTTGGCCGTCTCCTGCATCTCGACAAGAAAAGTGGAGCGGCCGCGAGAAATATCATCCCCCGCTCCTATGCGCGTGAATATCCGATCTAAAACGCCGATGCGCATTGAAGAAGCCGGAACGAACGAACCGATGTGCGCCATTACGGCGATTGTCGCCACCTGACGGATGTAGGTTGATTTGCCGGCCATGTTAGGTCCTGTAATCAACATTATTCTCGTTTCTTCAACATCTAAGCTGGTGCTATTGGGCACAAACGGCTCGGCGTCCGGCAGCTGCTCGATAACAGGGTGCCTGCCATCGACAATTTCAAGAATATCGCTGTCGTCAACCACAGGTCTGCAATAGCCAGCGGCCAAGGCTCTGTCGGCAAGCGAAAGTGTAGCGTCAAGTTCGCCTATTGCGATAGCCGTATCTTGAACGCTCTGCGTACGAGTTGCGATACGCTCCAACAATGCCTTGTAAAGACGCTGCTCTATGGCCAAAGCTTTTTCTTCGGCGCCCATCACTTTGCGCTCGTACTCTTTCAACTCTGCCGTAACGTATCTCTCGCCGGTGGTAAGCGTCTGGCGTCGCTCGTATTCCTGCGGCGCCAAAGATACGGAGCCCTTAGGAATTTCAATCACAAAGCCGAATGTCGAAACGTGCTTTACCTTAAGATTGCGTATGCCCGTTCTTTCCTGTTCGCGCGCTTGATATTCAACGAGCCACTTTCTGGCATCACCTGCAATGTTGCGAAGCTCATCAAGCTCCGCGTCGCAGCCCGGCGCGATGAAACCTCCCTCGACGGTTGATACGGGAGGATCTTCAATTATAAAGCGCTCTATGAGGCGCACAATCTCATCTTCCTCTGTGATGGAAGAATTGATCGAGGAAAGACGCTCGCCAACATCGCTTAGTATCGACTTTATTTCCGGTATCGGCTTTAAACTCACCGCAAGAGCTCTCAGATCACGAGGATTTGCGCGAAGAGCTCCGACCTTGGCCATAAGCCTTTCGATATCACGCCCGCCCGTCAAAAGAACGCGCAGGCTCTGAAGAGACATTCTATCTCGCGTAAAAACCTCTACGGCATCAAGTCTTGAATTTATTTCTTCCGAGCGCGCAGACGGGCTCATGATACGCTTTCTCAAGCACCTTGCGCCCATAGGCGTTTTCGTGACATCAAGTACGCCAAAAAGCGAGGAACCTCTCTCTACATCCGCGCACGGCAGAAGCTGAAGATGACGGAGAGTCGCGCTATCAAGAACGAGATGACCCTTGCTGCTGACTATGGAAATTTTTCGCACGTGAACCAAAGAATGCCTGAGGGTCGTACCCACATAATACAGCAGTGCGCCCGCAGCTGAAATAGACTGCGGCCTTTGGGCAAGCCCGAAGCCGTCAAGAGACGTCACATTAAAATGGCGAATCAGATTCTCGCTTGCGACATCAAGCGAGAATGTCCATGACTCCGCGCTCGTAAAACGCAGATTTTGCAAGCCGTCCGCCTCGCTTGAAATTATAACTTCAGCCGGGCGATAGCGCTCAAGCGCACCCGCTGCCTCCTCTTCATTAGAGAACTCCTCCACCAAAAACTCTCCGGTGGAAAGATCGAGAAGCGCGAGCGCCGATGAATACAAAGAGGCGACATAATTATTCACCGTCTCATCGAGAAGCCCTTCCTCGGTGACTGTTCCAGGCGTGACTATGCGCGCTATTTCACGGCGAACAATACCCTTGGCGCTCTTTGGGTCTTCAACCTGCTCGCAGATGGCCGCTGTCATGCCGGCTCTTATGAGCTTCGCGAGATACGTATTAAGCGCGTGATAGGGAACGCCGCACATCGGCTGACTGCCGCGCTTCGTAAGCGTCGCACCAAGAACCGGGGCCGCTATGACTGCGTCCTCGCCGAACATTTCATAAAAATCGCCAAGACGAAACATGAGTATAGCACCTTCAGGAATCTCTCTTTTAAGAGAGATATACTGCCTCATCATTGGTGTCAATTCTTCTGCCATTTGATATTACTCCAATCGTGATTCCTGTCTCGGGTCAAAAGCGTCCCTAAGGCCTTCGCCTATAAAAACCGTTAAAAGCATAACAGTAAAAAGCGCTGCTGAAGGAAAGGCGACAAGCCACCATGCGAAGCGGAACTGCTGAGCCTGATTTAAAAGTTCTCCGCAGCTGGGCGTCATAGGCGGCAGCCCGAAGCCCAAAAAGTCAAGCGACGCGAGCGAAGCGATAGCCCCCATAAGAAGAAACGGAAAAAGCGTAATAAGAGGGGTAAGGGCATTAGGGAGAATGTGTACGAACAATATCCTCGCCGTGGAATACCCCTGAACCTTCGCAGCCTCCACGAACGTGCGCGTTCTTAAACGCATAAATTCCGACCGCATGTAGTAGCTGACTGCGATCCAATTGAAAATCGCATAGCAAAAAAGCAAGACCCCGAAAGATCGCCCGAGAGTGGAGCCGATAAAAATCATCACATAAAGAAAAGGGATCGCGCTCCATATCTCGGTAAAGCGCTGCAGGAGGATGTCTATCTTTCCGCCGAAGTAACCTTCTAACGCGCCGATCACAAGACCGAAGAACATTCCGCTTAAGGTAAGCGCAAGCCCGAAGATAAGGGCTATGCGCATACCGTGGATAACACGCGTAAAAACATCCCGCCCGCCTGCGTCAAGTCCGAAGGGATGTTCTTTCACAGGTCGCATAGGATAGCTTATATGAGAAGGCGGTAGAATTTTTTCAATGACTTTCGCAGGCTTTTGCGGCTCAAGGAAAAAGCGCGTATAGCCTTTTCGCTTTACGCATCTTACCTTGTATTCATCTTTAACCCCATCTGAAACGGCCTTTATCGGCTCTGGCGACAAAACGAGCGAGACGATGTTCGTGTAAACGTCCCCTGGCCCCTCGAAATCTTTTATCGAACCGTCTTGCTTAAGATTGAAGCGAGCGGTTCTTATCTCATAAGTTCTTTCAACTTCGCTTTGACGGTACTTTTCCAACGTCGCGGGGTCGATAACTTCGTTCGGCGAATAAGGGGAGATGAAATCGGCAAAAAGCGTCAACAGAAAAATTCCCGCAAGCGCCCACAAAGACCACCAAGCGCGTTTTATGCGCCTAAAATTCTTAAGGCGCTTTTTCGTAAGAGGAGATATGAAAGGCATCTTCATTTTTTCGAAAAGTCTATTCGCGGATCTATAAGCATATAAGTAACGTCGCTGATCAGATTACCGACAAGCTGAAAACTGGAAGTGAGCGCGAGAAGCGCAAGGAACACGGCATAGTCGCGCCCTATGAGCGCGTCCCACGACAAACGCCCCATCCCGGGTATCTCGAAAATCGTCTCTATCACAATGGAACCTGCAAAGAGAAACGATATGATCGATCCGAACCCGGTCGCTACCGGTATAAGAGCGTTTCTGAGCGCATGACACCAGATTGCGCGCCGGCGCGTAGCTCCTTTGGCGATAACGGTTCTGACATAGTCCGAAGAAATCTGATCGAGAAGCGAATTCTTCATCATCAGCGTAAGCATCGCAAACGAGCCCGCAACATAGCAGGCTACCGGCAATACCATATGCCAGGCCCTGTCTAAAAGCCGTTTCACCGCCCCTGGTTCAATATCAAATTCGCTTTCTATTCCGCCAAGCGGGAATACATCGAAAAGACCCTCTACAGTTCCGCAAAAAAGAGTCTTCAGCATCATCGCCAACGCAAACGACGGTATGGCATAGGCCGTAAAGATAACAAAACTGGACGCCATATCAAAGAGCTTACGGTGTCTGACGGCTTTGGCGATTCCAAGGGGAATGCAGATAAGATAAGTCAATATGAAAGAAAACGCCCCAAACCATATCGAAATCGGAATGCGCTCTTTAATAAGGTCAAATGCCGTTTTGTTCGGATAATCGTAACTTGGCAACTTAAGACCCATGCGATTGACGTAAAGCCAATCCCAATATTGAACATGAATGGGCTTATTGAAACCGAACTGCTCTTCCAGCTGTCTGCGGTACTCGTCGCTGACCTTAAGCGCGGCATGGCTTTTCACCTGAGCGCCTTGAGCGGAGCCTAAGCCCTTCATCTTCATAAGCCGCATCTCCACAGGCCCCCCCGGCAAAAAGCGCGTAAGAGAAAAACACACTACCGTAATGCCGATGAATGTCGGTATCATCAAAAAGACGCGTCTGATCAAATATGAAATTCTATCCATAACAAAAGCCCTTCTCCTTTATCGCCCCAATATCCCCGCGAGCGTCCCTTTAAGATACGACCATGCTATATCGGGACGTTTGCTGCGCAGCGCAACATAACAGTAATAGCAGCAAGAAAGAGGCGCGAAAATCAAAGCGACGGACAGCGCCTGGAAAAAAGAAAAATGTTTTCTGGCAAAGCGCAACCTATTGCGCGCAAAACAATATGTGCGGTAGGGCTTCTCGATTCCAAGCTGTCTTAAGACAGGCACACAGCCCGGCTCGAGGAAGCCGTAATGATAAGTTCTAGCCGTCGTAAGAACTATTTCTTCATAGCCAGCTTCCATAATCTTCCAGCCGAAATCCGATTCCTCGAATGTCTGCACGTATGTCTCGTCAAACCCCTTCACCTCATCGAAAACTTTGCGAGGAACAACAAAACCGTTGGGATAATACGATGTCGGATATGACTTCAAATTCGGAGGCAAAAGCTCAATCGGCAAATTAGGTTTATTGTCCTTTGGCTGCGATGTCCATCTGTTGAAATCGCTACCCAGCGACCAAATCACGTTGTTTTTACCTTCTCGCCTGTGGACGGCCATTGGAGCTACAAGACCCAATCGCGGGTTTTCCTCAAACGCTTTTTCAAGTTCACGAAAAATGTCTTTATCGACAATGTTGTCGTCATCCAAAAAGAAAAGATAATCACCCGTTGCGATTCTCGCGCCATTATTGCGCGATACGGCCTGAAACGAATTTTTCTCGTTTCTGACATATATCACTTTTTGCGCAAAGGTTTCTTTTACCCTCATGGCTGTATCGTCAGGAGAGCAATCGTCAACCACAATCACTTCAATGTCTGGCCAGCACGTATCAAATATGCTTTGCAGGCACCGGCACACCATTTCGGCGCGATTAAAGGTAGGTATGATGACAGAGACTTTAAACATTACAGCGCCTTAAGTATTCTCTTGGCCCATTCTTTCGCCTTGGCAAACTGGATGAACGAAAAACTCTCATTCGGCGAGTGTATCCTATCTTCACTTTGACCCCAGCCGACCAACAAGGGAGCCGCTCCCGATATCTCGCGAAGAGTCGATACAATCGGGATTGAAGCTCCATTCCAATGGTAAACGGCTCCACGCGGATCCATCTCGCGTAAGACCTCCTCCGCAAGACAAAACAGCGGAGAATTAAGCGGCAACCTGAAACCGGAGGCTAGACCTGTAAGCTCGCTCACCTCAAGCTTCATCCCCTTTGGGCAATGCTCCTCAAGGTGAGCCTTTACAGCTTCAAAGGCCGCCTTAGGGTTCTGGCCAGGCACAAGGCGCGTTGATATCTTCGCAATGGCTTCGCACGGTATAACCGTTTTAGACCCTTCTGCTCCATACCCGGAATGAATGCCGTTTATTTCGATTGTAGGCTCAAACGAATTTCGCATCACGATGCTCTTATTCCACTGACCGCCGCACGGCTCACAGCCGATGTCATTTTCATACTCCTCTGCGGTCGGGGCGGACAATTGCGCCAAATTAAGTTCTTCGGCACTCGGCGATTCTATGCCATCGCAAAAACCTTTTACCGCTATTGAACCGTCGGGAGCATGAAGAGAAGAAATCAGCCTCGCCATGCCCTCTGCCGCATTGGGCGCGATTCCTCCATATTCCCCGGAATGAAGATCGCGGGAAGCTGCGGTCAATTTGACGGTGAAATGATTAATGCCTCTTAAGCCAGCCTCTATCGCCGGCCTAAGGCCGGCCGCGGCGGAAGAATCGCAGACAAGCATCACATCCGCAGCGAGGCGAGAGCGCATTTTCGGCGCAAGAACCGCAAGAGCCTCAGAACCAGATTCCTCCTGCCCTTCAAGAACTATTTTGATCGTCGGGCGGTTTGAGCGATCGCGCTCTTCCAAGAACTCTCTTACGCCGCAGAGAAAAGCGAAGAGCTGCCCTTTATCATCCTGCGCTCCGCGGGCATAGACGCGCTCGTCTTTAACCGTCGGAGAAAACGCAGGCGTAAGCCACTCATCAAGCGGGTCTGGCGGCTGAACGTCATAATGACCGTAAAAGAGAACCGTCGGGTAATCAAGAGAACCCTCGATCTCCGCCAAGAGAATCGGGGGCGAAAAAGCCTCTGTGACGAGCTCAGCCTTAGCCCCTATCTTTTCGAGCCATTTCTTCAACCACGTCGCGCACGCCGCGCACGAGCGAAGGTTCTGGCGATTCACTCCTATCGACTCGAACTTGAGCAGCTCGCAGTATTCTGCGAATTCGCTCGATTTCTGCCAATCGTTTTTCTCTTCTTTCATAATCTCCGTCTGCCATTTTCGCCGCTCCCCGTTAATCCAAAGCGGTGACATTTTCAACAACCGATCTGATCTCTCCGCGCATGAAGCGCGTGACGATTCTCTCGCCCTCGCCGAGACGGGATGCGTCGCGCACAACATCGCCGGTCAATGTAGTGGTAAGAGAATATCCGCGCTCCAAAACGCCATATGGGGACAGCAGTTTAAGTTTTGACTCGGCACGTTCAAGACGGGACTCTACTCTCTGGCGATAAAACCTAAGCGCGCTAAAAAGCGTCTCTCCAAGATGATCCAAACGCTGCGCATAATATTCACCTTTCGATTTGAGCGCTACGGCCAATGCCATTTCAGCGTTTTTCACGCGCTCTTTTATTTCGGAGAGAACCGGCACTGCTATTTCTGCGGCTATCGACGGTGTGCCCGCCCTCACGTCCGCGGCAAAGTCACAAAGCGTATAATCCGTCTCATGGCCGACAGCCGAAATGGTGGGAACGTTTGAAGATGCTACAGCTCGCACCAACTCTTCGTCGTTGAAACAGAAGAGATCTTCAAAACTGCCTCCGCCGCGCGCGACGATAAGAATATCGGGATTAAAATTGTTTTGAAAATATTTTATCCCCGCGATAATCGTGGAAGGCGCTTCAACACCTTGAACAAGCGACGGATAAAGCCTTACCTCGATCGCGGGAAAGCGCCTTGTTAAAACACGCACCATATCATGAATTACCGCGCCAGCTTCGCTTGTGACGATACCTATCCTGCGAGGCATAAATGGAAGCGGCCTTTTTTTAGCTCTATCGAAAAGACCCTCATCCTCAAGCTTCTTTTTAAGCTCGAGATACCTCTGCATAAGATCGCCCTCGCCAACGAGTTTTGCCGCAAGAACCGTAAGCTGATAGTTGCCGCGCGGGGCATATACCGAAACGTTCGCGTAGACGAGAACCTTGGCGCCGTCTTTAAGCGCCTGAGCCTGTTTACACCGGGCAAGAGACGATGCGAACATCACCGCCGATATCTGCGCGCCAGAATCCTTAAGCGTAAAATAAGCGTGTCCTGAGGGGTAGACTCTCCATGAGCTTATCTCGCCTTCAACATAAATACATTTGTAGGCGCTCTCCAAAGTGCTTTTTATCCCGACCGTGAGTGATGAGACCGTAAACGGCTTTATCTTGGAACTCTCCGCCACGATTCTATCCTCTCATAAGAACTTTGTTCACAAAAGCTCTTCTACCGTCACGATAGGAATGTATTCCGACGGAAAGAATCGTGCCTACGGCAAAAAAGGCGGAGACGAGATTTGTCCCCCCGTAACTGAAAAACGGCAACGCCATACCCTTTGTCGGAAACGCCTCGCACACAACTCCGATATTGAACATCGTCTGGAAAAAGATGATGAACGTCATTCCAAGAACAAGGAATCGCCCGAATCTGTCGCTCGCGTTTTTAGCGATATAGACTGAGAGAGCAAAGAATAGGACAAAAAGGATGATGGCTCCAGCGGAGAAACAAAGCCCAAGTTCTTCGGCTCCTATCGCAAAGATGAAATCCGTATGCGCTTCAGGCAGATAAAAATGTTTCTGCATCGACTGGTTAAGCCCTACCCCCGTAATGCCTCCGTTTTTAATCGCAACAAGCGCCTGTTTAACCTGATATGTCGCGCGCTCGGCCGCCTCGTCCATAACTTCTGCTCCAATATTCAACTTTACGCCAAAATAAGCCGCGATTCGCGCCATGCGATTCGCGTTCGTCGCGACCTTGTAAACGAAAACGCCTAACCCAAGAAGCGCAAAAGGAGCCATGTGCTTAAGTCTTACGCCAGCTATGAACATAAGCGTAAATCCAACAAGCCCTACTACCATGACGGAACCGAAATCAGGTTCAAGCAAAATAGGTAAGGCGATAATCCCAATTATGACCGCCGGCCAAAAGGCGCCGCGCATAAAAAGCTCAACCCGCCAAGCCGCTTTATCCAACCATACCGACATAACGATCACCGTAATGAGTTTAGCCAATTCGCTCGGCTGCAGCCTGATAGGTCCTAAGGAAATCCAACGATGCGAACCGTTGATCGGCTTAAACCCGAACACCGCCACAAGAAGAACTAAGACTACCGCCAAAAACACGTAGGTCAGCGATGGATGATTTCGCCAAATCCTGTAATCCACAGACGCCGCGACAACCGCAACGACAAGCCCAACAACGAGATACATGAACTGACGCTTCATGAAATAGTAAGCGTCATTGTGCAGTCTTACTCCGTTAGCCTCACTGGCGCTCGAGAGAACGACAAGGCCCAGCGCCACGATAACCGTGACCACTAGGCCAAATAAGAATAGTGCGGACTTGCGCACTTTTCAATTACTGCTGCGCGTCGGCAGGCAGTTTAAGAATCTGTCCAGGGGTGAGCTGATCCTTCTCGCCGAGATTGTTAAGCTCGCGGATCGCAGCGGCGGAAACGCCCCAACGAATGGATACGCCCGTCATATCATCACCTTCTTGAACTACATAAGTTTCGTGCTTATCGCCGTTAGAAGCAGCATCATCGGCGACAGGAGTCGCCGCTTCAGCCGCAGGCTCCTCTTTATCGGCAGCCTTCTCAGCAGGCGCAGGATCAAGCACTTCTGTCTTCTCGGCCGGCGTCTCGGCGACCTGCTTTTTCACCTCTTCCTCCTTTTTCGCGGGGGCAGGCGTCTCAGACTTCACAACCGTATTCACCTTATTCGCCTCGGCTGCCTTGGCAGGAGCCTTCGCCGATTTCTTCACAACCTTCTCGGCGGGGATTTTGAGCTTCTGACCAATGCGCAGATTATCGCTCGTAAGATTATTGAGCGCCTTGAGCTGGCGAATGTTTATTCCGTTGCCGTAAGCAATAGCGCCAAGAGTATCACCGTTCTTGACGACATACTCCTTTGTCGCCCCGGTGTACGTCTTTTTGGCGGGCTGAGCCTTCACGACAGGCATTTTCTGCTCACCGACATCGACATTCCCGGGGAGCTTAAGCTTCATGCCGACAAAAACAACGTCCTTCTTAATGGAAGGGTTGGCCTTGCGGATCGCATCGATGCGAATATTGAATTTTTTGGAGATTTTTGAAAGATAATCTCCGCGCTGGACGATATAGGTCGTATACGTGGCGGCCGGCACAACAGGCTGCGGGACGGTCTTTACGACAGGCTGCGGAGCGGGGCGCACCTCAACCCTCTTTTCTACCACACACTTGCAATCGTCGGCCGCGCACTTGCAGGGCTCGAAATGTTTAGTCCCGGGAGCGCATTTGCAAGACGCTTTAGGGGCCGTTTCTATATTGCGCACCTCGTTCTTGGATGTTGACGTACCCTTTATATAGTCAGGGTCTTTACAACCTACGAGCGTTGCGACGGCCGCAACACCAAGCACAACAGAGAACTTCTTCATTTTTTTATCCTTATTTATTTAACGAGCGAAGCGAAGACTTCTCCGCGCCGCACAAAATTTTCAAACTGATCATAGCTCGCAGCTCCAGGCGACAACAACACTGTTTCGCCCCTACGCGCCTCATGCTTCACCGCTTCGACCGCATTTTCCATCGTAACGCATATTTCACATTCTAGCGTATGACTCCACGCAGCCGAAAACAATTCCGCACTACGCCCTATAATATACACTTTTTTAACACGCTTAGTCAAGATGGCGAGAGCTTTTGCAGGATCATCCCCCTTGGGGAGGCCGCCCGCAATAAGTCTTACCGGAGTATCTATCATGCCTACGGCGGCAATCATCGCGTCTATACTCGTCGCCTTGGAATCATCAATGTAATCAACGCCGTCAACCGACGCTATTTTCTGCATCCTGTGAGCAAGAGGAACAAACTCATCAAAAGATCTTTTTATAATGTCATCTTCAAGGCTGCAGGCTCTCATCATCGCTATGGCCGCGGCGGCATTCTCACGCAGAACGCCGCTTCCAAAATAAGATTTTTCCGCGACAAGCGAAAGCGGAGCGGGTGAAAACGGCGGCACAAAAGGATTTTTCGTCATCGACATAAGTTTCATCTTAAGGGCATGATATGTCTGAATATCACCGTGTCGATCCAAATGGTCGCTTTGAAGATTGAGTATACAGGCCGCTTCAAAAAAATCTCCCGCAAGAGCCGTCGTCTCCATCATAAACGACGAAACCTCCGCCACCGCCCAGCCGACATCGGAAGAAAGCGCGACTTCACTTACCGGCAAACCGTAATTTCCGCAGGCGACAGCCTTCTCGCCGCTTAAGGAAAGCGCGTCGGCAATAACCTTAACGACACTTGACTTTCCTTTCGAGCCGGTGACGGCCAAAATCCTCCACCCATTGCGCTTGAGAACGCTCAAGCCGAACTGAAGTTCGCTTATGACTTCGATGTTGCGCTCGCGAAGAGACGCAAACCATCTGTGATCTGGCGCAATGCCGGGCGAGGCAACCGCAAAATCGAAAGACTTGGGCGGTAAAGAATCGTCACCTTCCACAGACAAAGCCTCATATCCGAGACTGTCCGCCAAACTCATCGCCGCGACGGCGCTTCTGCCTCGGCCAAGAACGATTATTTTCCTTTTCACCATACACCTAACTTCAGATAAGGAAGGATGTTTTTCTCAAGATTTACATCAAGGTCGAAAAGCGCGACACCGGCGAGATTATAGCGTCTAGCGATTTTTATCTGCTCTATAGTCTTTCTTGCGTCAAGACGCGATTCGTTGGCGGTTATCCCAAGACCTGCTATTGTACGACGGGCATGACTTTTCTTCGAGGCGTGCTGCATGATAAACGACTCGAATTTCGAATTGCTTTCTGTGTAATCCATCGGCACGGCATAATCGATAAGATTCATCTCCAGCCACGCGTCCCAGTCCTGCGCGACGGATGCTACGCACGCGGGGTACTTTCCCAATACGGCCGCCGTCAACCACTTTGGTCTTTTTACGCGGCGTCTTGAGTCTGCAACAAAACGCGAAATGACCGAAACGCTGTCGGCGGGTTTTGCGCTTCGTTCATACCATCTGACAAAATCAAGGTGAACCCCGTCGATCTGATAGCGCGATTGAAGTTCTGAAACGGCATCAAGTATATACGATCTTACGGCGGCGTTGGAAGGATCGAGATATTCCGTAAGTTTCCCTTCACGGTTTTTCAGTCGCCAGCCGCGCTTTCTGAAAATCTCAAGTCTCTCGGGCGTAGCGCGCGTGGCGGTAAAGCAAAGTATCCATGCGTGAACTCTGATGCCAGAAACGCGAGCGGCGGCAACGCACCGCGAAAGCTGATCTCCCTCCTGCTGAAATGTTTTTGACCGTGGAAGAATATCGCTTGCGTAATGCGCGAAACCGGCTCCGGCGACATTTACAAAAATATCCGTAATCTTCGCATCTTTAAGAACGCGCATCGTTCGCGGCCAATCACCGGGGTAGAGCCCGCAGCCGGAATGATCCCACACGGCGTGTATTTCACCGGGACGCGAAGTCTGCTCTAAAGCGAAGCGGCGCGTCGCCTCTTTACGGGCCATTTCCCTTGACAGGTGACGCGAAAAATTCCAAAGCCTCGAATCGATCGAGCCGACGATCGCTCCGAGAAGCCGCGCCTTCAGATCTTCGTCGCCATCCGCGAGCAACACGTGCGTCATCCAGAATCCGCCGGATGTCGCTATCCATGCGGCATCACCCGTCGAACGCCCCTGACGATCGCTCCATGTGGCGATGACCCTGCCCTGACCCTTGACGGGAAGCGCCCGTTGAAGCACGGTAGAACTCTGGCGCACGGACACCGGCAGACCGTCCGGCATTTTCGTATTGAAATCCATACGGCTCCAACACCCTGGATAACGCGCCTTCGTATAGCCAAGGGGGGTTACCCCCATAAGGCGGCCGAGCTGAGGCGAGGCGCTGTGAAAGACAACGAGCTTTCCGCCGCGCTCGCGAAACGCCGTCAGCGCCTTCATTTCAACTTTCGTAGGCTCGTTAAAGCCGACAAGAAACGCGAGGCGCGCTTTTGCTAAAGCGCCGGACATGGACGATGGAGTATGAACCGTGCTCTGAACGCCTTCGATGGAAAGCCAGCGCTTCAGGTGATTGGCAAGAGCCGTCGTATACCCGCCCTCATGCGCGAGCACCACAACGCCGCCGGCGAAAATATAATGCACGGCGAAAACGCTTAACAAAAGAAAAATAAACTTTCTCATTTCACAAGATCAGGTCTTACGGCCTCGGTGAGAGCGCGTGACTCGCAGGCCTTCCACGCTTCAATTTTTCGATGATCGCCCGATAGCAGAATCTCGGGCACCTTCATCCCCCTGAACTCGGCGGGATGCGTGTACTGTGGAGCTTCAAGAAGGCCGCCTGCGGAAAAACTCTCGTTTGCGGTCGCCTGAGGCCCGCCTCCTAGAACACCGGGCAGAAGCCTTACGATGGAATCGGTCATGGCCGCCGCCGCGAGCTCTCCGCCCGTCATGACAAAATCACCGATTGAAAACTCATCTGTCGCCAAACGCCTGCAACGCGCATCAAAGCCTTCGTAGTGGCCGCACATGAAAACGATGTGATTAAAGCGCGAAAGTTCTTCCGCATCGCGCTGGGTGAATCTGCGGCCGCTCGGTGAAGTCATTATGACACGACATTTTTCTTCATCCTTGCCCACTACAGATTCTACCGCCTCAAACCATGGTGCGCACATCATAAGCATACCCGGCCCTCCGCCGTAAGGCTTATCGTCCACCGTGCGCCTCTTGTCATGGGCGTAGTTGCGCAAATCATGAATCGATATCGAACAAGCCCCTTTGGCGACGGCGCGCGAAACTATCGACTCCGTCAAAAAGCCCGAAAACATTTTCGGCTGCACGCTGATGATATCTATCTTCACTACACCTCCCACGGCTTGGGTTCGCGCTGCTTGAAATAAATCTGCCCCGAAGGAACAAACGACGTGTCCGACTGCTGAACCACCTTTGAAAGCCGCGAAAGAAAACCAAGCGTCACGGCAACGCGGCAGGTGGGCCCGAGATCGACATCGACGATGTCGCCGTTTTCATATTTAAGTTCAATTATAGTCGGCAGCCTCCCGGGGTTTTCAGCCGCCGCATCGTGTATGGCTCTTACCTTCTTCTCGAGATCAGGATCACCATGGTTTATCTTTATTCTCAGCGCTTCGCTGACCATCGGCATCGCATCTTCAAGAGGATATGCCTCTTTGATCGTGAAACTCAAATCGCCCTTCTGGGGATTGAGCTTTTGAACATCCTCTTTCTGGTAAGTTACTTTATAGGACAGTTCGCCTGAAACCATAACAAGCTGATCCACCCGCGTCTCAAGTGAAGAGCACGATTCCCACACCTTGGCGAAGGCCGCGCCTTCCCCAAGACCTCTGCCGTCATCGACCGCAAGAATCGCCCACTTCGCACCGACCTGTCCATCGGGGCGCGGTTTTGGGGTTTTAACGAAACAGCCCTTCAGTATGCCCACGGCTCTTATGTCTAGTTTCTTCAGGAGCGACTTGTCCACCTTTTTCTTAAGCTTCGTCTTCTCTTTGTTTACGGCCTTGTCAAACGCCTGCTTGTCACTCCACGAAACCTCACCTTTAGCCCTTACGATATTTCGTGCCATTGATTTCAGCGGCCAGTCTTTTTCGTCGGACTTTTCGAGCAATGAATAAATGTCGCTTTCAGAATCATTCATCGATGCGGATAGCGGCGCGGACTCGTCCATATCATCCGAAACGGGAATCTCCTGAGAGCTACCTTCGTCCTCACCCTCGGTTTTATCGTTTTTATCCCGTTCTATCATCGCAAACGAAAAAGGCATTACCGGTGCATCTGGCGCATCAACCTTGACGACCGACAACTCGCTGATAAGACGCTTGCACGATTCAAGGGGATCGCCCGAAATATAAACGCCCATCAGATCGCGCTCGTACTTAAGCTCCTCTGCCGGCGAAAACGGCGGCGAATCGACAAGCTCGCTGTCATCGTACGTCTCCTCGCCTCCGGCCATCAATCCGAAGAAATCCGTCTGCGCGCTCGCTTTTTCTTTCGCCCTCTGCTGCGAACGCTTGATGACAAACTCGATATTGTTAAAAACTTTCGCCCGGTTGGGTTCAATCGTCGAAAACGCCCCCACGCGCGAGAGGTTTTCAAGTACACGCTTGTTGACGACGCTCAAGTGCGCCAATCTCATGCAGAAATCAAGCACCCCTTTATACGGTCCGTTCGCCCGACGCTCCGTCACGATGGCCTCTGCCGCCGCCGCGCCCACGCCCTTGATGCCGCCAAGACCATAGCGAATCCCCTTTGAGTCGGCCGTGGGGACAAAGCGTGCGCCAGACTCGTTCACATCTGGCAAGAGCAATTTAAGCCCCATCTCTTTGGCTTCGTTCACAAAACCGGGGAGCTTATCGAAGTTTCCGATTTCCGAAGAGATCTGAGCGCACATGAACTCGGCCGGGTAATGCGCTTTCATGTAGCCTGTCTGATAAGCCACCCACGCATAGCACACCGCGTGAGACTTGTTGAACGCATACGAGGCGAAAGCCTCCCAATCTCTCCAGATTTTCTCTATCAGATTTCGCGCTTCAGTCTCGTCGGCCCATTTTCCAATACGGAATTCCGGATTTTTAAGACATCCGTCGATAAACTTCGCCTTGAGCTCGTTCATGATGTCCATGAGCTTTTTGCCCATGGCTTTTCTGAGCTTATCGGAGTCGCCGCGCGAGAACCCGGCCAGAAGACGCGACAGAAGCATGACCTGTTCTTGATACACGGTAACACCGTATGTGTCCTTCAGATGCTTCTCCATCAGCGGATGGTCGTAGGTGATCTCTTCCGTGCCCTGCTTTCTAGCGACGAACGACGGGATATAATCCATCGGACCTGGGCGGTAAAGCGCGTTCATCGCGACAAGATCCGTAAGCTTTTCAGGCTGGAGAGCCTTAAGCCACTTCTTCATGCCCGGCGACTCAAACTGGAAAAGCCCCGTCGTCTCACCTCGACCGAAAAGCTCGTAAGTCTCTTTATCGTCATCAGGAATCTCATCGGGATTAAGATCGATCCCGCGCTCTTTCAACAGAGCCGTACATTCCTTTTCAACGGTCAGCGTCTTAAGGCCGAGGAAATCCATTTTAAGAAGACCGACGGGCTCCACGAAATGACCGTCATACTGGGTCGTGAGAAGTTTGTCTTTCGCATCCTCCGACTGGTCTTTGGATTTGCCGCCCTTCTCAGGAGTGGGCATGACGGGAAGAGTCTCGATGAGAGGGTCTCTTGAAATGATAATGCCGCAGGCGTGCACGCCCGGCTGTCTTATGGAACCCTCCAAACGCTCTGCACGCTCCATAAGCTTATGAACTGTCTCATCTTCGCTTGTGAACGCCGCCTCGAGATCGGGCGACTCCTTGCGTGCTTTCGAAAGCGTTATTTTCGGAGTGTCGGGAACGTAGTTCGCTATCTTTACGGTATCGGCAAGCGGATAGCCCATAACGCGACCGACATCTTTGATCGCCGATTTCGCCGCCATCTGACCGAATGTGACGATGTGCGCCACGTGATCGGCGCCGTATTTCTTCGTTACATATTCTATGACGCGTTCGCGCCCGGCATCGTCAAAGTCGACATCGATATCGGGCATTGAAATTCGATCGGGATTCAAGAAGCGTTCAAAAAGAAGGTCAAACTTAAGCGGGTCGACATTTGTAATGCCAAGCGCGTACGCTACAGCGCTTCCGGCGGCACTGCCTCGACCGGGCCCTACCCACACGCCCATTTTCCGGGCAGAGTCGATATAGTCGTGGACGATCAGAAAGTACCCGGGAAAGCCCATCGTGCGAACCGTATCAAGTTCAAACTGCACGCGCTCCCTTGTTTCGTCGTCAAGATTTTCGCCCCAGCGCTTTTTAGCCCCTTCCCATACGATCGACGCCAAATATTCAGCCTCGAACTGTATGCGTATCGCCTTATCGTACCCGCCGAATTTTTTAACGCGCCCTTCAGGATACATCCCCTCAAGCGTCGCTTCATCGTACTTCTGTTTGAAAGACTCTTCCGTGCCGAACTCTTCCGGAATATCGAACTTCGGCATGATGGGGTCTGAATCAAGCTTAAACTCCTCGATCCTTTCGGCGACCTCAAGCGTATTTGTGATAAACTCGGGATTCTCCGCAAAAAGAGCGCGCATGTCCTCTTCGCTCTTAAACCACTCTTCGCCCGTGTATATCATTCTCTTCGCATCGCTCATCTTCGCGCCGGTGGAAAGCGCCAGAAGAACATCGTGAGAATCGTCATCCTCCTTTTCCAAAAAATGCACATCGTTCGTGGCGATAACACGGATATCGAGTTTTTTCGAAAGCTCGATCATTCCTTTGACAACTTTGAGCTGACGCTGATAAAGATCTTTGAATTCGTTCTGACGCTCCAACGGAATGTCAGGACCGTACTTCGAAGACTTGTGCAGCATCACCTCAAGCGAATAATCATCGCCGAAAACATCCTTGTACCATTTGGCGATTTCCTCCGCTTTTCCCATGTCGCCTTTATCAATCGCGTACGCGACCTCGCCAGCGATGCAGGCGGATGAACAGTGAAGCCCTTCGTGATATTTCTCCAAAAGCGAACGGTCAATTCTGGCGTTATGATAAAACCCGTTGATGTGCGCCTCGGAAATGAGTCTGACAAGATTGTGATAGCCCGTTAAATTCTTCGCGTGCAGGCACAGGTGATGACGCTTCTCGTTTTTATCCCTTCCTCTGTAGTCGCCCGTTGAAGTAACGTACGCCTCACACCCCAAAATGGGCTTTATCGGCGCAAGCCCCTCAAACGCCTTTTTCTTATTGTAGCAGGCGTCATAAAAAGCCTTCAAGGCGAAAAGATTGCCGTGATCGGTTACTGCGAGCGCCTTCATCCCCGCCTTGCGCGCTTTAAGCACGAGAGGATTAATCTGACACTGCCCGTCGAGAAGCGAGTAAGTCGTATGAAGATGAAGATGAACAAAGTCCGCCATAGCTCTTATTTTACCAAATTAACCGCTTCCAAAAACGGCGCGATGAAAGATTCTTGAACTTCCATGCCAAGCGTTATGTTGGCTTTGTTTGATCCGTGAAAATCGCTTCCGGCCGTCTTCATGAGTTTCAGCTTGTCCGCAAGGCGCGTAAAGGCGATATTCTCTTCAACCGTGTTAGCCTGATAGAGGCTTTCAATTCCATCAAGTCCCATCTCCTTAAGACGCGCCAGCTCTTTTTCGGCCACCTCGTAATCGCATACGCCCCTCTTCCAGTCGTTACGCCAATATTTCGGATGAGCCATCACAGCAAGACCGCCTGAGCGGTGTATGACGTTAAACGCCTCTTCCTGGGAGGGATGCCATCTGTCCTCATAACACCGTGTTGCGTCTGGCGAATCAGAAAGAAGATATTTTGAAAAAGCTTCGCTTATGCTGCTGGCATACGCATTGTCCACAAGCCATCTCGCGAAATGAGGCCTCGCCAGCACATCACCCTTAACGTATGAGGCGAGCTCGTCCGGAGGAATGTTTATGCCGATGCGCTCAAAGTTCTCAAGCATCTTCTCGTTTCGTCCGTTTCGTCCCTCGACAATACGATTCAAAAATTTCTTCAGATCTACATTCTCATGATCTATCCCAAGGCCGAGAAGATGAAACCTGTCAAATCCCTCGCCGCTTTCAATGCTAAGTTCGATGCCGCAAACCCTTTTGAGCTCTTCACCCGCGTTTGCCGAGAGAAACTCAGGCACACCGTCGGTATTGTCATGATCCGTTAGCGCTACAGCTGAAAACCCCGCCGCCGAACGGACGATCTCCTCGGCTGACCAGGTTCCGTCGCTTGCGGTCGAATGGACATGGAAATCGACAAGCATTTCTCTTCCTCAGAAAAAGAGATCGCGCTCCCCTCGGCAGGTCGCCTCGTATTGCTTGAGCACGGTCGGATAAAATTTAGGCAGCCACCTCTCGATCTCCTGAAGTTCGGCAGCTATCACCTTTTCTCCGAGAGCCTTGGTCTCATCAGAGGCGAAATCATCAAGCCATTCGCGGAAAGTCAAAACGGCGTTGATCTTACAGAACTTTCCTTCGCGCCCAGTCTTGAGAGCGTCCATTATGCACCCGCCCGTTCTACCGCACCGGTAGCCGGCCGTGCAGAAACTCGTAATAATGCCGCGCTGGGCAAGATAGCGCACCCACTCGTCGATCGAGCGGTTGTCGCCGAGCATGAACTGCTGCCTCTCTTTATCCTGATACGATTCTTTGGCGAAATCGCTGTAGCCCTTGATGGCGATATTCGACGAGCAATCAAGCTGTGTCATGCCATGATTTATTACGCGGTTGCGCGACTGAGGACTTTCGCGGGCGGTGACAATCATGCCGGTATAGGGAACCGAAAGTCTGGCGATGACAAGAATCCTCGCGAACGTATCGTCATCGATGAGCCACGGGGACTCTTCCGGCACTCTCGTTCCGGAGGCAGGCTCAAGACGCGGGAATGAAAGAGTGTGCGGCCCGATGTTAAACCACCTCTCCAGATCACGCGCATGCATGATTGTGGCCAGAAGCTCAAACCGCCAATCGCAAAGCCCATAGAGTACTCCAAGCCCAACATCGTCGACACCCGCTTCAAGACATCTGTGAAACGCCGTCACACGCCAATCGTAATTCCCCTTGACGCTCCACGCAGGATGCATCTCTTCGTAAAGTTTTCTGTTGTACGTCTCCTGAAAAACCTGAAACGTACCTATGCCGACGGAGCGCAGTACCTTAAGATCTTCGACCGGAAGAGGCGCCGCATTTACGTTTACCCTGCGGATTCCGACCTTCGCTCCCGTACGGGGAGAAGCGACCTGACGGTTGTAGCACGTCTCTATCGTCTCGGCAATGTATTCGGTAGATGTGGAAGGGTGCTCGCCGTAAACGGCGATAAGCCTCTTGTGCCCGATTCTGCCCGCCAGCACATCGACCTCTTCCTTAAGTTCGTCCATCGTAAGCACGCGGCGGCGCTGCTCTAAGTTACCTTCTCTAAAGCCACAATATTTACATCCGTTCACGCAGAGATTGGACATGTAAAGCGGCGCGAACATGACGATGCGGTTATCGTAGACCTTGTGCTTTATTCTGTCCGCCGCCGCGCGCATCTCTTCAAATAGATCTTTGTCGGTAACCTGCATCAAAGCGGCGGTCTCTTCGGGAAGAAGCGTCTCGCACGTCGACTCGGACTTTGCGATGATTTCTCTTATCTTCACCGGGTCGACTTCGCGCGACGAAGCCTCGGCGATGGTGCGGTTTATGAAATCTTCGTCGATGAAATGTTTACCGCCGGGCAAGTACTTATCGATCTGGGATTTTATTATAAAATTTTCCGTGTACTGCGCAGCTGTAGCGAATGAACGAATTTTACTCACGTCTGCCATTTGGAGCCTCAGAATTTAAACTCGACCTGCCAACGGATGAACCAGGCGGGCCTGCTGGTTTCAAAATAGTCCCCGGGATTGAAAAGTTCAAGGTGAAGATGCCCGAATACCTCGAACCTCTCTCCTTTATCTTTATCGGCGAGAATCAATGGAAAGTTATAATGAAGAGTATTAAGATAACCTTTATAAGAACCGTCCGCGCCGCCGAGATGATCCTGCGCCGCGGCGAACATCGGCCCAGACGACCAGGTAAGGTTGTGACGAGCGCCAAGATCTATACCTGCTTCCAACCTGGCATAATACATATTGCTCCACCAGCACGTAGCGTAATGCGTTCCGCCGAGAAAAATCTCAGAGTACCTCACCGAACGCGACCACATCGGATCCCACGCGCCATGGCCGCCGTAAGTCTCCTTTGTATCTTTAGATCCGCTCATGAAAAGAAAACCGGCTGAAGCGAACGGTTTGACTGAACCTGCCGAAGCGCTCTTCCACTTCACGCCCGCGTATGCGCTTGAACCATAGAGAGTGTCGCCAGAACCGTTTTCTCCTATCTGGCCTATACCGTCAAACTGGAGCGACCATTCATCAGTCAGGCGCGGCGTTATCTTAACGCCCAGCGTCTCGCGCCGCGTCGAGGGCCTCTTGGAACCTTTCACGCGATAGGAAGCGGTGTTTTTTTGCATCAAATAAAGTTGGTACGGCAAAGCCTCACCAAAGTTTGACGACCACACTGTTCCTGCGCCCCATTCATCGCGATCAGGTTCTGCGCCCGATTCACCGAGCCCCACTATCGAGCGGTTGTCGCTGGCCGATTCACCCCACCTGAGATTGTTTTCATCAGAGAGATAGAGAGCGAAAAAATCAAGAGTCGACTCTTCGGTGCAGTGAAGAGTAAAGCGTATCATGTCGGCATAAAGAGAGCGCGAGCCGTCGTTTGGCGTGGCGTCCTGAAAGATATGCTCTAAACCGTAAAGGTTCATGACATCCTGACGTCCAACGGTAAAATCTAAAAATCCGTCGAAAAAGCCCTTCCCATCAACATAAAGATTATCAAGAAACACCTCGTCGGGAAAACTTCTCGATCGCAGGTTCGGTTGAACATTCCACCGGAACTCATCAGTAAGGCGGGTATATACCCTAAGGCGATCTTCAAATTTTATTTCACCCCAGACTCGCGGTCTGAAGCGCATACGGTTTGTATACTTGCCCCGAACGGATGTACTGTTAAGCCCGCCTCCGGGAAGCCCCGGGGCGTTATCGTATATTTCCTGTCTGACGCGAAGATCCGCGCCCATGTCGAAGGAGACTTCGGCAGAGGCGCAGAGCGTCGCCAGCACAAGCGCAATCGAAGTGACCGCGCGCGTCATTTTATCGGCAGAAGCTTTTCCTGACCGTTCATGTAAGGCCTTAAGGCTTCAGGAATTGTAACGGAGCCGTCAGCGTTCTGATGCTGCTCAAGAAGCGCAACCATCAAACGCGGCAACGCGACGCCCGAGCCGTTAAGCGTATGGCAGAGCTTGGTCTTTCCGTCGGTATCTTTAAAACGGCAATTGAGACGGCGCGCCTGATAGTCGGTGAAGCAGGAGCATGAAGAGACTTCAAGCCACTGTTTCTCTCCGGGAGCCCAAAGCTCAAGATCGTAGCACTTGGCGGCCGAAAAGCCCATATCACCCGAACAGAGCTGTAAAATGCGATAATGAAGGCCAAGGCCCTTAAGCACATCTTCAGCTTCGGTAACAAGAATTTCAAGCTGATCGAACGAGGTGTCAGGATGAACAAAATTCACCATTTCAACCTTATCAAACTGATGAACGCGAAGCATTCCGCGAGTCATCTTACCGGCACTTCCGGCTTCTCTGCGGAAGCAGGGAGTATAAGCCGTAAGCTTGACCGGCAAATCCTTCGCGGCGAGGATATCATCGCGATAAAAATTAGTAACAGGCACTTCAGCCGTGGGAATCAGCCAAAAATCATCAATTTGGCAATGATAAAGATCTTCTGCGAACTTAGGAAGCTGGCCAGTACCCGTCATCGACTCGGAATTTACGACGAACGGAGGAAGCATTTCCGTATAACCTTGCTTTTCACAGTGAAGATCGAGCATATATTGGATAAGCGCTCTTTGAAGTTTCGCGCCTTGGCCGAGAATGATCGGAAAGCCCGTTCCCGTAAGTTTAACGCCGCGCGGAAAATCAAATATGCCTAATTTTTCACCGATGGCCATGTGGTCAAGAATCGCGAAATCAGGATCTTTCCACTCTCCAACCGTCTTAACACAGATATTGGCGGAGCTATCCGAGCCTGTCGGAATTTCACTGGCAGGAATATTAGGTATCATCAAAAGAGTCTCTTTCAGATCTTTCTCGACAACTGAGAGCTCTTTGTCGATTTCAGCGATACGATCGCCCACCTTGCGCATTTCTTCTTTCGCCGAGGCTATATCGCCACCCTCCTTGGCGATTTTTCCGATTTCCTTCGAGGCGGCATTACGCTTGGCTTTCAACGTCTCCGTCTCGGCGATAAGTTCACGACGCGTCAAATCAAGGTCTCTAGCCTTTTTAAGCGTAGCTTCCTCTACGCCGCGTCTGGCGAGCGCGGCTGCCGTAATTTCAAATTCTTCGCGAAGTTTTTTGATGTCTATCATATTTACGCCTTCTTTCCTGTGAAATGTCTGTATATTATACCAAAAATACTCACTCTCACGCGCAGACGGTAAGCGGTTAGTTATCTGCGCAACTACTGTAGTGTGTTGTCGGGCGAGAAAGATGATAGTATTATCAAACAGCGTGTTACCTTGAATAAGTGACTTGTCAAAATGCGGCGGATGTCGCGGCAACCGTGCTCCCGCGCTTATGCGGCCGGATTGCGCGTCCTTGCTCCCACTCGACGTACACGAGTACGTCTTCGGGTCGCAGTCCTGCCCAATCCGTCTCGCCTAAGCATCAGTCCGCTCGGCTGACGGCCGCGATCTCCGCCGCCCTTGTCACCCTGGTCGAGTTCGTCGCGTC
>JAEIGA010003189.1_pt1 | contig 25786 bp, 25 predicted proteins | sample 9270691 | NCBI WGS metagenome assembly JAEIGA01 (sample SAMN17057246, study PRJNA624740) | gut metagenome | biome: biome; isolation source: fecal sample | host: Bos grunniens | place: China: Xizang | collected 2019
ACATAAAAACATATTTATTCTCATTTCATAATGGTCTTGCTTTTGCTTCGCAAAATCTCGACTATAAAGACATATTCTTAAAAAATGTAACTTAAAATATGTCTTTCATTTGCCAAGATATGCCGCAGGCATAACGAGGCATCTGTGAAAATAATTAAATTATGTCTTTATGTCATTTTGTCTAAAAAAACAAACAATAAGAAATGAAAAAATTAGTTATATTCGACCTTGATGGTACACTACTAAATACATACGAAGACATTGCGGCTGCCACTAACCATGCCCTCGCAATGTATGGCTATCCTACCCACCCAACCCACGTAATCAAAAGTTTTGTGGGCAATGGAATTAACAAACTCTTCGAACGAGCATTGCCCGAAGGGCATAAGGATATGGACGAAGTGTTGAAAATCCGTGCTGCATTCATACCTTACTACAACGAGCATGGTGCCGACTTCACTATGCCTTTCGAGGGCATCGTGGAACTACTCTACACCTTACAACGCCTCGGATTGAAATTGGCTGTGGCATCAAACAAATACGAACAAGCCACAAAAGCTCTCATAGAAACATATTTCCCTGAAATAGAATGGTGTGCAGTACTCGGTCAACGCGATGGTGTGCCTACCAAACCCGACCCTACAATCGTGAACGAAATACTCGCTGCTGCTGGTATTACTGATAAAACCAAAGTACTATACGTGGGCGATTCGGGCGTAGATATGCAAACTGCCATCAATGCAGGCATCGAAGCCGTAGGCGTGTCGTGGGGGTGTCGCTCACGCCAAGAACTCGAAAGCTTCAACCCTCGCGCCGTAGTTGATACCGCTGAGGAAATATTTTCATTGATTCAATACTAAAAAGACAGAGGAACAAAATAATAAAAAATTATGTTCTTATGTTATTTTCTCTTTTAAAATAATTGCTCAAAACAATCAATTTGAGCAAAAAAATGCGCATTTCAGTCGGAAATGTGCATTTTTTCATTAAAACAGATACTCACTTTGGAGAAAAATATGTAACTTTGCAAAAGTTTTTGCGATAAGCAAGGGCAGAGCCAAGCTTACTTGAGCTATGCCGAACAAAGCAAAAATCACGAAATAAATTTTGCGAAAACAGCAAGTCTCGCTACTCGCTACTAAAAATCTGAAAATATGATTAAAGAAAACTTAATTCGTCTGTTCGAAAACAGCATGAAGACCAATTGGGAGCGTCCTGCTATGACAGACTACTTAGAAAAGAAAACATTCACATACGGTGATATTGCAAAAGAAGTAGCTCGCCTACATGTTTTATTCAAAAGTATCGGCTTTGAAAAAGGCGACAAGATAGCTCTCGTTGGTAAGAACGGTCCTAAATGGTGTATCGTTTACCTCGCAACAGTTACATACGGTGGCGTAATCGTACCTATCCTCCAAGACTTCAACCCTAACGACATCCAACACATCGTTAACCACTCTGACGCTAAATTCCTTTTCATTAGCGACAACTTGTGGGACAACCTCGACGAAGAAGACCTTCTTTATATAAATGGTGTATTCTCGTTGAACGACTATCGTTGCATACACCAAAAAGATGGGTACTCAATCCAAAAAGCATACAAAGCTTGGGACGAAAACTTCCAAGAAACATTCCCTAACGGCTTCTCGGCTGCCGATGTGCTTTACCCTACAATACCAAACTCAGAAATGGTATGTATCAGCTACACATCAGGTTCTACTGGTTTCTCTAAAGGTGTTATGCTCTCTGCTAACGCATTTGCAGGCAATATTACATACGGTATCGCATCTGGCTTGCTCGGCCCAACATCACGCTGTCTTGCATTCTTGCCTTTAGCTCACGCCTACGGATGTGCGTTCGACTTCCTCACAGCATTCTGCTGCGGTTCACACACCACATATCTTGGCAAAGTGCCTTCTCCAAAAATTTTGATGAAAGCATTGAGCGAAATCAAACCAACTATCATCTTCACTGTTCCGCTCATCATCGAAAAGATATACCGCAAACAAATCCAACCTATGTTGGAGAAAAAATCAATGCAGTTTATGTTGAACGTGCCTTTGTTGGACTCAACAATCCTCAGCACTATCAACAAAAAACTCACCGAAACTTTTGGTGGCGAATTCAGCGAAGTCATCATCGGTGGTGCTGCATTGAACCCAGAAGCTGAAGAATTCTTCAAAAAAATCGGTTTCCGCTTCACTGTTGGTTACGGTATGACCGAATGTGCTCCGCTCATCAGCCACTCATTCTGGCACGAATTCAAACTCCACTCTGTGGGTAAAGTATTGCCTACAATGGAAGCTAAAATCCTCTCTAACGACCCTCAAAACGAAGTCGGCGAAATCCTTGTTCGCGGCGAAAACGTTATGCTCGGCTACTACAAAAACGAAGAGGCGACTCGCCTTGCTATCGACGAAGAGGGTTGGCTCCACACTGGCGACATGGGTACTATGGACTACGATGGTACTATCTACATCAAAGGTCGTAACAAAAATATGTTGCTCGGCCCTAGCGGTCAAAACATCTACCCTGAAGAGATTGAAAACAAACTCAACAATATGCCTTTCGTCTTGGAAAGTCTTGTACTCCAAAACGCAGAAAACAAACTCGTTGCTCTCGTAGTACCTGACTACGATGCTATGGATGAGGCTAAACTCACTACTAAAGACCTCGAAATAGTAATGGAAGAGAATCGTAAAGCCCTCAACGCAACAACTGCATCTTACGAAAGCATTACTAAAGTACAAATCTATCCAAGCGAATTCGAAAAGACTCCTAAAAAGAGCATCAAGCGTTTCTTGTACGTCAACCAACTCAAATAATAATAGTAGAGGCGCAATATTTTGCGCCTCTTTTTCGTTATTTAAAACACTAGATATGTCATTCTTCCGCCAAGATATGCCATAGGCATAGCGAGGCGTATGTAAAAAGTAGGGACGCTCGGCTCGAGCGTCCGCAATTTATCCTTATGTCATTCTGTCTAAAGAAAATAAAAATGAAAAAAACAATCCTCGCAGCACTCCTACTCATCGCATCGCTCAAAGCCTTCTGTGGCATAGTAAATCACGATGTCATGTATCAAGCCTACCTCGACAACGATATGAGCATATGGAAAACTGAACTACAAAAATACACTACATCGACCAACCTCACCACTACCGACAAACTCGAGATAAGCAACTACCTCTATGGCTACATTGCCAGCCTACTCACCGATGCCGACAAAAACAAACAAGAAATAATCGATTGGGTTGACCTATGGGAACAATACCTCAACGACATAGAAAAAGCCACTGGCAAAAATGCCTACGTCTATGTCTATCGCTCGTCAATCAATGCCTATAAAAGCAAAGTAAAAGCTGGTGGTATGATGGTGTGGGGACCACGAAGTCTCACCGAACTAAAACGCGCATTAGCCACCGACCCTAACAACCCACTCGCCAATGGTTTGAAAGGCAATATGCTATTCTATATGCCAGGTTTCGTAGGAGGCGACAAAGCCGAAGCTATCAAATGGTTCGAAAAAGCCCTTGCTGGCATCTCTGCAAGTAGCGACAAAACCTTCCGTTGGAATCGTTGCGCTATAACCCTCTGCCTTGCCCAAGCCTACGAAAAAACAGGCAACAAACAAAAAGCAATCGAAATAGCAGAATCCGAACTCCAACGCGAACCCAACAACTCCTTCATGCGCGATACCTATCTACCATCGCTAAAATAAAAACTAGCGTGCTACCCCCAACAATAACAAAAAAAATCTTTACAAACTATATAGTTGACTATATGATTTTGTAAAGATTTTTTATTTACATTACAATTTTTCACATTTTATTTTGCTCAACAAAATATTTTTTATATCTTTGCACGCGCAAGTTCACGCTGAGGAATATGTCTTTTCTTGGGTGGGTTTGCAGACATATTAAATAGACGTTTATACGCGTTTTGTTCTGACGAATTGAAATCTCGCAAATTTTAACCGAGTCAAGAACCTAACAACGATAGATGTCCTATGGGATGTAAGTATCCTGCTGTGCCATTTTTATGGCACACGTTTGGTGCATATAATGTAACATTCATTATAACTTATATCAGCGTGGGCTTCGCGTTGTCAGTTCCGACTCAAAGGCAATGCGAGAGCCCCAATTCGTGGAACGACAACTGTCGAGTTCCACGTTTTTTTTATGCCTTATTGTAAAACTTATAAATTATTGTTATGGGGAAAAACCTTTTAATTGGGAAAAAAGGAATAATTTTTGGCGTAGTAGATGAAAATTCTTTAGCTTGGAGTGTAGCCCAAAAATGCATTGATGAAGGTGCAGAAATAGTGCTTACAAACACAAAAAATGCTATACTTTTAGGAAATATAAATGATTTAGCAAAAAAAATAAACACTCCTATTATTGAATGCGATGCGACGAATTTAGACGATATTCAAAATTTATTTGAACAATCAATAAATCTATTAGGAGGCAAAATCGATTTTATATTACACTCCATAGCCATGTCGCAAAACTTAAGACGAAGAAAAGAATACGATAATATCAACTACAAATATTTTGAACAAACTATAGACATATCGGCTTTATCATTACATAAGATATTACAAGTCGCAAAGAAAAACAATTTTATAAACACCTATGGTTCAATTGTTACTCTATCTTATATAGCCTCCAGTAAATATGTTTGTGGCTACAACGATATGAGCGCAGCAAAAGCTATTTTAGAATCAATAGTCCAAAATTTCGGTGCAATTTATGCTCAAAGTCATAAAGTTAGAATAAACACAATATCTCAATCTCCTGTTTTCACACGAGCAGGAGGTAGTTTTAGTGGATTCAAATATTTCTACGACTTCACCGAACATATGGCACCACTCGGAAATGCTAATGCTGAAGACTGCGCAAATTTATGTGTTATGCTTTTTTCTGATTATACACGTAAATTAACCATGCAAAAATTTTACAATGATGGAGGTTATTCACAAACCTCTATGTCTGAAAATTTCATAGATTATTTTAGAGACAATTCTCTTTCACGCTTCAACGAATAAATACTAAAAAACATGAAGATAACACTTAACGATGTAAAAAATATCATTTTCAAAAACCAATCTTTCGCTATTGATAATTCAACCATAGAGAAAATTGCGGAATGCCATGAGTTTTTGAAAAATTTTGCCAACGATAAAATTATTTATGGTATTAATACTGGTTTTGGTCCAATGGCACAATGGCGCGTAGAAGATCAATTCCTAAAAGATTTACAATACAATATTATTAGATCCCATTCTACCGGAATGGGAAATCCCCTATCGTCTGAAAATGTTAAAGCTGCAATGATAGCTCGCGTTGGTAGTTTCATCCAATGCAAAAGCGGAATACACACTGACGCCATTAAAATACTTGAATTTTTCATCAACAACGACATCATTCCTTTTATCCCAGAACATGGAAGTGTCGGCGCAAGTGGAGACCTAGTTCAATTAGCACATATCGCTTTATGCATGATTGGCGAGGGCAAAGTACTACACAAAGGCGAATGGCAAGATACTGCAAAAGTAATGCGAGAATATAAGGTTACTCCATTAAACATTTATATTCGCGAAGGACTTTCAGCAACCAATGGCACATCCGTTATGACAGGGATAAGTGCCATAAACCAATTTAATGCAGAAAACTTATTAAACCTCGCAATCATAGCTAGCGTATGGATGAATGAAATTGCATCATCATACGATGACATGATGTCTGAACCACTCAATGATTGTCGTCGTCATTTCGGGCAACAACACATTGCAAAAGAAATGCGCCAAATTGCAAAAGATAGCAAATGTTTAATAAAAAGAGAACATGAACTATATGATGGTTCTCACATGAAAGATAAAATCTTTGAACACAAAGTTCAAGCTTATTATTCTTTACGTTGTATCCCTCAAATTTTAGGCCCAATATATGAAACTCTTGAGAATTCAAGAAGAGTAATCGAAGAAGAATTTAATTCTGCAAGTGACAATCCAATTGTAGATGCTGAAACTAAGAATGTTTATCATGGTGGCAATTTCCATGGAGATTATATTTCACTCGAAGAAGATAAGGTGAAGATTGCAATGGTTCGACTCATTATGACTGCAGAGCGCCAACTCAATTATCTTTTCCATGACAGAATCAATGGCATATTACCTCCATTCTTAAATATGGGCACATTAGGTCTCAACTATGGTATGCAAGCTTGCCAATTTACTGCAACAAGTACTACGGCCGAGTGTCAAACTTTAGCAATGCCCAACTACGTACATAGTATTCCTAACAACAACGACAATCAAGACATTGTTTCGATGGGAACAAACACAGCTGAAATTTGTCAAAAAGTAATATCAAATGGCTATCAAGTAATGTCTATTTTGTTTATGGCATTAGCACAAGCAACAGACTGCCTAAATCTAAAAGACAAACTTGCGACAACAACACGAAAAGAATACGAAAATATACGTAAAATTACCAAAACAATTATTGATGACACTCCTTTCTATGAAGATTTAATATTAATAGAACAATATTTAAAAAAATAAAATATGAAATACGCACTTATAACAGGAGGAAGCCGTGGAATTGGCCGAGCAATAGCAATAAAATTAGCTTCTGCAGGATATCCTATCATATTAAATTATAAAAATAACAAAACTGCCGCAAATGAAGTTGCAGAACAAATAAAAGCTTTAGGCCAACAAGTCGAATTATTACCTTTCGACGTCGCTGATGCCGAATCTGTAAAAAATGCTATGGAAACATGGATGACAAATCATCCTGAAGACTATATAGACGTACTAATTAATAATGCTGGAGTACGCAATGATTCACTACTAACATTTATGGAAGACGACCAATGGAATAATGTTTTAAATACAACCCTAAATGGTTTCTTCTATACTACTCGTGCTGTCATAAAAAGCATGATATTAAAACGTCACGGACGTATTATCAACATATCATCTATATCTGGAATAAGCGGGTTGCCTGGACAAGTCAACTATTCTTCAGCAAAAGCAGCACTTATCGGAGCTGTAAAAGCCTTATCAAAAGAAGTCGCAGCACGAAAAATCACAGTCAATGCCATTGCCCCAGGTTTTATTGAATCGGATATGACAAAAGATTTAGATGAAGCCGAATTAAAAAAAACAATACCAGCAGGTCGTTTCGGCAAACCAGAAGAAGTTGCTTCTTTAGTAGAATTTTTAGTTAGTGATAATGCTTCATATATCACAGGACAAGTTATTGCTATAGCAGGAGGTATGGGATGAGAAGAGTTGTAGTTACTGGTATGGGCATATGGTCTTGTATCGGAAAAAACAAAGAGGAAGTTGCTGAATCTCTCAAAAATGGCAAATCAGGCATTGGCATAGATCCAATGAGAAAAGAATATGGCTTTCACTCTCCGCTCACAGGAATTGTTGAAAAACCAGATTTAAAGCCACTTTTACATCGCCGCCTAAGAGCTTGTTTATCTGAAGAAGCAGAATATGCATATATGGCTTCTCGAGAAGCTTTTTTGCAAGCAAAAATAGATGATGAATATCTTCTATCAAATGAAGTTGGCGTTATTTTTGGGAACGACTCAACGGCAGAAGCTACAGTTCAAGTACATGAAACAATGGTTAGAGAAAAAGATTCTGCAATGGTTGGTTCTGGATTATTATTCCAATCTATGAACTCAACAGTCAATATGAATCTCTCCACTATATTTCATCTACGTGGCATAAATTTTACTATATCTGCAGCATGTGCAAGTGGTAGTCATTCTATAGGCCTTGGTTATATGTTCATAAAACAGGGGTTGCAAGATGTTATATTAGTTGGAGGGGCCCAGGAAACAAACAAATACTCCATGGCTGCATTTGATGCTTTAGGCACATTTTCGAGTAACATTGAAAATCCTCAATTAGCATCTCGTCCTTTCGATGAAGCCCGCGACGGTTTAATTCCTAGTGGAGGGGCGGCTGCACTCGTTTTGGAAGATTATGATCATGCTATTGCTCGAGGCGCAACTATTTTAGCAGAAATAATTGGCTATGGCTTTTCAAGTAATGGTGCTGCAATATCTCAACCTTCAGATCAAGGTTCTTTTGTGGCAATGCAAAGAGCTTTAAACGATGCTAAAATATCTGCAATTGATATTGACTATGTCAATGCTCACGCAACATCAACACCACAAGGCGATGAAATGGAAGCAAAAGCTTTATCTGCATTATTTACAAACCAAAAAACTTGGATTTCTTCAACAAAATCAATGACTGGTCATGAATGTTGGATGGCTGGTGCAAGCGAAGCTGTTTACTCTATTTTAATGATGAAAAACAACTTTATTGCTCCTAATATTAACATCAATAATATATGTGAAGCTGCAGCACCATTAAAAATAGCTAAAGAAACAATTTACACTCCTCTTAATTATATATTATCCAACTCTTTTGGTTTTGGAGGAACAAATAGTGCTATTGTTCTAAAAAATATTAACAATTAAATTATATAACTATGAAAAATTTTTATTTAACCCTAACTCTATGTTTATTTGCAGTTTCTTCTTTTGCTAAAGATTTAAAAATTTTATCTGGTGATTTATGCTCAATTTTAAATACATCAACAGAAGCTATTGTTAAATTTGATTATTCAAAAACAACATGGGAGGAAGACGAAAGTTACGAATCTTTTTGTGGCGAAGAATATGAACCTCGAGTGCAAAATTCTTATAACTCATTTATTTTCAAAGCAAATTCATACAATAAAGATTTAAAGTTTACACAAGAATCCGATATGGCAAAATACAAAATTATCATTAAAATTGATAATATAGAACGCCATCAAGGTATGTCAATGTGGGGACGCATGTATATTGAAATCCTTGGAGAAATTGAAATATTTGATATTGAAAAAAACGAGTCTATCTGCAAAATAAAAATCAAAGATTTGTCTGGCGGAGAAGATTTTGCACCAGATGATCGTTTGAATAAATGTTTCACAAAATTAGCAGAAGAATTTATTGAATTTTGTAAATAATAATTATTATGAATCTTTTCCCTAATTTAAAATCTGTTTACACAAAGGAACAGTATTCTGCTAAAGAAGCCCAACAATTAGCTCATATTTATAGTTTCGGGCCCATTGTTTTCCAAGTAGCAAGATTAATGATAAAATGCGGCATTTTTGAAATGCTTAGCAATACAAAAGAAGGATTAACCTACAAAGAAATTGAAGAAAAAACAGGCCTTTCTCCTTATGCAGTAAAATGTTTAATGGAGGCAGCTTTAACAATGCAAACTATCTTAATTGACCCTCAAACGGATAAGTTTAAATTAGCAAAAACAGGTTGGTTCTTACTAAATGACCCTCTTATACGTGTTGATATTGATTTTAATCATGATGTCAATTATGAAGGTTGGTTTCGCCTTGAGGAATCTTTAAAAGAAGGCAAACCTGCAGGATTAGAGCATTTTGGTAATTGGCCTACGATTTATGAAGGTTTATCTTCATTGCCTAAAGATGTTCAAAAATCATGGTTTGGTTTTGACCATTATTATTCTGACAATTCATTTAAAGAAGCACTTAATATTATATTTCAACGCAACACAAAAACATTAATGGATGTTGGTGGTAATACTGGTCGCTTTGCATCAAACTGCGTCAAATTCAATAAAAATGTAGAAGTTACTATCTGTGATCTTCCACAACAAATTGAATTAATGAAACAACACACATCAAATATTGAAGGTGTCGAAAGAATAAAAGGCATAGGTATTAACCTACTTGATGCAACACAACACTTCCCATCAAATATCAATTTTGATGCTATATGGATGTCACAATTCTTAGATTGCTTCGGTGAAGATGAAATAGTTAGTATTCTTTCTAGAGCAACAGAGGTTATGACTATCGATAGCCGATTGTATATTATGGAAACATTATGGGATCGTCAAAAATACACATCTGCAGCTTTTTGCTTAACTCAAATTTCATTATATTTTACAGCCTTAGCAAATGGTAATAGTAAAATGTATAACACCGATGACATGTTAAATTGTATAGAAAAAGCAAATTTGACTGTTGAATGTATACATGACAACATTGGCCTTGGCGGACACAGTATAATTGTATGTAAACTAAAATAAAACTAAAATTTATGGAATTAAAAGAAATTCAAGAAAAAGTAAACAACCTATTCATCGAAGATTTTGAAATCGAAGAAACACTAATTAAACCTGAAGCTCATCTAAAAAATGACCTTGGTATTGACAGCTTAGACTTTGTTGATATTGTTGCTATTATTGACCGAGAGTTCGGTTTTAAACCTGTTCTACAAGAACTTAAAGAAATCGTAACTCTTAACGATTTATATTTGTTTATTGATAAAAAAATTAAATAATGCCGCAAGACTGGACAGGACAAACTGGTGGAACAAAGTGGATGCAACAATCTCTGATTGTTCTATTTCGCTATATTGACGTTCGCATCATTTATGCTATAATGGCAATCGTTATAGTTTTTTATATGATATTCCGTCCATATCAATACATTGCAATATACAAATATTTCATAAAGTGTCATAACTATACTCCATTGAGAGCGGTATTTGCAGCATATACAAACTACTATATGTTTGGTCAGGCTATATTAGATCGATTTGCAGCATATGCAGGAAAAAAATATAATTTTATTTTAGAAGATAAAAATATAGAAAAAACATACAACAACACAGAAGAAGGGTTACTTGTTATTGCTTCGCATATTGGCAACTATGAATTAGCAGGGTATTCTTTTTTTTCATCAAACAAAGATATGCATATCATTGCATTTGATGGAGAAACTGAAACAGTAATGAAAAACAGACTTGCAATGTTCAATGCAAATAATATACATATAATACCCATTAAAAAAGATTTGTCTCATGTTTTTTCTATATACGAAGCTCTTTCAAAAGGAGATATAGTCTCTATCCATGGCGACAGAATGATGGATGCCATGAAAGAGTTAAAATGCAATTTTTTCAACAAACAAGCATCGTTCCCTATAGGGCCATTTCAAATTGCAGCTGTAATAAACAAAACAATTATTACAATGTTTGTAATGAAAGACAAATGGAATACATATCATATATATTCCTTCTTTCTCAAAGCAAATTATGAACTAAAAAAAGAAGAAAGAATTGCAGATTTAGCTCAGCAATATGCAAAACACATTGAAGAGGTAATATGCAAATATCCACATCAATGGTTTCAATTTTATGATTTTTGGAAAAATTAACATTAAAAATAGTAACAAAATGGAACAATTAAAAAATCAACTAAAAGAACAAATTATCGAAACTCTTAATTTAGAGGAAATTTTAATAACAGACATTGATGATAATGCACCTTTATTTGGAGAAGGATTAGGTCTTGACTCTATTGATGCTTTAGAACTTATCGTTTTATTGGAAAGAGAATATGGCATTAAATTGGCCAATCCACAAGAAGGAAAAGAGGTTTTCAAATCTATAAATGTAATGGTTGATTATATTACAAAAAATAGGAAAAAGTGAAAATAGTAGTAACTGGATACGGGATAATTTCGGCAATAGGTAAAAATGCACAAGAAACACTAATTTCTTTGAGAGAAGAAAAAAGTGGCATTGATAAAATGAAAATTCTTGAGTCTGCACATAACTTTTTACCTATTGGCGAAATCCCATTTAATAACGATAGCCTAAAAACACAATTAAATATACCTGCTGGAGAACCTATCTCCCGCACATCTTTACTTGGAATTAAAGCAGCTAAAGAAGCTCTAATCCATGCAAAAATCACAGATACATCAAAATTAGCATTTTTGTCAGGCACAACAGTTGGTGGAATGGATACAACCGAACAATATTTTACCGACTGGGCTTCAGAAAAAAATATAGAATATATTCATCTTCATGAAGCTGGTAATTCAACAACAAAAATAGCAAAATACTTAGGTGATTTTGCATATATGACAACACCTTCTACAGCATGTTCTTCTGCTTTAAATGCTATTATATTCGGTATAAATCTAATTTTATCTGGCAAAACACAACAAGTTTTAGCAGGTGGAAGTGAATGTCTCACTAAATTTCACCTAAATGGTTTTAATTCTTTAATGATTTTAGACAAAGAAAAATGCAAACCATTTGACAAAAATAGAGCAGGATTAAATCTTGGTGAAGGCGCTGCATATTTAGTTATAGAATCAGAAGAATCTGCTATAGCTAGAGGGGCTAACATTATTGCTTACATTTCAGGATTTGCAAACACTTGTGATGCATACCATCAAACTGCAACATCTCCAGATGGAAATGGTCCTTTTAGCGCTATGTCTTCTGCCTTATCTATGGCAAAATTAAGTCCTTCTAATATTGACTATATTAACACACATGGGACTGGCACTCAAAATAATGATCAAAGCGAATCCATGGCTATGATGCGCCTTTTTAATGACAAATTGCCATATATCTCATCAACAAAATCCTTTACTGGTCACACCACCTCAGCATCTGGTGGAATTGAATCTGTTATTAGCCTCCTTGCATTAGAAAATAATTTTATTCCAGCAAATATTAGATGGACAACCGAAGACGACAAGACAATAACCCCTGTTAAACAGACTATTAAATGCAATTTAAATAATGTTTTATGTAACTCTTTTGGGTTTGGAGGTAATTGTAGCAGTATTATTTTTTCTAAATCAACTCCTCAAAACACTCTTCCTTCCCACAAAGACATCAACTATTCAATACTTGCATCTGTCGAATTAACAGAAAACATAGACTATAAACCATATATATCCGTTTTAGAAGCTCGCCGTTTAACTCCTCAAATGAGGCAAACTTTAGTTGCAGCAAAACAAGCAATGCAACAATCTGGACTAACAAATGTAGATGCCATTATTACAGGTTCAAGATGGGGTTGTATGATTAATTCTGTTAAATTTCTCTCAAATATGTTAGAAAGCGATGAACAATCATTAAACCCAACACATTTTATGCAATCTACACACAACACTATGTCCTCCATCGTTGCAATTCATTTGAATTGTCACGCTTATAATAATACATACTCGCATGGTGTAGATTCTTTTAATGATGCTCTTTTAGATGCAAAAACACAAATGCAATTAGGTTTAATAAAAACTGCGTTAATTATTGGTTTTGATGAAGTTGATAATACTTGGCAATCTCATTTAACAAAAATAAATGATGCAATGACCAATGTTGCCAAAGCAATAGTAATTTCCGTAAATTAAAATTCTATGTTATTTGCTATATTATTTTCTATTATTTCACTTACTGCTAATTTCGTTCAAGAACGATCTATATCGATAATGAAAAACTCCCAAATATCTGAAGGTGTTTTGACCTATCAAAAACCAGATTATTTAAAATGGGAATATACATCACCTTCAAATTTAATATGGGAAATTGACGGAGAAAAAGGAAACGTTAATAAACAAGTTCGTGGGCTTGTAGAATTAATAATGAAATCTGTCAGCGGAGAAATTTTTGAATTTAACACAGACTTCGATATAAAACAAGAAAATAATATTTATATTCTAAAACCACAAAAGAGAGAATATAAACAATTAATGGAAAATATTACTATAATCTTAAACCCCAAAACAAATATTGCTGATGAGGTATTAATCTTAGAAAAAAACGGAGATACAACCAAAATTAAATTTTCAAATGTTATTTTTGAAGTAGATGAGTAATAATATGAATAACAGTTCACTAAAAATCTGTGCACTAATACCCACCTATAACAATTCAAACACAATTGCTGATGTTGTAAAAAGAACACATAAGCAAATGAAAAATATCATCGTTGTCGTTGATGGTTCAACCGACAACACGATTGACGTACTTAATAAATTAAACCTACCAATAACCATCGTAACATATCCTAAAAATAGAGGTAAAGGATATGCTTTAAAAGTTGGCTTTAAGAAAGCTAAAGAATTAGGATTTGACTATGCATTAACTATTGATGCCGATGGACAACATTATCCAGAAGACATACCAACTTTAATTGATTTAGAGCAAAGACATCCAGATAGTTTAATTATTGGTTGTAGGAAATTACAAAATGACAACATGCCCAAAAAGAATACTTTTGCAAATAAGTTTTCTAATTTTTGGTATATGATACAAACTGGCATGTATTTGCCAGATACTCAAAGTGGTTTTCGTATTTATCCGTTAAAACGCTTATCTTGTCTATCATTAATAACTAATAGATATGAATCAGAATTAGAATTATTAGTTTTCCTTACTTGGGCTGAAGTAAGAGTTTTATACACTCCTATTCATGTATATTATCCACCACAAGAGGAAAGGGTTAGTCATTTTAAACCATTTTATGATTTTACTAGAATTTCAATACTAAACTCTTTATTGTGTATAATAGCCATAGTTTACGGCTTGCCAAGACGTTATCTCTTAAGCATTTTATTCGTAATCAAGCTATTGCTTATTTCTTGCATATTATCACCATGGGCTCTTGGAATTTTAATGCTAAGAAGAAACAAGACACTTGCTAAGAAAAATTTTCATTTCGTAACACACAAATTAGTCAAATGGTTAATAAACCATGTTGATGGAGCTAAATTTTCAATAAAGGGAAAACAATTTGCATCTTCCTCTAAGCCTGTCATGTATATTGCTAATCATGAATCTTTATTAGATTTATTAATTGTCTTAGCATTACAACCCAAAATGATTGTTATAACTAAAAATTGGGTTCACAAAAATCTTGTTTTTGGCTGGATTTCTCAAGCTTTGAATTGTTATTCCGTTTCTGACGGTTTAGATAATTTAGTCCCAAAACTACAAAACTTAATTAATTTAGGATATTCTATAGTAATATTCCCAGAAGGGACACGAACTTTAGATGGTAAAGTATTACGATTCCATAGTGGCGCATTTTATTTGGCTGATAAATTAAATCTCGACATACAACCACTTATTATGCACAACACGTTTCATATACTAAATAAAGTTGATTTCAGATTGTTCAAAGGTGATTTTGCTGTTGAATATCTACCTATTATCTCTAAAGATAGTACTATTTTCGGTAATACATACAGAAAAAAAGCAAAATCTTTCGAAGCTTTTTATTCTAATATCATAATGAACAAAAAAGAAATTATAATTATTGGTGCTGGAGTTGGCGGACTCTTTACTGGAGCTCTTTTATCAAAAGAAGGATATAAAGTAACAATATTAGAACAACTACCTATTATTGGTGGAGCGTTATATTCATATACACGCTTAGATGAAATATGGCAAACTGGAATACATATTGTTTGTGGTTTGGAAGATGGCGGTATAGTCAAAACAATATTTGATGAATTAGGTTTTGATCTAAAATTGGACCAAGCTGAATCGGATATAGTTCATGGAGAAGAAAAACTATCTAGATTTTCTATCTTATATGGAGGAGAAAATAGTAACGATGAAGTAAAAAACAGAATTATTGATTTGTTTAGTCAAGGAACTTATCGTTTTGTTGGTGGTACACAACAATTGGTGGATGCTCTTTACTTATATATAGTAAGACATGGAGGACAAATTGTCACAAATGAGAAAATCAACAAAATCGTAATTGAAAATGGGAATGTAAAAGAAGTATGCTCTCAAAAACATATTTGGAATGCAGATATTGTAATTTCTTCTTTACACCCCAAAATATTACTAGATATTTGTACACAACCAATATTCCGTAATGTCACTATCAATAGAATAAAAAACACTCCTGAATCTTATGGCTCTTTTAAATTATATATTAAATTCAAAAAAAATTCTTTCCAATATCTAAAATCTAATCACTATATATTACCAGAAAACATATTTTTTTATACTCAGCCTATAGAAAACCAAGGCCAATGGGCAAACACAATGGAGGTTGTAATGCCTTTACCATACGATGAAATAAAACAATGGTCTTCTTGCGATAGAAAAAATTCTATAGAATATGAAAACTACAAAAAACAAAAAGCAGATTATTTATTTTCTAAAATAGAAACTATATATCCTAACTTCAAAGATTTAGTTGACAATTATTTCACCTCTACATCTCTAACCTTCCGAGATGTTTATACAACCCCCGAAGGTTCAATGTTCGGTCTTAATGAACCTGTAGGAACTTGTAATACCAAAATTAATAATTTATTCTTAGCTGGACAAAACGTTTATTTACATGGATTTTGTGGCACTATTCAAGCCGCAACGCAAGTCGTTCAAACAATAAAAGAAAAATTTGCAAATGAATAAAAATATAATAGACATCGAGTTCGAATCACCAGAGAAAATAAAATTATATCAAGAAGAATTATTGCAAAAGCAATTAATATATCTTAATGATAAATCTCCATACTATAAAGAGTTATTTGCAGAAAACAATATAGATATTTCTAAAATCAAAACAATTGAAGATTTACAATATCTACCTTTCACAGAAAAAAAAGAATTGCAAATGCACAATGAAATGTTTCTTTGTGTTCCTGAATCTGAAATCATAGATTTCATTACAACATCAGGCACACTTGGAGACCCCGTAACCTTTGGTTGTACAGAAAATGATTTGCAACGTTTAGCTTTTAACGAAAAAAAATCTTTTGCTTGTGCTGGTCTAAAAAAAGAGGACAAATTACAATTAATGGTAACTCTTGACAAACGCTTTATGGCAGGCTTAGCATATTGGTTAGGAGCAAGACAATTGGGCACCGGTATTATTCGAGTAGGGAATGGTATTCCAGAACTTCAATGGGATACTATCAATAGATTCAATCCAGACTCTATCATGTGTGTACCTTCTTTTATCTTAAAACTTATCGAATATGCAGAACGCAATAATATAGACTACCGAAAATCTTCTATTAAAAAAATTATTGGAATTGGAGAAGGTTTAAGAGAACAAGATTTTTCACTAAATCTATTAGGAAAAAAAATTCACGACAAATGGCCTGAAGTCAAACTATTTGCCACATACTCTTCCACAGAGATGTCTGCAACCTTTTCTGAATGTGAATTTGAATGTGGCGGACATGTCCATCCTGAATTAATAATTGTTGAAATTATTGGAGAAGATGGATTACCTGTAAAAAATGGTGAAGTTGGAGAAATTGTTATTACAACTTTAGGTGTTGAAGCAATGCCTTTATTACGATTCAAAACAGGCGATTTAGCTGCAAAAATTACCCAACAATGTAAATGTGGCAGAAACTCATATCGACTCACTCCAATTGTTGGACGCAGAAACAATATGATTAAATTTAAAGGGACAACCCTATATCCACCTGCAATAAATGATGTTTTAGACAACACTGATTATGTACAAAATTATGTTGTTGTTGTTAGAGCCAATAATGCAGGCACAGACGATGTTGTGGTACGCATATCAATAGAAGAAAATACCGTTATTTCAAAAGAAAATATAATAAAAGATTTAAAAGACCGTTTCCGTGCTCGTATTCGTGTTGCACCTACAATTGAAATTTTACCAAACGATGTTATCCTTGCCATTAATTTTCCAGCAAAATCACGGAAACCAGTAAAATTTATTGACGAACGATAATGAAATTCTACTTATACATACATGATTGGATGATGGCTCATAAAAAACAAAGTTTTATACTATTGTTTTTTATCTTACTTATATTATCTTTTTTAGCATCACGCCTTTCTTTTAGCGAGGATATTTCTGATTTTTTACCTATGTCCGAAGAACAAAAAAATCAGATGCATCTTTACGGAAAACTCAGTGGCTCCGACAAAATATTAGTCCTTTTCTCGATGGAAGATACAACCCAAATCTTCCCAGACAGACTATGTGATGCAATTAATACGTTTGATAGTATTGCTAATTATGATATATTAACACAAGTAGATATAAACGATTATTATCAACAAATTGAAAAAAAATACAATCAAATCCCTTATTTCCTAAACGAAAACGATTACGAACGTATTGATACTCTATTAACAAAAGATAAAATACATGATAATTTAATTACACTATATAATAAATTCATGTTGCCAATGACATCGATTTTACGTTATTCGGCAACAAACGACCCTCTAAACTTATTTGACAACACCCAAGATGCAAATTCTCAATTTTCAATAGAAAACTTTTCTCTTTACGATGGATACATAATGACATCTGACAATCGTTTAGCTTTTGCCTTTTTAACATCTCCATATGGCGATTCCGAAACACAAAAAAACACATTGTTAATTAAAGACCTCGAATCTGTAATTTCTATTGTTAAAAATCAATATAAAGACGTAAATATTCGTTTAATAGGAGGTCCTCCTGTTGCTGTTTCTAATGCAAAACAAATAAAAACAGATATTTCCTATTCTATTGCTATTGCATCAATTTTAATCCTAACTTTATTATATTTAACCCTGCAAAGTTGGAAAAAAATGCTACTTATAGCATTAACCGTTGCATTTGGTTTTATTTTCGGAATGGGAATTATGGGTCTTGTACATCCTAATATATCCTTAATCGTATTTGGCATAGCATCCGTAATTATCGGAATTGTTGTAAATTATCCACTCCACTTTATTGTTCATCACATAAATTCCAATTCTACTCGCAACACTCTACAAGAAGAACTAACGCCTCTCATTATTGGAAATATTACTACCGTTGGCGCTTTCCTTACATTAATTCCCCTTGATAGTATTGCATTACGAGATTTAGGTATATTTTGTGCCGCAATGTTAATTGGAACAATAATATTTACACTGTTTTTTTTACCACTATTTAATATTAGCTCTAATACTACTAAATCAAATTTCGTTAACAATAAAATAACCCAAATAGCCTCATTCCCTTTGGGAAATAAAAAACTATTTGTTGCTTTTTGCATTTTAACAATTATTTTAGGATGGTTTGGTCAAAATGTCTCTTTTGATAGCAATTTAAGCAATATAAATTATTTAACAAAACAACAAAAAGAAGATTTTTCTCTATTAGCTCAAATAGCAGGTCAAAAAAACGAATCTGATGTCGAAATATTCATTCCTTGTACAGAAGATTTATCAAACAAAATTGCAAGATGGAATAATTTCTGGACAGAAAGAAATGATTCTGTTATAAAAACTTTACGCCTTGAAGCACAAAATATAGGTTTTGCAGAAACAGCTTTCGCCCCATTTGAAGAATTAATCACAAAAAAAACATTTGATGATATCCCAGCCGATTTTGAACTAGCAAAACAAATATATGTTCCAGCAGAAAATGCAGATTCAGTACTAAATGCAACAAAAGAAGCATTTTCTATAAAAAAGATACAAGAAAGCATGACTTCTTCTCTATCTGATAATTTTAGCTATATAGGTACAGCTTGTTCTATTATTGTATTCATATTTTTATGGATATGCTTTAGAAACTTTTGGATCTCACTTGTCGCATTTATTCCAATTGCAATCTCTTGGCTATGGATTTTAGGCTTTATGAATATTTTTGGACTTCAATTTAATATTGTAAATATAATTCTTGCTACTTTCATTTTTGGACAAGGCGATGATTATGCCATTTTTATGACAGAAGGTCTTATTTATGAACACAAATATGGAAAATCTATGCTCCCTCAATACAAAAAAGAAATATTACTATCAGCAATAATTATGTTCATCGGTATAGGAGTGCTAATTATTGCCCAACATCCTGCAATATTCTCACTTGGAGCAATAGTTTTAATCGGAATGTTTTCTGTTGTACTGATTTCATATATATTACCACCTATATTATTCAAATTATTTATAAACCTAAAATTAATAAAATTATGAAAAATTTATTATTATTACTTCTATTCTTTATGGGAACAAACATTTATTCCCAACGATATGAAAATTTTTATTTTTTATATGGTCAAGAAAAAATTAATATTGAATTTGATTACACATGGACAGAAATAAAATCTGTATCTGATACTGTTAAAAAAGATATGATAGAAATCTTCTCTCCTATTTGGAATGATTGTTTCTTAAAAGAATTAAATGCTGAATTAGATGATAACAATGTTAAAGTAGGTTATTTCCAAGATGCAACATATACAATTTTCATTCAAATTCTATCTTTTGGAAATACAGGAGCAACAAAAGCTACCGCAAGAGTAGTTAATACAGAAACCTTAGAAGAACGTTGTATTATTGACATTTATGGTCGAGGTGGAATATTTGGGTCATTCCCTAATTTAATAAAAGATGGTATGGAAAATTGCGGTGAAGATTTAGGTGATATTATTGAAGACATTTACGATTTAGATTTATGAAAAGACTCGGCGTCTTGATATTATCAATCATTTTTACAGTATTTATCTGTAATGCAAAAAAAGGAACTACATTAAGAATTTGGGATGGAGATGTTCCTATGTGTGTATATTTACCAGAAAAATACTTTACAAATATTATAAATTATCCTGTTCTATATTTATTGTCAGGAACAGGAGATAGTGATTTAGCTTGGTTTGAAGAGGGAAACTTAGCCTCTATTGTCGATGAATTAACAACCCAAGGGGCTATTAGAGAAATGATTATCGTAATGCCACAAATAACAGCAGATATAAATAGTGATTTTGTTGAAAATTTTGACAATACAATATCTTTTATTGAAAAAAATTTTAGAGTTTTTAAAAACAAAAAAAATAGAGCTATAGCAGGATTAAGCATCGGTGGGTTTTATGCTATGCATATCAGCCACTATTTTCCACAAAAATTTAATTTCATAGGTCTATTTTCTGCTATATACACAACAAAGAAAAAAGAAATTTTCAAAACATCTGAAAAACTTTTATTTGGTATTTCCGAGAACACACATATTGCTTACAAAAACACAGAAAAAGAACATAAAAAACAATTTAGATACCCACCTGAATTATATTACATTGCCATTGGTAAAAATGACTTCCTATATAAACAAAATGTTTTATTTCGCAAATATTTAGATAAACACAAATATCAATATACATATTATGAATCCAATGGAGGACACAATTGGAAAAATTGGCAAGAATATATAACACTTTTTTTACCACTTTTATTTCGTAATTAAAAAATTATAAATTGATGAATCATAAAGTTTATTGGTCTAAAGATTATATGGTTTCTGCATTAGGACAAGGAACTGAACTTTCTATGCAAAAACTCAAAGACGGAAACATAGGATTAAAAAAAGAAATTATAAACGAAGATATTCGCTATACGGGACACATTGATTGGTCTGTAATCCCACAACCAAAACATTTATCTCGTTTAGAATCTTTATTTGTACATAGTATCTCACAAACAATAGAAAAACAATTTATAACTTCTCGTACAGCACTAATCATATCAACAACAAAAGGTAATATCGATTTATTAGAAAATGTTGCTGATAATACCAATGCTACAAATTTATTAACATACGAAAGCAATCTATCACTATTCAAAATGGCAAAAAACATAGCTTCAGAATGTGGTTTTGTGGTAGATCCTATTGTTATATCTAATGCTTGTATATCTGGAATATCTGCAATTATAGTAGCATCTCGCTTATTAAGACAAGGTATTTACGATAAAATAGTTATTGCTGGAGGCGACCTTTTTTCTAATTTTGTTTATACAGGCTTCAACTCTTTTAAATCTCTATCATCCGAAGTATGCCGCTCTTATGATGAAAAACGCGATGGTTTATCTTTAGGAGAAGCTTGTGGTGCTATCCTTTTAAGCAACGACGAAAAAGATTCATGTGGTATAGAAGTTTTATCTGGTGCAATAACTAATGATGCAAATCATATATCTGGTCCTTCTCGAACTGGAGATGGTTTATATTTTGCCATAGATCAAGTCCTAAATTCTTGCAATGTAAAACCAGAACAATTAAGTTTCATCTCCGCACATGGCACTGCCACCGTCTTTAATGATGAGATGGAATCAAAAGCAGTGGGGTTAAGTAATTTATTATCAGCGCCTATAAATAGCACAAAAGCCTTCACTGGCCACACTCTTGGTGCTTGCGGTGTAATAGAAAGTATTTTTGCTGTACACCAACTAAAAAATAATCTAATAATAGGCACTTACAATTTTCAAAATTTAGGTACTTCGCAACAAATAAACGTTAAATCAACGAATATTGAATCAAATAATTCTTGTTGCTTAAAAATGGCATCTGGTTTTGGTGGATGCAACGCAGCTGTTTTATTTGCAAAAACAACATTTGCCAATAATCATCCCGTTATTCATAACAACACAAAAAATCAATCATTAAAAACTCTAAACATAGTAAAAATAGAGCAAAACTTAAATCAAAATTTTGATGAATACATCCGCACGTTATACAAAGAATCATGTTCTACTAATATGAAATTCTTTAAAATGGATAATTTATCAAAATTAGGATATGTTGCTGCAGAAAAATTATTAAATAATATCGAATTACCCGAAAATCGTACTAAAATAGCTATTATTCTCTCAAATCAATCAGCCTCTTTAGATACAGATTATCGTCATCAAAAATTAATTAATTCAAACGAAGAAATATCACCATCTGTCTTCGTTTACACTTTACCAAATATTGTAAGCGGTGAAATATGTATCCGACATAAATTAAATGGAGAAAACACCTTCTTCATTCAAGAACCAAATAATGCTTTCGCTCGTGATTATGCAACTCTTTTACTTCAAGAATCATTAGCCGATATTGTTATTTTTGGTACTTGCGAACTATTGGGCGAGAAATATTTTGCTAATTTTGAATTACTTACTTTGAATTAATCAAATCGTGTTTATTATTTTATTAATTATATTAGTTGTAATAATTGCATTTCTCATATATGCATCATCTCATATTGGCAGTGATGTTTATATAAAAACAATATGCCACAATTCTACAAATAAAATTTTATTTACCTTTGATGACGGACCACATCCTACACTAACTCCGATAATTTTAGATATATTAAAAGAACATAATATACATGCAATATTCTTCGTAATTGGCAAAAATGCACTTGAAAATCCAGATATTATCAAACGTATTATCGCGGAAGGCCACCAAATAGGTATTCATACATATTCTCATTCTGCACATTTCCCATTACTCAAAACTGCAGAAATTGAAAAAGAATTACAAAGCACACAAGAAGTTATAAAAGGAATAACACAAACAACCACCTATCTATTCCGTCCTCCATTTGGTGTTACAAATCCCAATATAGCTCGAGCCGTTAACAAACTAAAATTACAAACTATAGGATGGTCTATTCGCTCTCTTGATACATCTTTATCTGTAGAAAAAGCATATAACAGAGTAATAAAACAACTTCATAATAATGCAATAATCTTGTTTCACGACAATAGAGACAATACCCCAATTTTAATACAAAAAGTTTTAGAATATTTCAAATCTCACAATATAAAAATACAATAAATCATGCTTTATTCTGGTTTTGAAGAAATAAAAAAATTAATTCCTCAACGTGAGCCCATAATGATGGTTGATACATTTTATGGAATTGATAATGACACAAATATTTCTAAGTCATCTCTTTTGATAGATAAAGAAAATATATTTGTAAGAAAAAATCATTTTTCAGAAGAGGGTTTGTTAGAGCATGCAGCACAATCTGCCGCAGCACGTATGGGATATTTGTGTTTATCAAACAATCAACCCATATCTCTCGGCTTTATAGGTTCTATCAACAAAGTCGAAGTTTTTTCTTTACCATCTATCAATGAACGTATTTATACAACAATTGAAATCTTACAAGAAGTTGGAAATATTTCATTAATCTCATTTCAAACCAATAATTCACAAGATGAAAAATTGTGTTGCGGTCAAATGAAAATAGTACTTGATATTTAACAAAAAAATTACGATATGCAAATAATATCAAAAATCTTATTTTGTCCAACTGATTTTATATATAAAGGACATTTCCCTGAAAAAGCAATTGTACCAGGTGTTGTACAACTAAGAGAAATTAAACACATTTGCGAAAAAGAATTAGATTGTTCTCTGATTTATAAATCTATCAACGAATGTAAATATTTAGGATTCATATTCCCATCCGACAATGCCGTAGATTGCATAATTGACCTCGAAGAAAACGAAAACAACTGGACCATCAAGGCTCGAATTATAGAATCAGAACAAATTAAATTAAAATTGAAAGCTATTCTAACTAAAAATGAAGAATAAAATATTAAAATATTTTTCTTGGTCAACTATTAAAAATTTTATACTTGACGATATTTGGAATAGCAACAACTCTAATCTCTGTATCGCTTCATCCATTTCCATTGGTGCTTTTATTGGATTATTACCTTTTTATGGATATCAATCTATCTTAGCAATAGCTATTGCGGTATTTTTTAAATTATCTAAAATTATTACTTTTGCAGCTTCAAACATATCAATTCCACCTATGATTCCTTTCATATTATTTGGATCATATTCATTAGGTGCACACATTTTAGGACACGATATTTTATTGTCTTTCCATGATATCACCTTTGACGCAGTAATAACACAACTATTAGACTATATTATAGGAGGAATTATTTTAGCTCTAATCATAGGTTTATGCTTATTTCTATTAATTTATGGTCTATTATATATTTTTAGAAAAAGTTCTTCTCTATAAATAAATTATTAACATATAAGTCAAATTATTATTAATCCAAAAATTTAAATCATTATGAAAAAGAACATTTTATTTTTGATTGCAGTATTTATGCTTTCAATCGTAGCTACACCAGTGGTAGCACAATCTCGTAAAGACAAAAAAGAAGCTAAAAAGGCAGAATGGGAAATGGAACAACAACGCAAAAAAGAAGAAGCTGAATTGCTTCACCAAATGCGTATGGATAGTATTCGAAATGCACAAAAAAGAGCTGCTGAAAAAGCAGAGAGAGAAGCTATAAACGAAGCTGCACAAGAAACAGATATTAGTGTGCCTTGCATGGAATTTGAAAGTACAGCAGATTTGATTCGTGCTCATGCTACAGGTGAAGATTTAGATCAACAAATGGCAGTTGAAATTGCACGTTCTGCAGCATTAGATGAGTTGACTTCTCAAATCAGTACTGCTGTAAACTCTTTGGTTAATCGTTATAGAAAATCATCAAAAATTAATGATTCAAGAGAATCTCTTAGTCGTACACAAGGTATGACTACAAATGTTGTTAATCAAACAACAGGTTATCGTATTGCATGTCGTAAAACAACTACATTTATTGAAAAAGGTAGAAGAATTTTCAAACATTATATTGTGGTTGAAGTATCAAAAGAAGAGTTGTTGGAAGCTGTTTATCAAGGTCTTCAAGAAGATGAAGAACTAAAGATTGAAGCTAGTTATCAAGATTTTAAAGAAGATTTTGAAAAAGTTTTTTCTAATTAAGGATTGTAGCTTTTTTATAGATTATATATGTTAAATTAATTTTACCATAAAAAAGGTTATGGGCTTTATTTATGGTAAAATTAGTTTATATGGAATAGTTTTTATTTTTGATATCTATAATCAAAAAATCCAAATGTACATAAAGAAAAAACGAAATGTACATTTGGATGTTATTTTATTTCAAATTACTATACTTACTATTTCAATAATAGCCGAAGCAGCTATATATGATGATGAACATATTATTATTGCGGCTAAAATTTTGGATGTTGAAACTGGTGGTGTTGTTTCTAGTACACCTCCAGCTATAGCACCGAAAGAACCAACTAAAATGGCTGAGGCTTGTA
>JAEIGA010003190.1_pt1 | contig 25779 bp, 23 predicted proteins | sample 9270691 | NCBI WGS metagenome assembly JAEIGA01 (sample SAMN17057246, study PRJNA624740) | gut metagenome | biome: biome; isolation source: fecal sample | host: Bos grunniens | place: China: Xizang | collected 2019
TGCATGGAATTTTTGATTTTATATTGATGATACAATATAGATGGTCTATTATAGTGTTTATAGCTTATATGGCATTTTTATGGAAAATTAGTTTAGATAAGTTAGACGAATATATAAATAACTCTAGAATAAAGTTCTTAAGACGATACAGAAAATTTAGATACAAAAAGAGAAAGGACGATAAAATTGATTGAATTACCAAAAAAGTTTTTAGAAGATATGCAAGTTCTTCTTAATGATGAATATGAAAGTTTTATAAAAAGCTATGATGAACCAAAAACTACAGGACTAAGAATTAATACCTTAAAAATAGATAAAGAAAAGTTATTGAACTTAAATTTATATGAATTAAGTCCTATACCTTGGGCCAATGAAGGTTTCTATTATAATGAACAGATTGATAGACCAGGTAAAAGTCCATTGCATGAAAGTGGAGCATATTATTTACAAGAGCCATCTGCAATGAGTGTAGTTCCACATCTAGATGTAAAAGAAGGTGATAAAGTTCTTGATATGTGTGCAGCACCAGGAGGTAAATCTACATATATACTATCAGAATTAAATGATACAGGATTATTAGTATCAAATGAGATAAATCCAACTAGAATAAGGGCATTAGGAGAAAATCTAGAAAGATTTGGAGCTAGAAACTGTATAATAACAAATACTGATTCTAACAATTTAAGAAAAGTATTCGTAGGATACTTCGATAAGATAGTAATTGATGCACCTTGTTCTGGACAAGGTATGTTTAGAAAAGATGAAGTTGCTATAACTGATTGGAGTTATGCGAAAGTACTAGAATGTCAAAGTATTCAAAAAGAAATAATAAGAGATGGATATGATATGTTAAACAACGGTGGGATATTGGTATATTCTACTTGTACATTTGCAAAAGAAGAAAATGAAGATGTAATAAATGAATTTATATCTGAGTACGAAGGCGCTAAGTTAATTGAAATGCAAAGAATATGGCCTCATAAGGTTAAAGGAGAAGGTCATTTCGTAGCTAAAATTCAAAAACTAGAAGATGAAGATTGTAATGTAAAGTATATAAAAATAAAAAATAATGATAAAGAAGTGAAAGATTATAGAGAATTTGAAAAGAAATTCTTAAATATATCTATGGGCAATAGACTTGATATAAGGGGTGAAAATTTATACTTATTACCTGAAGAACACCCAGATACAAAAAAATTAAAGGTATTAAGATATGGTCTTCACTTAGGAATGTTAAAGAAAAATAGATTTGAACCTTCTCATGCATTATCTCATTATTTAAAGATGGAAGATGTAAAGAATGTAGAAAACCTTAGCATAGAAGATAGTAAAGTTTTAGATTACTTAAGAGGAAATACTATAGAAACTGGAAAGAGCAGAGGTTGGGTTTTAGTATGTGTAGAAGGCATAGGACTTGGCTGGGGAAAAGAGTCTAATGGTATACTAAAAAACCACTATCCTAAAGGATTAAGAATAAATTATTAAAAAATTAATAAAATCCCTAATATAGCTCAATAATAAAATATAAGTCTATATTAGGGAGGTTAATCTATGGCAAAATTAAATGAAAATCAAGAATATGCAATATCTAAATTTCTAGAAAGATATGATTATGATGCCATACTAGATATATTAGAAGAAGCAGGAATAATAAAAGGAGATTTATATTTTCTAATAGAGTCTTGTCAGTACTCTGTAAACTTTGAATTTAAAAAAGCATTAAACTCTATACAAAAAATGAGTAGTCAAATGTTAAATAGAAGTGAAATTAAAAAACTTATATCTAATTTAAATAATCTAGAAATAGGGGAACCAGAAGATATACTATCTGAATTAATAGAAAATATAAAAATTCAAATTATAAATGAAGAATATATAGATTTTTTAGGAAGACTTTATAGATTAAAAGAAGCTTTATTTAAGTATATATTTGTTAGTACTAAAGAATCTAAAACATATAAAGTATATATGCATGGGTATATGGTATCGAAGAAAAATATACTATATACACTAAAAAAGAAGTATAATATTTATAGTGGTAACTTAATTAAAGGGGTTACTCAATACATAAATAGACATGTGAAAAAGACTAAAAGAATGGAAAAAGTAGTAGAGATATTAAATAATGACAGACTAGAAACTTTGATAAGGATGAGGAATGAAAGTCCAGTAGGACATGGTTTCAAAGGTGTAAGTAAAGAAGAAATCGAAAACATATACGGAAATCCTATGGAAGTTTTAAGAGATTTAGTTAAAGCATGTGAACTTTTGGACTTAGGTATTAGTTCAAATAAATATGATAATATTAATGAGATGGTTATTCACATGATAGGGAGTAGTGAAAATCATTAATTTAGAGGAGATGGTGTAAGTGAGTGAAAAATTAAAAAAGGAGTTAATTGAGTGGGTAAAGGTAATTGCAACAGCTCTAGTATTTGCATTTATAATAACTCAATTTATAAGACCTACTCTAGTTAGAGGGGAATCAATGTATCCAACATTAGTAGAAAATGATTATTTAATAATAAATAGAATGGCTTATAAAATAGGAGAACCAAAAGATGGTGATATAATTGTATTTAAAACTAATTTACTACAAGATGATGGAAAAACGAAAGATTTAGTTAAGAGAGTTATAGCTACAGAGGGGCAACATATAAAAATAGAAGATTCTAAGGTATACGTTGATGGTAAACTTTTAAATGAACCTTACATACATGACAATTATACTAGTGGTGACATAGATATGACTGTACCAGAAGGAGAAGTATTTACTATGGGAGACAACAGAGAGAAGAGTTTAGATAGTAGATATGAAGAAGTAGGATTAGTTAATGAAAAAGATATAATGGGTAAGGTTATGGTAAGATTATTCCCGTTCAATAAAATAGGTAGTGTAAATTAGGTGAATATATGAGATTAGGTATATCTGCACTTTTATATAATTTGGATGAAGCATTAGAATTATGTAGACAGATTGAGGATATTAATCATATAGAAATTGGACTAGACAATTTAGACGAATGTCTAACATTACAAAAATATAAAGATGAATTTAAAAGGCTAGGATTATCAATAGGTATACATCTTCCAATGGAGCTTAATTCATGTGAAAATATAAAATATATACAGAACTCATGGATAAACTTTATAAGAACTATGGAAGAAAGTTTAAATGAATTTAATATAAAGTATTTTAATATGCACTTAGGATATGTAATATCTGAAAGGCTGAATAAAAATAGGACAAAGTACTTAGAAAATAGTGTAGATTTTTTCAAAAAGTTATTAGAAGAAATAGATACTAAAATTTCAATTGAAAATACATATTCTAAAAGTGGAGATTTTTCAAATATTGGACATATATATAAGGATTTTGAATATATATTTAATAAGATTGATAATGAAAAACTATGTTTTTGTTATGATACAGGACATTGTTTAATAGATAATAGTGATTATGTAGGAAATCTAAATAATAAGTTAATGATTGCTCACTTAAGTGATAATGATGGTATTAATGATAGCCACTTAGGTATAGGGAGAGGAATCTTAAGAAAAACTGAAATACAAAAACTTATGAATCTTAATTTAAAATATTTAGTACTAGAAATTAATTATAATCATATAAAAGAGACTTTGGGGATATTAAGTAAAATAAAAAGAGGGGTATAATACACCTCTTTTTTACTATAGTATAAAGAAGGGAGTATGCATTATGGGAAGTATAAAAGTATGTATAGATAATAAAAATAGAGAATACAAATTAGATAATAAATCTTCAGGGATATTATTGCAAAATATAGTAGAAGATATTGAAAGTGAATATAAGGGATATATAACTCTTGCTAATATAAATAATAAATTAAGAGAATTAAGTTATGAAGTAAAACAAGACTGCGATATAAAGTTTATAGATACAACAAATGCAGATGGATTGAGGGTATATTTTAGAACTCTATCTTTTATATTTATAATGGCTTGTGATGAGTTATTTAATAAACCTAAAGTGACAATTGAACATTCATTAGCTAATGGACTTTATTCTGAGGTTTATATAAACAATACACTTCAAGATGATGATATAATAAAGATAAAAAATAAAATGCAAGATATAATAAATAAGAATTATAAAATAGAAAAAATATCTACAACCAAAGAAGAAGCTACTAAAATATTTGAAAGTAATAATATGTATGAAAAAGCGGAATTATTGAGATATAAAGAGTATAATGATGTAAAGATATATAAATGTAATAATAATATAGATCATTTTTATGGTCATATGTTACCTTCAACAGGACATATAAAAGTTTTTGATTTGAAGAAATATGGAAATGGTGTAATATTATTTGGTCCAAGTGAAAGTGATAAAAAAAATCCAGCGAAATATACACCACAACCCAAATTAGCTAATATATATAAAGAAGCTGAAAATTGGGCTAAGGTTATGGATATAGATAAAGTTACAACTTTAAATAAAATAATACAAGATAAGAAATATGGTGAAGTTATAAGAATAGTTGAAGCTTTACATGAAAAGAAATTATCTCAAATAGCTGACATGATAAAGAATAAAGGTAAAAGAGTTGTGCTTATAGCTGCACCATCTTCATCAGGTAAAACTAGCTTTGCTCATAGGTTGTGTATACATCTTAAAGTTAATGGGTTAAATCCTGTTTCTATATCTTTAGATGATTACTTTTTAAATAGAGAAGATACGCCGTTAGATGAATTTGGAAATTATGATTTTGAATCCATATATGCAATTGATTTAAAAAGATTTAACTCAGATTTAAAAGGTTTATTAGAAGGTAAAGAAATAAGTTTACCGAGGTTTAACTTTAAACTAGGAAAAAGAGAAGAAAATTATAAAAAATTAAAGATAAAAGAAAATCAACCAATAATACTAGAGGGTATACATGGTCTTAATCCTATATTAACATCTTCTATACCAGATAAAGATAAATTTAAAATATATATCAGTGCTTTAACTCAAATAAACTTAGATGATTATAATAGAATACCAACTACAGACTTAAGACTTATAAGAAGGATGGTAAGAGATTATAATTTTAGAGGATACAGTGCAAAACATACTATTATGAATTGGAATTCTGTAAGAAGAGGGGAAAAGAAAAATATATTCCCTTATCAGGAAGAAGCTGATATAATATTTAACTCAGCCTGTGTTTACGAGTTATCAGTATTAAAAAAATATGCAAAACCACTATTAGAAGAAATAGAAACTAGTGATGAAGCATATATAGAAGCTAATAGGCTTCTTAAATTCTTACAATATTTCATTGAATTAGAAGATACATCGGATATACCTTCTACATCTATATTGAGAGAGTTTATAGGTGGAAGTAAAATAGTAGATTAGTTTAAAAGGGGTTGTATTGAAATATTTATTTTAATATAACCCTATTTGTATTACATAAGATATTTAGAAATATTATACACTTAGGAGGAACACATGAATAATTTATTAAAACAAGTGATAGATGAAAATAGAAAATATACTAATTATGGTCAAGTAGCTAGTTACATACCAGAATTAAAAAATGCAAGAAGAAATGATTTAGGAATATGTATAATAGATAAGGATAATAACATTTATACAAGTGGAAGTTATAACACTAAATTTACAATACAAAGTATATCAAAACCTATTGTTTTAGCTATGGCATTAATGGATAATGACTGGACTAGTGTATTTTCTAAGGTAGGTATGGAACCAAGTGGTGATCCATTTAACTCAATAATGAAATTAGAAACTAATGACACTAAAAAACCTTCAAATCCTATGATAAATGCAGGTGCAATAGTAACTACTTCTCTTATAAAGGGTAATACGTTAGAGGAAAAAGAAGAAAGAATGTTACAATTTTTTAGACGTTTAGCGAATAACGACAGTATAGGTATAAATTATGAAGTTTATAAGTCAGAAAAATTAACTGGTGATAGAAATAGAGCTATGGCATATTTATTAAAAAATGATGGTTTTATAACTGGTGATGTAGAAGAAATATTAGACTTATATTTTAAACAATGTTCAATAGAAATAGATTGTGTAGATTTAGCAAGAATAGGTATAAATCTTGCGATGCATGGAGTAGATATAGAAAATAATGAAAGATTAATTAGTGAAAAAGTTTCAAGAATGGTAAAAACATTTATGGTTACTTGTGGTATGTATGATGCATCTGGTGAATTTGCTTTAAAAGTTGGAATACCTGCAAAGTCTGGTGTTGGTGGAGGTATAATGGCATCAGTTCCAGATGTAATGGGAGTTGGAGTTTATGGACCTGCATTGGATAAAAAAGGAAATAGTATAGCTGGAGTTAAAGTTTTAGAAGATTTATCTGAAAAATTAGACTTAAGTATATTCTAAGATATAGAAATTAATTATAATTTAAAAATATTTTTATATAACCCAATTATAATTAATTATATTAAAAGGGGTGGGGGAATGAAAGAAGTACTTATACTTAGAGATTTAGAGTGTATAAAAGCAATTGCACATCCACGAAGAATAGATGTGTTAAAGGCGTTTAATAAAGAACCGCTATCAGCAAAGCAGTTATCTCAAATGCTTGATGAACCTCATGCAAAAATAAACTATCATATAAAAACACTTTATAAAGTAGGGATTTTAGAATTAGTAGAAGAAAAGATTAAATCTGGAATTGTAGAAAAATACTATTATCCAAAGGCGAAAAATATACTTATAGATAAAAATGTAATAAATATATATTTAGAAGAAAAAAAAGGAGAAAAATATATATCAAAGGTTGATGATATAATAGATTTATTTTATAAAGCAGTAAAAAATCAAGTATTAGAAGAAGAAAATATAATTAATTATAATGATATATGTCTTAATAATGATGAGATTATAGAACTTAATAATGCTATAAAATATAAGATAGAAGAAATTATACAAAAACGAAACAAAGAAGATGAAGGCATAAAATATGATATAGTTATGGTTTCAATACCAGTATCAAAATAAAAATTATAGGATTAATAATAAGTGTCAATGTTTATTGATGCTTATTTTTTGGGTATATTATATATAAATTTAATTGAAAAGGAGAAATTGACATGATTGTAATAGGACCACATATTTCAATATCGAAAGGATTTGCTAAAGCTGCTCAAACTGCAGTAAATATAGGAGCAAATACATTTCAATTTTTTAGTAGAAATCCAAGAGGAGGAAATGCTAAAGCTTTTGAACAAAAAGATATAGATAAATTTCAACAAATAAGAAAAGAAAATAACTTTGGGCCTCTTTTAGCACATGCACCTTATACTATGAACTTAGGTGGAGCTAAAGATGACGTATATGAATTTGGTAGAAAAGTAATAAAAGAAGATATAGAAAGAATGGATTCTTTAGGAATCGAATATATGTGTTTCCATCCTGGTAGCCATGTTGGTGGAGGAGTAGACTTTGGAATACAAAGAATAGTTGATGCACTAAATGAAACATTAACAGGTGATGAAAATATAACAGTATTACTTGAAACTATGTCTGGAAAGGGAACAGAAATAGGCTTTACATTTGAACAAATAAAAAGAATAATAGATGGTGTAAATCATAGTGAAAAACTAGGTGTATGTTTAGATACATGCCATATATTCTCAGCAGGATATGATATTGTAAATGATTTAGATGGAGTTTTAGAAGAATTTGATACTATAATAGGATTAGATAAACTTAAAGCAGTACATTTAAATGATAGTATGATGCCTTTTGGAGCTAAAAAAGATAGACATGAAGTAATAGGAGAGGGAGAAATAGGATTAAATGCTATCATAAACTTTATGAGCCATCCTAAATTAAATCATCTACCATTTTTCCTAGAAACACCTTTAGAAGATGAAGGTCATAAAAAAGAAATAGCTATGATAAAGGATATATTATCTAATAAATAGATTTTGATTATATAAAATAATAGACTTATAATATAATAGTAAATTTATATTAGAAGGAGTGGGAAGAATATGAAGTTATTAGGGAAAACTAATATTGGTGTAAATCGAGTAGGATTTGGTGGAATACCTATTCAAAGAATAACACAAGAAGAAACTAATAAAGTTATTGACGAATTAGTAAATAACAATGTTAACTTTATAGATACAGCAAGAGCATATACAATAAGTGAAGAATATATAGGAAATGCAATAGAAGGAAGAAGAGAAAAGTTTTTTATTGCAACTAAAAGTATGTCTAGAGATTATGAATCAATGAAGGAAGATATAGAAATAAGTCTTAAAAATTTAAAGACAGATTATATTGATTTATATCAATTACATAATGTTAAGCTAGAAGAATATAAAACTATATTTGAAGATAATAAGGCATATAAAGCATTACTAGATGCTCAAAAAGAGGGGAAAATAAAGTATATAGGGATAACTAGTCATAGCCTAGAAACTATAGAAAAAGCAATAGAAGATGAGAAGTTTTCGACTATACAATTTCCTTATAATATAATAGAGGATCAAGCAGATGAAGCATTTAAAAAAGCTAATGAAAAAGGTATAGGTATTATAGTAATGAAACCATTAGCAGGTGGAGCAATATATGATGCGAAACTAGCTATAAAGTATATTCTATCAAAGAATTATATAGACGTAGTAATACCAGGTATGGAAAATATAGAGCAAGTTAGAGAGAATGTTTCAGTGCTTAAAGATATCAATATAACAAAAGAAGATGAAGAAAAAGTATTAGAAATAAGAAATTCTATGGGAAAGAAATTCTGCAGAAGATGTGAGTATTGTATGCCATGCCCATTAAATATAAATATACCTCAAAACTTCCTATTAGAAGGTTATTATACAAGGTATAATCTAAAGCAGTGGGCAAAAGATAGGTACTCGTCATTAGAAGTAAAAGCAAGTGAATGTGTAGAATGTGGACTATGTGAAACTAAATGTCCATATGAACTTCCAATAAGAGATATGTTAAAAAATGTAGCATCTAAACTTGATTAGAAAATAGTTTATAGATAATAATAAAGAGAACTTATTTTTTTAAGTTCTCTTTTATATATAAATTACTTTTTAGATATAACATAAGATACATCGTATTCTGAAATAGGATAAAGTTCTATCTCAACTCTAGGGTTATCTTTATCTATAAAGTCAAATAATAATACTGGTTTAAGTTGTTTATCATTTTTTATTATTCCACTTTTTTCTATGCCATCACATATACTTTTAGGATAGTTATGTAAATCACCCATACGTTTATTTGGAAAATATAACTTTAAGATAGTTATTAAATCTTCCTCTATTGTTTCTCCAATATATTGTTGGTTTATAAAACCTGCAATCATATTTTCGTATGCTAGATATTTGGAGTGTTTACCTGTTGATGGCATCCATGCTTGACCATGTATATTGTGAAGTTTAAAATTTGATTTACTTATAGGTCTACCTGGTATTGTTAATTTAATCAAAATATCACCATCCTTATACTCTAGTTATTATAAAACTAATATTTAATTAATGAAAGGTTTTTTATGAATAAAGATAAATTAAAGGAATTTTGTAAATCTATTGGTATTGACTGTGTAGGAATTGCAGGAATTGGTCCATACAATGATTTAGAAAAGATAATAAAAAGAAGATTGTTAAATGGATATGTAACCGGAATGGAAGAACCTATTATAGAAAATAGGGTTAATCCAAAAGAAACTATGGAAAATGTAAAATCTATAATAGTATGTGCATTTCCTTATTATATTGGTGATTTTAAAGATAGCAACTTATCTAAGTATTGTTATGGAAAGGATTATCATATAGTTGTAAGAGAAATGCTACAGCAAGTATGCGATTATTTATCTGATAATATAGATGGATTTGAATATAAAGTTTTTGCTGATAATGGACCATTAGTAGATAGATATTTGGCTTATATTTCTGGAATTGGATACTTTGGAATAAATAATAACATAATTACAGATGAGTATGGGTCATATGTATTTATTGGATATATAATGAGTAATTATGAGTTTAAACCAGATTCTCCGTCAGAAAAAACGTGTATAAAATGCGGAAAATGTGTAAAATATTGTCCGGGAAATGCTCTCTTAGGAAATTATGAAATGAATCCCCAAAGATGCCTTTCATATATAACTCAGAAAAAAGGAGAGTTAGAAGTAGAAGAAAAAAATGTATTAGAATCAAATAAAAATATTTTTGGTTGTGATATTTGTCAGGATGTATGCCCTCATAATAAAAATATTCCAATTACAAATATAGAAGAATTTAAAAATGATATTATACTTAAGTTATCAGAAGAAGAAATTAATGATATGTCTAATAAAGAGTTTAAACGAAGATATGGAGATAGAGCATTTAGTTGGAGAGGTAAAAATATAATAAAACGAAATATAGATTTAGTTTTAAAGAAACCAATTGACTAGAAAAAGTCAAGGGTTTCTTTTTTTATAGATAAAAATTTAAATGTAAAGAAATTTTATATTGTGAATAAAATAAATACTATATAACTCAACTTTTACAAGCTACTAATCATAGAATATATAAAATGATAGAAGGGGGGAGGGGCAATGTTACATTTTAATAATACATCTGAGATAGAACCTCTAGAAGGCATACTAGGTCAAGAGAGAGCTATAGAAGCTATGGAAATAGGATTAAAGATAGATAACCCAGCTTATAATATGTATTTAGCAGGAGATTCAGGAACAGGTAAAACAACATATGCATTAAATATTTTAAATAAATATGCAGAAAAAAAAGGCAACCACAAAGATTGGTGCTATGTTTATAATTTTGAAAATAATAGAGAGCCGGTTATAATTGGACTTGATAAAGGTTTAGGTAAGATATTCAAAAAAGATATTGAAAAGCTTATAGAAAATTTATTGGATGAATTAAGAGATGCTTTTGAAAGTGAAGATTTTGAAATAGGAAAAAATCAACTAATAGATGAATTTGAGATAGAAAAAGATGCATTATTGAAAAAGATAAAAAAATATGCAGAAGGAAAAGGATTCAAATTAAAAAATAGTAAGGTAGGAATGGTATTTATACCTATAAATGAATCTAAGGAAGATGAAGAAAATGAAGAAAATGATTACACAGATGAAGAGTTTTACAAAGTAAAAAGAGACTTAGAAAGTGCTGCAATACAAGTTGCATATAAAATTAGAGACTTAGAGGATGCGGCTAAAGAAGCATTGCTAGATTTAGAAGAAGAAGTTGCTAAATTTGTTATAGACCCTCATATTAAATCATTATTAAATAAATATAATAACTATGATAAAGTAAAAGTTTACTTAAATAACATGAGAGATAATATATTAGAGTATGTGTACTTATTCTACATGGATGAAGAAGAATTAAAAGATAAATATGATAAAGAACACTTTTTAAAATATAAAGTTAATTTGTTTGTTGATAATGGAATTGATAGAGATAGTTCTAAAGCACCAGTTATAGTTGAAATAAATCCAAGTCCATCTAATTTATTTGGTAAGGCAGAATTTGATTATTATAATGGTAATGTAAAAACAGACTTTACAAAGTTGATACCAGGTTCAGTGCATAAGGCTAATGGAGGTTATTTAGTTTTATATGTTGATCAACTTTTAAGATATGGCTTATCTTGGGATATGCTAAAAAGAGCTATTCAATCAAGAGAAATAGGAGTAGATACTCAAACTGCTATAAAACCTGAAAGTATGCCAATAGATATTAAAGTAATATTAATAGGTAGTAATTACATGTATAACGTACTTTATAACTATGACCCAGATTTTAGTAAGTATTTTAAAATATTTGTAGATTTTGATAATGAAATGGACAAAACAGAAAATAATGAAGATGGAATAGCACGATTTATTGCATGTCAATGTAATAAAAATAATTTAAAACATTTTACTTATGAAGCTGTTGAAGAAGTTATAAAATTTAGTACTAGAATTTGTGGTGACAAATATAAACTTTCAACTCAATTTAATAAAATACTAGAGGTTATAGTAGAAGGTAGTGCATGTGCACAAATTAGAGGAGTTGACTATGTAGAAAAATTAGATGTTCAAAAAGCTATATTAGAAAGAAAGAAGAGATTAAATAGAATAGAAAATAAAATGGATGAATCACTAGAAAATGGATTTACTCTTATTGAAACTCATGGAAGTAGAGTTGGAGTGATGAATGGATTATCTGTTCTTAGTACTGGTGAATATTCATTTGGAAGACCTTCTAGAATAACAGCTATAACTAGTCCTGGAAATAAAGGTATACTTAATATAGAAAGAGAGGTTAATATGAGTGGACCTATACACAATAAAGGTGTATTGATATTAGGTGGATATTTAGCTGAAAATTTTGCTCAAGAATTTCCTCTTTCTCTAAATGCTAGTTTATGCTTTGAACAAAACTATGGTGGAGTTGATGGAGACAGTGCTACAGGAGCTGAATTATATGCTATTTTATCATCATTAAGCAAAATACCTTTAAAACAAAGTATAGCTGCAACAGGCTCTATGAATCAAAAAGGAGAAATACAGGTAGTTGGAGGAATAACTGAAAAAATAGAAGGTTTTTATTCTACTTGTAAAAAGCAAGGATTAAGTAATGATCAAGGTGTAATAATACCTAAAAATAATAGTAGAAACTTAGTTTTATCAGATGAGGTAACAAAAGCTATAGAGGAAGGCAAATTTACTATATATACAGTTGAAACGGTAGAGGAAGCTATAGAAATATTAACTGATGTAAAATTTGAAGAAATAAAAAGATTAGTAATAGAAAGATTAAGAGCTTTTTATGAACTACAAAGTTCATTTAAAAAGTAGTTTTATATAAATTATTAATGGGTAAAATAATAAGAAGGTAAAAGGTGTAAACTTTTACCTTCTTATTTTATTTAATAAACAAACAACTTTTATATAAATTAATTGATATACATAAATAGAGAAGGAATATGGTAGAAAAATATGAAAAATATTAATAAGATTTTAGATATATTAGCAGAAACATATCCAGATGCAAAATGTGAGCTAGATTATACAACTCCATTTGAATTACTCGTAGCTACAATACTATCAGCTCAATGTACGGATGTTAGGGTTAACAAAGTAACAGGTGAAATGTTTAAAAAATATAATACACCAGAAGATTTTACAAAACTAAGCATAAAAGAAATAGAAGAAGAAATAAAAAATTGTGGATTATTTATAAGTAAAGCTGAGAAAATAAAACAAACATCAGAACAACTATGTGATATGTATAATGGAGAAGTTCCAAATACTTTAGAGGAGTTAACAAAACTTCCAGGTGTAGGTAGAAAAACAGCTAATGTAGTACTTAGTAATGCTTTTGGTCAAGATGCAATGGCAGTTGATACACATGTATTTAGAGTTTCTAATAGAATTGGTATAGTTAATACTTCTACACCTGAAAAGACAGAATTTCCTCTTATGGAGGCTATACCAAAGAAAAGGTGGTCACATTCACATCATTTATTAATTTTTCATGGAAGAAGAATTTGTAAGGCTAGAAAACCTGAATGTGAAATATGTCCTATAACAAAATACTGTGAGTATTATAAAGATAACTTTAAATAAAGTAAGTTCTTAGAAGTATAAATTTCTGTTATAATTGTAAATATCACAATAGATAGTTATAAACTAGGAGGATTAAAATGTCATTAAATGTAGTTTTAGTAGAACCAGAAATACCTCAAAATACAGGTAATATAATAAGAACATGTGCAGCAACAGGAACAACACTGCACTTAGTAAGACCATTAGGATTTTCTTTAGAAGATAAATACTTAAAAAGAAGTGGTCTAGATTATTGGGATATAGCAAACATACAATACTATGATAGTTTCGAAGAAGTGGTAGAAAAAAATCCAAATGGAACATTTTTCTATGCAACAACAAAGGTTAATCAAGCTCATTCAGATGTAAAGTATGTTGAAAATTCATTTATAGTGTTTGGAAAAGAAACTAAGGGATTACCAGAAACACTTATAAAAGAAAACTTAGATACATGTATAAGAATACCAATGTTAAATCTTGAAAAAGCTAGATCTTTAAATTTATCTAACTCAGTTGCTATAGTAGTATATGAAGCTTTAAGACAGCTAGATTACCCAGGAATGAGATAATTACATATTCATATAAGGCATGATACTAAATAGATATCTATTTAGTATCATTTTTTATATAAAAAAATAACACAATCAAATAGTACATCATATATAGATAAATATAATGAATAATACAATATTATTTTACAAAAAGTTATATACAATAAATGTATAATATATACAATTTTTGTAGAAAAAAAATATAAAATAATGTAAAATAAAGTTAAATATTACATATTAAACAAAAATCTTAGGAGGTAACATATGAAACTTAAAAAGTTTATGGCTTTAGGTTTAGCTACTGTAATGAGTGCTAGTATGTTAGTTGGATGTGGGGCTAAATCTGATTCAGATTCATCAGCAAATGATGGAGAAGGTAAGGTATTTAAAGTAGGGATGATAACAGATACTGGTGGAGTAAATGATGAATCATTTAACCAATCAGCATGGAAAGGATTCCAAGACGCTCAAGAAAAGTTTGGAAAAGATAAATTAGAAGTAAAATATTTAGAGTCTAAACAAGATGCAGATTACGCTCCAAATATAGATACATTTGTTGATGAAGAGATGGATTTAATAGTAGGAGTTGGATTTAAATTAGAGCCAGCTATAACAGAAGCTGCTAAAAACTATCCAGAACAACAATTCGCATTAATAGATTCAGTTTGTGAAGGTGAACAGCCAGAAAACGTAACTTCATTATTATTTGAAGATAATGCTTCATCTTACTTAACAGGATTAATAGCTGGTAGAATGACAGAAACAGATAAAGTTGGATTTATAGGTGGTATGGAATCTGCAGTTTTAAGTAAATTTGATTATGGATTCAGAGCTGGTGTTGAAGCTGCTAATCCAGATGCAGAAGTAATGGTACAATATGCAAATAGTTTCACAGATTCAGCTTTAGGGAAAACTATAGCTAACCAAATGCATTCAAAAAATGCTGATATAATATTCACTTGTGCAGGTGCAGTTGGTATAGGAGCTATAGAAGCAGCTAAAGAAAATAATAAAAAAGCTGTAGGTGTTGACCAAGACCAAAATGCTTTAGCTCCAGATAATGTAATAACTTCAGCTATGAAAAATATAGATGTTTCAGTATTAGAATTATTATCTAAAGTAGTAGATGGAAGTTATAAAGGTGGAGAAATAGTAGTTAATACACTATCTATGAATGGAGTTGGGATAGCTCCAACAAGTGATAAAAATGTTCCACCAGATGTATTAGAATATGTTAATGAGCAAGCAGAAAAGATAAAATCAGGAGAAATAAAAGTTCCTGCAACTAAAGAAGAATACGAACAATCAAAAAATTAATAAATACATTAGTAAATATAAAGGGGCTATCATATCTTGATAGTTCCTTTATATTTATAATATAGTATGTATTTAATTTGAAAAAAATAATAATGAAAAGTATAATTAAATTTAAATATAAATTATAGTATACATTAAAACTAACAAAATTATACAATATTATAAAAAAGTTTGTTATATAAGGTATTATTTAGTATAATAAAGGTAGACATTATATTAAAATAAGGAGGAGACAAAAGGTATGAATAATAGTAATATTAACTACAGTCAAAAAGTTGTAGAAATGAAAAAAATAACTAAGAAATTCGGAAATTTTGTTGCAAATGACAATATAGACCTGACTGTTCATAAGGGTGAAGTACATGCTCTTTTAGGAGAAAATGGAGCAGGAAAATCTACCCTAATGAATATACTATATGGTTTATATCAGCAAACATCTGGAGAAATTTATATAAATGAAAAACTAGTTAATATGGAAAATCCAAATGTTGCAATAGATAATGGAATAGGAATGGTTCATCAACACTTTATGTTAGTACAACCTTTCACTGTAGCACAAAATATAATATTAGGAGTTGAGCCTACAAAAGGCCTTGGTTCTATTGATATAAATAAAGCTATTGAAGATGTTAAATCTATTTCAGAAAAATATGGTCTATATGTTGACCCAAATGCGAAAATAGAAGATATAAGTGTTGGTATGCAACAAAGAGTAGAGATATTAAAAGCTTTATATAGAGGTGCAGAAATATTAATACTAGATGAGCCTACAGCAGTTCTTACTCCTCAAGAAATACAAGAACTTATACAAATAATAAGAAATCTGACTAAAGAAGGTAAATCTGTAATAATAATAACTCACAAATTAAAAGAAATAAAAGCAGCTGCAGATTACTGTACAATAATAAGAAGAGGGAAGTACATAGATACTGTAAAAGTTTCAGAGACTACTGAAGATGAACTAGCATCAATGATGGTTGGTAGAGAAGTTAACTTTAAAGTAGATAAAGAGGAAGCTAAACCTTCTAAAACAGTACTACAAATAAAAGACTTATTAGTAAAAGATAGCAGAAATGTATCTGTAGTGGATGGACTATCACTTGAAGTTAAGGCCGGAGAAATATTAGGTATTGCTGGTATAGATGGAAATGGTCAATCAGAGTTAGTTGAAGTTTTAACTGGGCTTAGAAAGGCTGAAAGTGGAAGTATAAGAGTAAATTCAAAAGAATTACTTAATAAAAAGCCAAAAGAAATATTTAATAACGGAATAAAAAATATACCAGAAGATAGACATAAAAGAGGATTAGTTTTAGATTTTACTGTAGCAGAAAATACAGTTTTACAAAACTATAAAGATTCAAGATTCTCTAAAAATGGAATATTAAATAAAATTGCTATAGAAAGATATGCTGATGAAATAATTAAAAGATTTGACGTAAGACCTACTGACCATTCTGTTAAGTCAAGAGCATTATCTGGAGGTAACCAACAAAAGGTTATAATAGGTAGAGAAGTTGATAATATAGAAACAGCAAGAAAAGCAACTGGAGACCCTCAATTACTTATAGCTACTCAACCAACGAGAGGACTTGATGTTGGAGCTATAGAATTCGTTCACGAAGCTCTAGTAAAGCAAAGAGATGAAGGAAATGCTGTACTGTTAGTTTCATTAGAACTAGATGAAGTTATGAATGTATCAGACAGAATAGCAGTTATATATGAAGGTAAAATAGTAGGTATAGTAGATGCGAAAGATGCAGACGAAAATACATTAGGTTTAATGATGGCAGGAGGTGAAGAAAATGAGTGCCAAACTAACTAAAAAGAAAATTTCTTTAGTTGATAATACTGTTATATTCTCTTTAATATCAATAGTTTTAGGTCTATTAGTTGGAGCAATAGCATTAGTAATAGCAGGAAAAAATCCTATAGAAGCATATTCAGCAATGATAGAAGGTATATTTGGAAAACCTAAGTACATAGCATGGGTTATAATAAGATCAACACCACTTATATTAACAGGTTTATCAATAGCCTTTGCATTTAAAACAGGATTATTTAACATAGGTGCAGAAGGTCAATTTATAATAGGGGCATTAGTTGCAACTATGGTTGGTTCTGCAATAGAATTACCAGCAATAATACATATACCATTTACTCTTTTAATGGCTTGCTTAGGAGGAGCTGTATGGGGTGGATTTGCAGGATGGCTAAAGTCTAAGTTTGGAATTAATGAAGTTATAGCAGCTATAATGCTTAACTGGATAGCATTCTACTTAAGTAACTTTATGATAAAAAATACATGGTTAGCTAAGGCAAATAGTGAAGCATCAGTAAGTATACATGACTCAGCGAGTATAGGTATAGATTGGTTAACAGATTTAGTAGGACCAGCTACAAAAGTTAACTGGGGTATAGTTATATCAGTAATACTTGTTTTAATAATAGCATTCATACTATTAAAAACAACTCTAGGATTTGAATTAAGAGCAGTTGGACACAATAAATTCGGTGCAGAGTATGGCGGAATAGATGTTAATAAATCTATATTAAAATCTATGGCAATAGCAGGTTTACTTGCAGCAGCAGCAGGAGCAATTCAAGTAATGGGTGTATCTCATAATATTACTATACTGGCAGCTCCAGAAGGATATGGATTTGATGGTATAGCTGTTGCCTTAATAGCAAATAGTAATCCAATAGGAGTTATATTCTCAGGATTATTATTCGGAGCATTTAAATATGGTGGAACTAAGATGCAGTCTATCGGAGCTCCATCAGAAGTAGTAAATATAGTTATAGGTTCTATAGTATACTTCATAGCATTAAGTAGCGTACTAAGAATGTTATACATAAATTTAAGAAATAAAAAAAATAAAGGGGGTAATGTATAATGCAAGATATAGCTTTAATTATTAGTACTACTTTGATGTACTCTACACCCCTTATATTTGCGGCACTAGGTGGAGTATTTTCAGAAAACGCAGGTATAGTTAACATAGGTATAGAAGGTATGATGACTATAGGTGCTTTTGCAGGAGCAGCGGCAGGGTATATGTTAGGTAATCCATGGTTAGCATTTATAATAGGTGGATTAGCTGGAGGTTTATTCGCATTAATACATGCATTAGCAACTGTAAGTTTTAATGCAGACCATACTATATCAGGAGTTGCAATAAACTTATTAGCTCCTGGAGTTGCATTATTTGCATCTAAAATAATGTTTGATGGTGCAACTATGACACCAACAATACCAATGGAAAATAAGATACCAAGACCATTAAATGGTTTATTCCCATCAGGAAGTATATTAGACACAATATTTAATTCATATGCTACAGTGTTTATAGCATTTGTATTAGTTTTTGTTGTTTGGTATGTATTATATAAAACAAAGTTTGGACTTAGAATAAGAGCAGTTGGAGAACATCCAGGTGCAGCAGATACATTAGGTATAAATGTTGCAAAGACAAGATATGCAGCAGTTATAATATCTGGTATATTAGCAGGATTAGGTGGGGCATCAATGAGTTTAGCAGTTGTTTCATCATTTAGACCTACTTTAATATCAGGTCAAGGATATATAGCTATGGCAGCTGTAATATTTGGTAAGTGGAGACCACAATGGGCTATGGTAGCATGTTTATTATTTGGTTTCTCTACAGCTTTATCTGTATTCTTCGGAAATCCAGAGTTACCATTTAGCATAAATGAAAACTTATTATCAATGATACCATATATAATGACATTAGTAGTATTAGTACTATTTGTTAAAAGTTCTAAGGCTCCAGCAGCACTTGGAAATCCATACAAAAAAGGTGAAAGATAAAAATGATAGCTTTAAGCTATCATTTTTTTTATATATTTAAAGTATTATAAACTATATAAGGAAAAATAACTTTAAATAAAATATAAACTTTATTATTCATTACTAGTTAATTTCTTTGTATTAATAAAATTTAAATGAAATTAGGTGTCGTTTATAAAATGAATTAAAAGTTAATATAGAGAGATAATAGAAGTATAAGAATTATATTTTTGTATAGTTATTAAGATTTAGAAGGGAGTGAAAAATATGACCAGTAAAGATATTTACTTGAGCTTAACTAAACAAGATGAAGTATCTGTTAAAAAACTACTAACTAATCGAAAACTTGAAAAAGAATATACTTATAGTAATGATTACATAGAAATTGTATTAAAACATAATGATAATGATAAAATGTACAATGAGGAAATCGTAGAAGAAATCGCAGATTTAATAATTAATATAATGGAAAATAAGTTACTTAGAAAATTTATTATAAAAAAATACACTGCTGAATCAAGTGAAGAAATTCAAAAAATATATATGTGCGCCCTTAATTTATTTAAAGAAAGAGAGATTTTTATTAAAAAATCTTTATACGAAAAAATATATGATTACATAAGAAATGAAGATTACATAAATATAGAAGGTTTCGTTAAATTTAGAATGAAAGAATTTAACAACTATTTAAATACAATAGTTGACTTAGCATGGGAAGAATATTTTATAAAAAAAGATCAAGATGAGTTTATAAATGTACTTAAGTATTTCGTAGAAATTCAACAAGAAAAACTAGAACTTTTAAGAATACATATAAAAGAAGATAACTTATTTATACTTTATGATAAAAATGGAAATGAAATTGATAGTATAAATGATGAAGAAATGATGGATATGCTTATAGAGGAAAACTTAAATTACGAAGATTTTCTTATGAGTAATCTTCTAACACTCTGTCCAAGTAAAATAGAAATAATAGATTCTTTAAATAATAACTATTCTAAAGAAATAATAGAAATAATTAAATCTATATTTGGAGATAAGGTAAATTGTATTAAAATAAATTAAATTTCTAATATATTATTCAAAAGTTAGAATAATAAAATGTTTAGTTATAAAAGTTACTTTTTAAATTATACATTATATTTTATAATAAATAATAAGTAAGAGTGTTATATAAAGGAGATTCTAACATGAATAATATAATTAGAATATTAATATTAGCCATAATAGGAGGATTAATAGGTTACATAACAAATGTAATTGCTATAAAATTAATATTTAGACCTATAAATCCTATTAAAATACCTATTCTTAATATAGAAATAGTAGGAATGATTCCAAAAAGAAAATCAGAAATAGCTAAAAATATAGGTGAAATAATATCAGATCAATTTTTATCTATTGATGAAATTATTGATAGCATGATAACTAAAGAAGATAAAGAAAATATAACTAATTACATAAAATTAAAAGTAAAGCTTATACTAAATGAAAAGATGACACTTATACCTAGTACGATAAAGTCTTTAGTACAAAATTATGTAGCTGAAATAATAGAAGATGAAATAAGACAAAGTATAGATGAATTATGTGAAGAAATTATAATTAAAGCAAATAATCGTATAAATATAAAAGAAATGGTAGAAACTAAAATAAATGAATTAGATTTATATGAATTAGAAGAAATAATACTGACAATTGTAAAAAAAGAATTAAGACATATTGAAGTATTAGGTTTAATACTAGGTTTCCTTATAGGAATAATTCAAGGAATAGTAACTATATTTATATAAAAGATTATTGATAGTAAATTAAGTATTTGATATAATTATTATAATAACTAAAAAATAGCAATGAAAAGGAAGAGTAAAATAGAAACAGTTAAACAGAGAGGATGAGTCAAAGGCTGTAAGCTTATCTTAATATGACTATTTGAAAACTACCTTGGAGCTGAACTTATTAGCATTTATAAAATGTGAAAGTGTTCGGGTGACGACCTTATAGTCTACAAGAGGAAGTATTTAAATACTTCAACTTGGGTGGAACCGCGAATTAATACTCGTCCCAATATATTTATTTGGGATGAGTTTTTTTATTATAAAAATAATTAAGGAGGAATCAAAATGATAAAGGTTACTTTAAAAGATGGATCTGTAAGAGAATTCGAAAATGAACTTTCAGTTATGGATATAGCTAAATCTATAAGTGAAGGACTAGCAAGAGCAGTAGTAGCTGCATCTGTAAATGGAAAAGTTGTAGGACTTAACCATATAGTTAAAGAAGATTGTGAATTAAGCTTATTTAAGTTTGACGATGAAGAAGGTAAAGATGTATTTAGACATACATCAGCTCATATATTAGCTCAAGCTATAAAGAGATTATACCCAGAAGCTAAGTTTGCTATAGGACCAACTGTAGAAAATGGATTCTATTATGATATAGATTTAGACCACAGATTAACTAATGAAGACTTAGAAAAATTAGAAAAAGAAATGAAAAAGATAGCTAAAGAAGACATAGCTGTTGAAAGATATGAATTATCAAGAGAAGATGCTTTAGCATGGGCTAAAGAAAATAATGAAATATATAAAGTAGAACTTATAGAAGATTTACCAGAAGGGGAAGTAATATCTTTCTATAAGCAAGGTGATTTTACTGATTTATGTAGAGGACCACACTTACCTTCAACTAAGAAAGTTAAAGCTGTTAAATTATTAAGTGTAGCTGGAGCTTACTGGAGAGGTAATGAAAAGAACAAAATGCTTCAAAGAATATATGGTATATCTTTTGAAAAAAATAAAGATTTAGAAGAATACCTACACTTATTAGAAGAAGCTAAAAAGAGAGACCACAGAAAATTAGGTAAGGAATTAGACTTATTCTTTATACCTGAAGAAGGTCCAGGATTCCCATTATTCTTACCAAAAGGTATGGAACTTAAAAATGAACTATTAAAGTTCTGGAGAGAAATACACAGAGAAGATGGATACCAAGAGATAGAAACTCCAATAATATTAAATCAAAAATTATGGGAAACTTCAGGTCACTGGTATAACTACAAAGAAAATATGTACACTGTAGATATAGATGAGCAACAATTTGCTATAAAGCCAATGAACTGTCCTGGTTCACTAATATACTACAATGCTAAGCCACACTCATATAAAGAGTTCCCAATGAAAGTTGCAGAGCTTGGTAGAGTTCATAGACATGAATTATCAGGTGCATTACATGGTCTTATGAGAGTTAGAGCTTTCACTCAAGATGATGCCCATATATTCATGTTACCAGAGCAAATAAAAGACCAAATAAAAGGTGTTGTAGATTTAATAGATAGAGTTTATAAGACTTTTGGATTTGAATATCATTTAGAGTTATCTACTAGACCAGAAAACTCAATAGGATCAGATGCAGAATGGGAAGCTGCAGAAGATGGATTAAGAGAAGCTTTAGAAGAACTTAACCTACCATATATATTAAATGAAGGTGATGGAGCATTCTACGGTCCTAAGATAGACTTCCACTTAAGAGATTGTTTAGGTAGAACATGGCAATGTGGAACTATACAATTAGATATGCAATTACCACAAAGATTTGATATAACTTATATAGGTCAAGATGGTGAAAAGCATAGACCAGTTATGATACACAGAGTTGCATTCGGAAGTATAGAAAGATTCATAGGTATATTAATAGAGCATTATGCTGGTAAATTCCCAGTTTGGTTAGCTCCGACTCAAGTTAGAATATTACCTATATCTGACAAATACAATGATTATGCTAACGAAGTTAAAAAAGCATTATTCGATAAAGGAATAAGAGTTGAAATAGATGATAGAGCAGAAAAAACAGGATTCAAAATAAGAGAAGCTCAGCTTCAAAAGATACCTTACATGTTAATAGTTGGGGAAAAAGAAGCTGCTGATAAGACTGTATCTGTAAGAAGTAGAGATAACGGAGAAGTAGGAAGCATAAGTTTAGATGAATTTATGTCTACTATATCTGAAGAAATAGAAAGTAGAAAAAATGTAATACAAGACTAATAAATAAAAAGGAGTAATCTAAATTTAGATTACTCCTTTTGTATTAGCACATTTCTTTTTTTATTAAAGATTTTAATTCTTCATGAGTCATAGTTTCATTTTCAAATAGATGATTTGAAACTATATGTAAATCATTTATATTGTTTCTTAATAATTCTAAAGTCTCATTGTAGCATTGTTGAACAATACTGTTAGCTTCATCTTGTATTTTTTCAGATAAAAATGTTTTGTTATTTCCATCTAATGTCATAAATCCTAAATTACTCATTCCATACTCACAAACCATTTGGTTAGCTATATCTGTAACTTTCTTTAAGTCATCTTTTGCTCCAGTTGATTTATGATTGAAAATAATTTCTTCTGATGCCTTTCCAGCAAGTAATATCTTTATTTTTCCAAGTAATTCTTCTTTAGTATAGATGTATCTATCTTCATCCGGTAATTGAAGAACATAACCAAGTGCTTGTCCTCTAGGAACGATTGATATTTTTTGTATAGGACAAATTCCTACTAAGTCACTTACTAATGCATGTCCAGCCTCGTGATAAGATACAATTTTCTTTTCTTTTTCTATTAAAGTTGAGTTTTTTGATTCGAGTCCAGCGATTACTCTTTCTAAAGCTTTATCAAAATGAACAGAAGTAATTACATCACTATTATCTCTTACAGCAAAGATAGCGGCTTCATTAGCTATATTAGCAAGATGTGCACCATTAAATCCATGAGTTTTTTTAGCTAAAATTTCTAAGTCTACAGAAGGATCTATTGGTTTATTATTAGTATGAACTTTTAATATCTCATGTCTAGTATGATAATTTGGTGAACCTATATGAATGTGTCTATCAAATCTACCTGGTCTAAGTAGAGCTTCATCAAGTAAGTCAAGTCTATTAGTAGCACCTACTATTATCACATTTGAATCTTTAGTGAAACCATCCATTTCAACTAGAAGTTGATTAAGTGTCTGGTCTTTTTCATTATTACTTTCTAGATGTCTTTTAGCACCAATTGCATCAATTTCATCTATAAAGATTATACTAGGAGCCTCTTTTCTAGCTTTTTCAAATAGAGTTCTTACTCTTTTGGCACCTACACCCACATATTTTTCTACAAATTCAGATCCAGTAACATTAAAGAATGATGAATTTGTTTCTCCAGCTACAGCTGATGCTAGTAAAGTTTTACCAGTACCAGGAGGGCCATAAAACAATACACCTTTTGGTATTTTTGCACCCATTTTTTTATACTTATCAGGAAATTTCATAAAATCTACTATTTCAAACAATTCCTCCTTGACTTCATCTAGTCCAGCAACATCACAAAATGTAGTTTTAGGTTTTGATGAAGAAGAGTCCTCCGTTGGATTTTCTTTTTCCATTTTAGTTTGGGCAAATACGGGTACAGGTTTGTTTATTTTTTTAAAAAAGTTTTCCAACATTTTCATAGCCACACACCTCGGATAATAAATATTATTTATATTAGAGTTTCCATAGTTGATAAATTTTATTATTTAAATTTTACTTTTTAATAATTAGGTACTAATATTTTTAAGTATAACCAAAATATTCATATATAATTACTAAAATAAAATATTTTAAATAAAAATTATAAAAAGTACTTGAAAAAATAATTAATGCATGATATAGTAGATAAAGTAATAAACAATAATAAAAAACAAGAAGAAGTCCGCTTCTCACCTTACGATTTAAGTTGTGAGTGTTAATATAAGTTGAGTTTTTATAATACTAATAATGTATAAAGCTCGTTTAAATGTGTTAACTTATATGCGGATGATTTAAATCATTCGCTTTTATTTTTATAAAAAAATTTGGAGGTGTCCTACCATTAGTAAGGAACTAGCAATCAATGAAGAAATAAGAGATAAAGAAATAAGAGTTATCTCAGATAATGGAGAGCAACTTGGACTAATGTCTTCTAAAGAAGCTCAAACAATAGCTAATAGCAAAAATCTAGATTTAGTAATGATATCACCTAATGCTAATCCGCCAGTATGTAAAATAATGGACTACGGTAAGTACAAGTATGAACAATCTAGAAAAGAAAAAGAATCTAAGAAAAAGCAAAAAGTAGTAAACATAAAAGAAGTTAGATTAAGACCAGGTATAGAAGCTAATGACTTAAATACTAAAGCTAACCAAGCTATAAAGTTCCTTAAAAAAGGAGACAAAGTAAAGGTTGAACTTAGATTTAGAGGAAGAGAATTAGGACATAAAGACATTGGTAAAGAAGTAATGCTTAAGTTTATAGATATAGTAAAAGAGTTTGGTGAACCAACTAAAGCCCCAGCATTTGAGGGTAATAACATGGTTGTAATGATAGATCCAAAGAAATAAATGATTAACTGAGAGGAGGAAATTAACATGCCTAAAATGAAAACTCATAGAGGTGCTGCTAAAAGATTCAAAAAGACTGGAACTGGAAAATTAAAGAGAGCTAAA
>JAEIGA010003191.1_pt1 | contig 25777 bp, 35 predicted proteins | sample 9270691 | NCBI WGS metagenome assembly JAEIGA01 (sample SAMN17057246, study PRJNA624740) | gut metagenome | biome: biome; isolation source: fecal sample | host: Bos grunniens | place: China: Xizang | collected 2019
AGGCTTCAGGAGGCTACGGGCTTGATAAACTTCGTAATGCAAACTATGGAATCTATCTCTGTAATGACGCTTCTGTAGAGAAACGACAGCAATCAGAGGATAGAGAAGCTAGAGGATTGTATACAGAGAACAAGTTCATCACAGATGTATCAATGGAAGGTACAGTAGAACAGAGGGTTACTGACGCACTCAAACAGGGGAAAGAGCTTGTAGATTCAGGAATCACAGACGCTTCCCTGTTCTTATTGGAGGAATAAAATGTATAAGTTTTCTGATTATTTTTTCGTTCTGTGTATCTTGGCTTGTGCTATAATGTTCGGTATCCTTTTGACAGATACACAGGCTAAGTACTATGAGTACAGGAAAGAAACAGAAGCACAGCTTTGTGAAAAGGACGTAAGGATAGAACAGCTTGAAAAGGAAATCCGCCTGCTCAAGACCGACCTAAGCTTAAAAGAAGATGATTTTTCTGAAAAATAATGCTTGACATTTTACACTCAGTATAATATACTGAGTGTAGTTAAAGGAGGTCACTATGATTTTGGCTTTAGGATTAATTATTTTTGTAATAGGCTGTTGCCTGTCTTCTTATGAAGATGTAAGCTATGATAGTCAGGTAAGAGCAGAGAGAAGACATAGAGAACTTATGAGGGAGCTCGAAGAAGCTAGACAGGAGAATGAAACAAGGAAGCTTACTCCACCTAACTGTGGTACACACGTTATGCCTAGACAGGAGAGAAGAGCTCGCAGACGAATAGCGAAAGATAAGGACGGAAATGTTCTTGCAGAAGAGATTACGGAGGAAATTATAAATGGCTAAGAAACTTTGGAAACATCAACAGTATAGTCTTGATAAATACAAAGACAAAGAATACTTCGGGCTTCTCTTCCCGACAGGAACAGGAAAGACACTCACTGCCTGCCGTATAGCGGAAGCTAAAGACCGTCCTGTTCTGATTATTGCTCCGAACGCTTTATGTAAACAGTGGGCGGACGAGCTTACAAACAAAGATGAAGAGAGCAGAATATCAGAAAAGGATTGGGAGGCTGTTGTGTGCACCTCGAAGAGTAAGCATACTAAGAAGTTCAAGGAAGCTTTAGAAAAGCTGTGTGAGGAATAATATGAAATATGAAGGACTGAAGGAGTATGCCAAAGAGCATACTATAAAAGAATGTGCAGAGAAGTATAATGTATCATACTCTGCAATGGCTTCTTGTTTAAGTAGGCACAGAATTCTACACAAGAGCACTCGACGTATACACGGCTGTACTAACACAAGGCTGTTCTCTATACGGCACGGTATGAAGAAACGATGTTATAATAAGAAGCAGAATACCTATATAAACTATGGAGGCAGAGGAATAGGTATGTGTTCTGAGTGGAGAGATTCTTTTCTTGCTTTCAAGGCTTGGGCAGACACTAATGGCTACAGGGATAACTTAACTTTGGATAGAATAGACAATAATGTCGGCTATTGTCCTGAGAACTGTCGTTGGTTAACACTTAAAGAACAGCAAAGTAACAGACGGAATAATCATTGGATAACATATAGAGGAATTACTAAGACAGCTACTCAGTGGGCTTCTGAGCTAGGAATAACTAGACAAGGCTTGCTATATAGACTGAAAGTCTATCCAATAGAGACAGCTTTTCATAAAATAAAAAGGAGATAATTATGACGCTTAAAGAAAAAGTCTCAAAACATCTAGGTGTAAAATATATTTACCTCCCTGAACAAAAGTTATTCTTGTGTGAAAATGGAGTCCCATTTACCTTAGAAGAGTACAGGAAAGGCATAGACCTACAGTCTGAATATGAAAGGAGAAAATATGAAGGAAAACTTTTTGATTACGTTTATGCGAGAAATACACAGATTCTTCGTAAAAAGAGAGGCTATGCGAAGAAACAAGAGATTCTTTCACAAGATATGGAAGGAGTACAGGAAGCCACTGAAGAAGCCCGAAGTAATAATGAGGGTAGAGACACCGAACGGAACAGAGACAATAGTGTACAAAGGAGTATCCCTGAAACTGAACTTCCCCGAACTAATGAAGGAGGACGGGAAGATATACTTAGTGAACGGAGTGAAAGTAACATTGACAAACCCAAAGAAACAAAAGGGAACAATCGAAGTGTCTTTTTGATTATCCTGATTCTCGCTTTCGCTTCTGTCTGCTCGATGTATGAGTCTACTATGCATACGGCAACATACCTTTTTGATTACGTGGATATGATTTCAGCGTGGCTTTTGAGTACGGCTGTCACTGCCTACAACAGCTCGGCTTTTGAAGTATCTGTAATGTTCCACAATATGAAGCGTAACTTTATGGCTTTTATTTTCATGGTACTTTGGGCAATGGTTACTCTGTTCTCTATGGCTACTACTATCTCTGTATTCTATGACAGATTCAACTTCAATGAGACTCAGATAGCACAGGAAAATAAAGCTGTGGATTCAAATAAGCTTGGACTTGAATTGCTTCGTACTAAAGAAAAGGATTTACGTGAAGCTATCGAGTTCAAGAAGAAAGATATTGAGTACAGACAGGAGCGTGAGTACGCAACAACAGCTGTTCGTCTTGAGCTTGAAAACTTACAGAAGGAATTGCAGGAGAACCTTACAGAACAGCAGAAGCTCTTGGAAGAGACGCCTGAGGTTATGGAAGAGAAGTTACAGAGGAAGGAAAGCCTCTTTGCTTTCCTCGGAAGGCTTATAGGACTTGAAGGAGGTATCCTAGAGTTCATTATGTCAGTTCTGTCAGCTGTATTTATAAATCTCATAAGTCCATTATCACTCACTGCTGTAATTGAATTGAATAAGAAAAAGGGAATTGACAAATAATACTAAGTGCAGTATTATATAACAAGGAGTAATACTATGAAAACAATTACAAGTACTGAAACAATAAAGATTAAGGTCAAGAAGGAAGAACTTCTTGAGGGTAAATGGATTCACTTTCAGCTTCTTTCAAAGAAACTTGGTGAAATTGAAAAAGAAAAGAAGCTTGCTTACAAGAGCTTGCGTAACAAGTTCTACAACTCAAGAGCCTGCAATAAATACAACATGCAGGACATTGCAGGCTTGACCTGCGTTGACACAAAGAACCCTATGAAGGGAAAAGCTTCCCTTGAGCTTGTATTTGAGGAGGCTTAATATGAGCGTACGAAACAAAATGGTTAAGGGAATGTTTTATGTATTCCTTGCTGTGTACATGTTCTTGCAGAGTGCCTTTACAGGAATGTTCTTCAGTGGAGCAGTACTCTCAATAGTTCTTTCTGTGTGGACAATAATAAAGCCACTTCCTCTCCTTGTTACAGAGAAGCTGTGGCTTGTTTATCTTTTGTCAGCTGTACCACTTACGTTGTTCACTTTTCTTTATATGCTCATTGATTTAATCAAAGCTCAGCTAAAGAAGGACAATAAGCAGGACAATGGAAATCACTAGAGTTGAAGCAGAAGCACTGTAAGCAAATATCTTTGCTTCAGTGCTTTTCTTTTTCTCCTCTTTCAATTGCACCTCGTAAGATTTCTTCTGCTCTTCGTAAGTGTTCTTCACATCGTTCAGCTGTGTCTCGGCTTCGTTCAATTGACTCTGAAGCTCCGTTAAGTCCTCCCGTGATTGCTGAATCTCGCTCATCAATTCCTGAGTTTCCTTGTCCGTCAGAACTACCTCTGCGTAACAGGAATAAGATAACGGTGAAAAGCACAATAGAGAGAACAGCCCCGATAACAGCAAAAATCTTTTTGATTTTATCCACATCTTTCCTCCTGAGTAGTTAAAACAACTAATAAATATTATACCACTATTCTTGTATTTTTCAATAGACAAATCATACAAAGTATATTATAATATATTTGTGGCTAGGGTAGCTCCCGAAAGCAGTGTTCCTAAACTGTTGCCACTATCTATTCTCTAGGAATCTATTTATTCTATAGGAGGAATAAATCTATGCACACGAGATTAAGCAGGATTTTTAACGGACTAAAAGTAAGGTGTTATAACCCCAAAAACAAGGACTATTTCCTTTATGGAGGTAGAGGTATAAAACTTTGCGATGAGTGGAACAATAGAGAAATAGCTAGAAATGAGCCAAGAAAATGTACAAAAGGATTCATTGCTTTTAAGAGATGGGCTTTAGAGAATGGTTATTCAGATGAGCTTACATTAGATAGAATAGACACTGACGGTGACTATGAACCTTCTAATTGTCGTTGGGTGTCTATGCAAACTCAGAATAACAACAGAAGGAACAATCACTATATTACCTACCAAAATAAGACACAGTCTCTTGCTGAGTGGTGTAGAGAATTGAATCTAAATTATTACAAAATCAGGAGTCGTATAAATAATTATAATTGGTCTCCTGAAAGAGCTTTCACTACAGAGTAGTTTTATCCTTCTTTGGAGAACTTACCTGTAGCAATCAAGCCTGAACCAAAGGCTATAACCCATTGAAAATCAGACTTGTTCAAGAAAAATCCAATAAGTCCTGCCACCACAATACCAAAGCCTATTACTTTGGTAATATCGAAATCCCACTGACTGTCTGTGAACAGAGAGGTAAACCAATTCTTTTTCTTGTCTTTTTCTTCTGCCATTTTACTTTGCTCCTGCCTGTATAAAGACTTTCAGAATGAAAGGTATGCTTCCGATTAGAAGTCCACCAACCCCTGTCAGGATAAAGGCGATAATACTGCGGTACTTCTTTGCGTCAGTCTTATCTTTCTCTGTCCTTAAAGCTTCTGTGTAAGTTGTCAGCAGTTTAATCTGAGCGTCCTGCTGTTTCAGCTTCTCTTCAAAGGCTTCTTTCATTGTCCTTATTTCTTTGTCAAAATCCTCACGTACATCGTCAATCTTAGCAAGCAGATTCTCTTTTTCATTTTTGTACGAATCCTTAAAGTTCTGCATGTCAGTCTTGATAGCTGACACGTCAGAACTTATTTTTAAGAGAAGCTCGGTAAGGTTAATGTTATCCTTGTTCTCACTTCCCATTTTTATACCTCAGTAAATACAGCGGTGTAAACCACCTCTGCTTCTCCCTCAGCAGGTTCTTCTGCTTCGGCAGAAAGAACTTTGTTAGTACCAACAGATACACCGTTTCTTTCCCAATGGTCGAAAGCATAATGCTCACTGTTAACTGCGATAGCTGATACTGTACCGTCAGCAGGTGTCACTCCGCTTGCAGGGAATGTCATTGCTCCGTCAGCAGTAGCCTCAGGAGGATTGACTGCTGTTACCCATTCTACAGGAGCAGGCTCAAAGGTTGCCTTGAATACAGCCGAAGCCTCTCCGTGAAGTTCAGGGAAGGTCATTACGAACTCTGCATTTTCTGAAACAATTACGTCATTCATCTTCCAATTCTTGAATACGTAGTTACGGGCAGGAACAGCCTTGAATGAGATTTTGTCTCCTACGTGTACTGTTCCTGACAGAGGAGTAGCAATAGAGCCTCCTGCTGATTCATTGACAACGGAAGAGAAAGGTACTTCATTAGGCATATCAGCCACAAGTGTCCTGACCCCTTCCTGTGACATAAAGGTCTGAAGAACAGGAGAGAAGCTTTCGGCAATCTCCATGTTGTTCAGAGCCTCTACAAGGTTTTCAGCGTTGATTTCCTCAACACTGCCGTTTTTGTGTGTAATTCTGTAAGCGTTCAGCATTTTAGTCTGCATACTTATCTCCTTGGCAGAGCCATTTTATTTATTCTGCGAAGAACCACCGCATTGTCTTGAGGTAGCCATTCTTGATTGTGTTTGATTTACCGTAAGAATCAAATGTAACCTTTTTTGACTTATTAAGTAGTACGAAGTGCCCTCCATGATACCAATACTGTCCGATAACAATTACAACATTAGCAGGAATTGCTTCGTCTGCATTGTGGTGTTTTCCGTCGTACCTTACATTAAGACCGAACATTTTGGCAAGAGCTGTAGCGTCCTGTATCTCTGCCTCACCGTCATCGTCCAAGTCTCCGTCATGGTTAATGTCTCCTGAGATTATTCCCTTGTCTACAGCCTTAGCCCATATACCGTTGAGTCTCTGACATCCTTCGTCTCCCTTGAAGGCAGTTGGAGAAGCTTCAGCTAAGGTGAGGAAATAACACCCATAAGACCTGATTACGGTTAAGAGTCTAGAGTCTGCCTGATTTATTCCTTTGAGCATAATAGAGCCCCCTTAGTCTAAGTATAGACCAAGAGGGCTATTTTTGCAAGATATTATTTAGTACTAATCAACCGATATATTACTTATAAGAGGCAGAAGAAAGCAAGCACTTACCAAGGAGCATAACCAATGTTAAGGGTTTGAATGACGCTTGGACTTTGTGCTATTACTCCACTAGTGACTGTTTTCCCATTGCAGGTTACTGTTATTCGATACTTGGTAAATTTAGAAGCTTCAGCTAAACTTACTTCCCACATAGTTACACTGAAGGTCTTTGAACTTGTATTTGCAGGTAATGTTGTAGTGTAGCTTCTTCCAACAGCAGAACCGTCATCAGTTAGTATTTCAACTTTTATCGTTGTATCAACCGATGTTCCACCTTCGGTGTTAGTTGCACTTACTAGTATATATTTAATACGCATGTTAAGGCCTGAACTTGTTGCTCTACCTTGTAATTCGACTGTTGTGCCAAAATCTCCGTAAGCATATAAAACATCATTTGCTACTTTTGCTCTTAAATTAGTTACATTAGAAGCCTGCAACGGAATATAGCGTACAGCATTCTGAGGACAAAATCCTATATAGTGCGACGAAGGAACGGTTGTCAGACCGTAAAAAGTCTGTACTGAACCACCAATTTTAATTTTGATTGCTCTTGAAAAATCAACTGCCACAAACTCCTCCTACACAATCCAAATATCACCGTCCACAGGAGTAGAAGGCTGTGAAGTACGTATTCTCTCAGTTATGATAGCTTCGTAAGCTGACTGTATACCCACTGTAGTAGTTATGTAGTAATTAGAGTTGTTATAGAAAGCAATGTAAGTACCTGCGGAAATATCGTAATTAGTAGCAGAAGAGACTTCACCGTTTATATAAACATCGCAAGCAGTTGTTCCATTAATAGATAATGTTATCTTGTCCTGAATTGTGTTAGAGTTAAGGAAAGTTATAGGGAAAGCAACTCCTGAAGTCAAGACAAAATTGTCCATGGTAGCTTCTTTAGCTAACACGTTACCTGCTGTTTCACAGACAGCTCCTCCTGAGCCTCCTCCTGCATTCTGTAAGGCTTCATAAACAGCGTCAGAAGAAACAGGGTTGTCATTTCCGCTCTGAACTACATCTGTAACCTCAGTTATACCTGAGTTAATTGTAGCCCACTGTTCAGCAGTGAAACTTGAGTTATTTAGTTCGTACTCAAAAAGCCATTCTTCATCCTCGGCACTGTACTTATAACGGTCATACACGTTATTTCCTGCTCCGTCAGCTGTTTCCAAGAAAGCATAATCATTGTTAGTAGGGTTCGGAATAGCTTCAATCTCAGCAAGTGTTGAGTACGTACCAAGGAAGTTAGCAGTGTTGGTTGCGATAGAAGAGTTTACAAAGTTCTTGTCTGCAAGCTGATTCTGAGCACTAGCCTGAGCAGGGATTTTAGAATTGATATTCCCTACAGAAGCTATGAGTTCATTGAGTCTTCCCTGCAAGGTGTTTATAGCTTGCTGTATGGCTGATACTTCCTGTGTCAGAGGAGAGTCCTTTAAGTCATGTCGTATATTGTTCAGGTAAAGGGTATCTACATACTCTCCCTGTACATCCTCCTGTGGAGTAGTCTGCTGTGGTGTTTCTTCCTCCTGTGAGGAGGGAAGATTAGCCTCAGCAGGTTCAGGTGGTACGTAACGGTCAGAGACATGACTCTCACCGTTTACCACTATTTCAGAGAAAAGCTTATCTACATTTTCAACTACCTTTGTTACTTCTTCTGCCATAATTTATGCTCCGTTACTCATTCACGATAGGAATATCAGCTCCCAAGTCTATTGCCCCATCAGCTATGAGGTCATCTACTGATTTTGAGTACCACATACCGTGGCTGTCACTACCACAAACCCAAAGACCATTTGCATAAACTAAATATTGCATTTTGTAAGCTGTATTTGCACCTGTTCCCTGTGTCCAAGATTTTCCGTCCTCACTCCACCACATACCGTGGCTGTCACTACCACAAACCCAAAGACCATTTGCATAAACTAAATATTGCATAGTGTAAGCTGTATTTGCACCTGTTCCCTGTGTCCAAGATTTTCCGTCCTCACTCCACCACATACCGTGGCTGTCACTACCACAAACCCAAAGACCATTTGCATAAACTAAATATTGCATAGTGTAAGCTGTATTTGCTCCTGTTCCCTGTGTCCAAGATTTTCCGTCCTCACTCCACCATATTCCTTGGTTGCTACATCCACAAGCCCAAAGACCATTTGCATAAACTAAATATTGCATTTTGTAAGCTATATTTGCTCCTGTTCCCTGTGTCCAACTCTTACCTACTAACCAACTGAAAACAGCTCTTAAAAACTTAATTGTTACAGGGAATGTACCTGTTCCTAACACAGCCTTTATATCTCCCTGAGCATTAGGGGCAACAGTGTTAACTGTTCGTACGAAACCACTTGTGATGTTCTTCCAAACTCCGCCTGTATAAAGCACTCTGTCTCCGACATTGAAGTACTGTAAACCACTTCCTAAATCCTGAGTTCCTGCTACCTCTACGATGTATTCGTCTCCGTTTGTTCCTGTCCCGTCAGCAAGAGAAGGTGTATTTGTATCAGCGTTCCAATAACCTTTAAGCTCGACAGCAGATTCAGGAAGCTGTGAGTAAGGGATTCTTCCATTTGCGTCAAGAGTAGCAAGACCGTTTGCTACTCCCATAAAAGCCATAAGCTTTGTCAGAAGAAGAGAAAATAAATCATTTACCTTGTTAAGGTTATATGAACAGCGTCCAAGGAAGTGATTCATAAGCATACGTGTAATTGCTGAAGCTTGAGCCCTCCAACCTTTTGTAAGGACAGTTGTATTTACCTTGAGGATTGAAGCATTGGCTACAGGAATGTTCTGCTCATTATCTACGTTGTATGTTTCAACTCCGTCAGCCTCAGTAAGAGGATTATTGTAAGCGTGGTCTGTGTAAGCGAAATTAGCCACCTTATTTGCAGTGAGCTTGTCTTCTACAGCCTTGATTGCTGTAAGCTCTTCCATTAATGTACTCATATTTATCTCCTTACTGTACTTCAACTAATACAGTCTGTTTAAACTTTAAATTAATTAAATACTCTAACAGTGCAAGCCTAGATTCTTTATCTGTGACAGGACTGTCAGCGTCATATACATAATGTACCTGAATAGCCTTACCGTCAGCACTTACTTCTGTGTGGTCTATTCTGACAAGACCTTCAGGACACAATACACTTATGATTCGTACTAACGAAGCAATAGAATCTCCGTTGTATCTTATCCACTGTAGTGCCTTAAAAAGCTCAATGAATAAGTCAGGAGATATACTCTCATAGACTGTATCTCCTTCGGATAAGTATAGAAACTTATCTCCATAATATTCAGAGTAAGCTACTCCTTCAGGAGGAGCAGACAGTACTTTTTCAGGTCTGACATTTCCTTCATCATCAAGAACGTCTGTTTCCTCTGAGGAAACATAACCTGCTACACTCTCATCACCAACAAGAGAGCTTCTCTTGGTAGAAGTTGCAAGCGTATTAATGTCAGGTGTCTCAATAGCAGGGTCAGTGTGTACAAACTCGAAACTCTCTGTGTTTATATTGAAAAGACCTCTTTCTGAAAACTCTGTTCCGTCTACTACATGGCTGTCTGTCATATAGAGAGAAGTACGGGAGTCAGCTACAGGACGACGAGGCAGAAAGACAGAAGCGAACTTTCCAAGGTTATAAAGTGTCTCGTTTGTAATCTTACCTGTTTCAAACTGCTGATTCTTGAACTCTATGAGAAATCTCTTAATGTCTTCGGAGTACTCATTGAGAGAGTTATGCAGACTCGTGATATAAAATCCGTTTAGCTCTCCCCGTAAGAATCTGAATAATGCCTTAGCCATTAGTTAGCTCCTTCTCTAGTAAAGTCTACATCTATAAGCTTTGCTACTCTTGAAAGTGGTACTTCTATATAATCTACAGCAACGTCATTGACAGACAAGTTAGCTCCAAGAATTGTTACGCCTGCAAGGTTGAGGCTCTCAAGTACATTATAAACATCATCCTCACGTACATAGTCTTTATGCACTTCAGGAAGGAAGTGCTGAATCAAAGCTGTACGCATTCTAGCTTTAGCGTCGTAATTTGAAATAAGTTGTTCATCAACTTTATAAATTACGTCTATCTTGAAGTCTGTAGTATTAAACGGATTGATATAAAATGTATGCTTACCACCGACAAATATATCGTTTTCATAATTTATTGCTACACTGTTATTCAGCTGTACAGTAGGACAGATAATCTTATTTGCTATGATACCTGCCATTTCACTTCTTGGTGCTCCTGAATAGAAGATACAGGCAGTAAAAGGAGGAATTGTAATACCGTCATAAGTTTCTGATACAAGAGTGTTGTTAAACTTGATTCTACAGTCGAAGAGGTATGGAAGATTACGCAAGGTTGTTTCAAGCTCTACCATAGAGTCCTGACCGTCATACTTATTGAGGATTCTCTTTCTGAACTCCAAATCTGTTTCAGGAACAGTACCCAAGAGAGCACTGTTATCTGTATTAGAAAACTTAATATCACTTGGAATAGCTCTAGGAGAAGTAACTTCAATGTCACTCTGTGCCGTTACAGGGTAACTTCCAATGTGCTCTGACATTGCAATATATGTAATGTAATTACCTGCATTGATTTCAGTATCTTCAAGAACTTCAAAGACAAACTTGGTGTCTGCGTCAAACTCATAAGTATACATTCCTGCAAGAAGAGTTACAGCACTCTCACCGTTATTGGTAGCAAGGATATGCAGACCTGTAGCAGAGCCCTGAAGTCTTTCTGTTCCAACGAGGGAAGCTACAGAATTAAGGTCTTCTACAGGACAGTTAGAAGGGTCGAACTTGTGGCTTAGTACTACACAAACACTGTTGATTATCTCCATACCTTTCGAGATAGCCTTGAATATAAGATAGATAATGTTTGTGTTACTGCGTGAGATTTTCTTCGGAGCAATAAGTTCATCGAACTTATCACAGAGTACTGTTAATATTTCATCAAACGAAAGTAAAGTCATTTAAGCCACCTCCAAGAGCCTGTAAGAAAGATACTGCTGTCCGTTATCGTCTTCTACGGTATCAAATACAACCTTTACAGAAGTAGAAACACTTGCCACAGCTTCTATGATGTCCTGAATCAATTGCAGGCAGGAAAGCTCTTCAAGAATTGCTTCGCTCCACCTTACTCCGCTTTCAAGGTCAAGAGGGTCTAAGCCTCTCTGCCAAATAGTAGCAAGAGAGCAAGCCTGCTCCAAAAGCTCGTCACTGTCGTCATCCAAAACCTCACAGCCTATAAGCTGTTCTTCCGTAAGGGTAACATAGAGGTTGCCGTTTTCATAACGTACCTTGTCCGAATTGATTATAAGCTTCCCGTCTGTAATGCTGACATCAGCAATGTTCTTGAGCTGTTTAAGATTCCATACGTGATTGCGTATATCTCCTGTAGACTCGGCTTCTATAACATCAGGGATAATGTCAATTACGTTCGGAACATATACCCATTCCGAACCCTGTGGCTGAAGCACTTCCTCTTTCTTATATACCTTAACGTCCATACAAAGATTATACTCCGTGTATTCAAAACCGTCAAGTTGCAATTACAGTGGTCTGTCCTGCGTCTGTAACTTCTATCCTTACCATAGATTCTATTGTAGAGCCTTGCGGATTCTTAAATGTAAATGTGCCTGAAGCACTGTCTCCTTTCTGTACAGCCTTCTCGTCACTTCCATTGAGGATATTGCTTACTGTACCTTTTATGGTGAGGCTTGCTTCCTCACAGACAAAAGCTCCCTGTACTACAGAGACAAGCTTTACGTCCATGTCTCCAAAATAAATACCTTTGTTCTCCGCAAAATCTTTATCTGAAGGCTGAGAAGTAATGAGTTTTGCGGAGGCTTCCTGACCTGAGGTGATAGATATTGTACAACCATTTACAGCTAACTCACTCATTTCTTTACCTTCAGATTATCATTAATTACAATTCCCTCGGAAGAGGACACAATCTTACATTCATTTTTATCCTGAATAGTAAATCCGCTTGAAGTGAGTTGTACTTTAGTCTTACTGTCTCCTGTATTCTCATAGTCAAGGTAACCGTCCTTGTCCACCGTAATAGAGCACTTATCGTTGCTTACAGTAAATGCTCCATTCTCATCTGAAGTAAAGTTGAGCATATTTTTGTCGTCATCTGCATTGTAGCCCAAAGCAATTGTTACCTTTCCCTCATCAACAGTGATAAGATTCTTGTGGCTTGCTTCCTTGTACTGATTGATAAGGATAGCAATTCCCGACATAAGATTATACCCCTTAGCGTCAAAGTTTATTATTGGCTTGAGAGCTTTATCTCCGTCAGGAACAGTGAACATGTCATCGTCAAATATACGTGGATATACCACAAGTACTCGGTCTCCTTTCTTGGGCTTTACGTTAAGTGTGAAAGCCGAGCTTGCTATATTGGCGAGTACGCAGGTCATGCAAAACATATCCTGTTCAGTACGAGACACGGCAAGGGAAACATCTACAACCCCGTCTGCAACTATGTCCTGTATAATACCGTAATCCACAATACAACTGCGTTTAATAATCGCTTCTACAACGCTTCCAAAATTAAGTCCTGCTTCCTGAGCAATAAAATTAGGGTCTTTCATACCTTCTCCTTAAACCTGTGCATAAGAATCTCTAGCACTCACAGCTGTTATCTGTACTTCATTTACATCGTCTACAGTAGCAAAAGATATTGTAGCACTGATTACCAAGAAGCGATAGATAGTTGGTTTGTACGAAGCAAAGTAAGTCACAACACTCGTAAGGGCGTAACGGCTTGCAAACTCTACATATTGGAAAGGCTGAATGAATGTGAAGAAAGGACACACAATTGTTGCTATAGCGTCAATGTTGATGTTATTTACAGCAGGCAGTCTTCCGTTGTACAGCTTGGAATTGGCAAGAACAGTATTCTCGTAAAGGTTCTGAGAATGGAAAGCCTTGCTCAATCCTTCTACATCCTGCATTTCCATAGGAGTGTAGATGAGAATATCTCCGTCCAAAGAGAAGGTGTACTCAAGCTCTTTATCCATATAAGACATGATACGAGCTACAGTCTGACCTACAGTCCAACCCATTTCAAAATAAACCTTTCTGTCTTTCTCTTCGTTCTTGCTAGTCTTTATTTTCCTGATACTAACTTTTTTAGCTTCATCGGAAAGATATACCTTGATTCCTACCTTCTTGGCGTCGTCTTCACTCATAAAGCCTTTATCGTCTATAGTAACCTGCCTGTCTGACTCCTTTATGTCTGATAATGCTACTGTACTACGTAATACCATTTCAGGATTGTCATTCTTCTCCTTGACGACAGTTACATTGTTAATATAACGTCTTGTTATATTCTCAAAAAGAATCTTCTCGAACTCTGTTCCTGAAGAAGCTACAGGCTTCTCTAATGCTTTCGTAGGAGTAACAGTCTTTGTGACTGCAACAGGGCTAGAGTAAATGCTTCCCACGTAGCCCTTAATATGAAGAGCTGAGTCAGGAGGAAGCTTTTCCATTGTGACTACTACAGGCTCAGTAATTGTTATCTTGTCTGCTCCATTAACCGCTTCAAGCTTGAAATAGTCATCCATAGCAGTAGGAGAATCAGGATTGAGAGAACCTTTGAGTTGTCCCCAATATCCCATGACGATTTCAACAGAAGTAATTGTATAGTCTTCTGAGTTAAAACTTCTGAGGTGTTTTCCGTCCTTAGTAAGCATAAAGAAGTTAGATACAGTAATACCGAGTGAAGTGCCAACATTAGACGTTACCATTTTGCACTGTACCTTGATTGAGGGCTTGTAAGTGCATTTGCGGATTATCCAACCACCTTTAGTCATGTCTGAGACTCTATCTGAAGTGAGGTTAGCATTGGTATAAACAATCTCATAGTCACTGCGGATGACGAAAGATTCTGTTCTTCCACTTTTGTCTCTACAATTGAACTTGAGGTTGATTACCTTATCAAATAGGTCTCCTGCCTGAAGATTTATTTTGCTGTTATCATTAATAAACTCTACATTATTCATAGACTTCTATTGTACAGAACACCATATTCTCAGGTGTCAGCACTTCTCCCTCATATTCTTTGTGTTCTGTATTTATCTGCATAAGGTCGTTGCCAAGCCCAATAACGCAAGGGCAGGAAACAACAGTATCATCTGTTTTCTGAATCTCTATATTTACAGCCTTGACTATGCACTCAGCTCCACTCGATAAAAAGTCTTCATCAACTTTGTTTAGTACTAACAAACTTCCGTCAGGAAGCATTGTAGTAAAAAAATCGTTGATGAAACTAACCTTGGCTAATTCTACTGTCATTGTGCTTCTCCTTTAGCAGTCCTGTCACCACCTGCATAATCCAAAATATTAATTACTATCTCTCCACTCTTTTCTAGCATAGGATTCTTTCGTACAAAGCGATTCTTCTGCTGTCTTGACACATTCTCATTGTACATAGCAACAATAGGCATTTCCTGTAAAGTGAGCGTAGCTTCATAAACTCCGTCTTCAGTGCCTTCCTTGGAAACGTCTATATCAACGATAGACACATACTTGTATTCCCAACTGTTCCACATCTTCATCTTGAGAATACGACGGAGTTTCCACATAAGCTCAAGTGACTGCTTGTTGAAATCAGGAGCTTGTACTGTATTTGTTATCCAACTCTGATAATCAAAATCATCGACATAGTTCTCCAAAGCAAGCTGACGGAGTATGCTCTTCAAGAGTGAAAGATAAGGTGTACTGAGTGTTGCCCAAGAAGAAAGCAGACGAGTCGCTGTATTCGATTTTAACCCTATAAGAGTCTCAGCAATAGCCTGACTTGTATATTTGTTATATACGAAAGACTCATCGAGCAGAGTGAGATTCTTGTAAGGAAGTACGATGTCGAGCTTGTAAACCTTAGGCTTGATTACAATGTTGTCAGCTACGACATTGAGAAGACCTGTGTTTGCTGAAGGGTCGGCATTATTCTTATCTATGTCAGAATTGTAGAATAACATCTGCTTCTGACTTACTTCAGAAGTCATAGCTTCGTGGTAGTTTTTCACATGGAAAAAAGCTACAGGGAAAGTCGCCTTATCCGAGTTGTTAGGATTCCAATTAGGGTCATATATAAACGTCATGTTGTTAAGTCTTTCGAGCATATCCTTGTGATAACGGATACCTGTGATGAATCTTAATCCTGTTTTTGCCAAATCTAAAGCCATATCTTCCTCCTAGTCTCCACTCTTTGCTTGCACACTGCCTGAAGTTCCTGTGTAGTCAACGTAATAATCTGCCTTTCCATTCTCATAGCGTACACGCATATCTCCCCATTTGCCTTCTGCACTTTCGAGCCCTAAGAGCTCTGCGAGGACAATCTCTTTTGTCTCCCCGTTAGTGTTAACATCAACCACAATTTTATGTACTACTTCTCCTGTGGCTGTATCCCTTGTATTCATACTTCTAACAGGGTAACTTGCTGACGTATCCATAGTGAATCCTACAGGAAGATTCTTCTCCCACTCTTCAGGAATGTCACCTTCTGTATACAAAGCTAACAGGGAAGAAGCACCGACTGTATTGATTCCTTCTTTAGCCAATTCGGCAACAAACTTAGCTACTAATTTACCTAGAGCAGGATTCTTATTGAGAATATAGGCATACAATTCAGCCTCATCTACTGTTCCTGCTTCCTTGCGTATATTTGTCAGCTCTTCGTTTGTAAGTTGCTTGTTCTGAACGTAGCCCATTACCTTTGTTCCATTCCACTTAGTCTTTACTACACCCATAGTTACTAAATCAGGATAAAACTGCGACATATAGCTCATTATGTTATCTTCTTTCATGCCTTTGGCTTTCAGAGAGTTGTATACAGAGAGGAACTTTCTCTGTTTGTTAGCCACAGCTTCCTCAGTAAGCCTCTGTGTATCCTTCATAATGAGCTCATTCTTTGCTTCCTCTATCTCAGCAGGGGAGTATGTTCCTTCAATAGTCTTCTTGATAGCTTCGTTCATGCGTACTGTACCTGCTACTTCAGGAATAGTGTCTATCCTTCTTGAAGCACTTATACGTATTTCATCAAGTGTTCGTGTTAAATCACCAATGTCTTTCTTGTCTTTATAGAAAGAATCGAGTGTCTTTTCAACTAAAGCAATCTCTTCATCTATCTCTTTCTTAAATGCTTTCTCATCTAGTGTCAGCTCTTTTCCTTCCATACTCTTAGATGTAGCCCTAAGACCTGCAAGGTACTTCTCATTCGCTTTAGCATTTTCTCTATTCAAAGCAATATTCTCAGAAGCACTCAAACCTATTCTTGAGTCAGCAATTCTTCTAAGGGCTTTAGCTAAAGTAGGATTCAACTCAAGCATAATTCCCTTTTTAATCTGTGACAGAATAGACTCTACTTTATTCTCAAGCTGTCCTGTAGTTACCTCTACATTAAAATATGCCTGTGGATAGTTACCTCTGTTCCCGTCTATCGCTTCTTTCCAACTCTGATAGTCAGTTACTCCTTTATATATAGAAGAAACGTGCTTCGTATTCTGCACTGAAGCAAACACATCAGCTAACTTAGGAAATATTCTCTGCAAATAAGCATAGAGCTCCCTACGAGCCTGCTGTTCACCTACATACTGTCCTATCGAGTTATAACCTGCGTTAGCTCTCTCATTGAAAGCGTCTACAATAGCTCCTGCTAACTTGTCGGGGTCAGATACGGCTAAGCCCATAGTAGCCATATCTTTAATCCCACCGCCCATAACCACTGCAAGCTTGGAAAGTTTATCCTCATCTAATTCTGTTATGTTACCAAAAGCTGTTATGAGTTCAGAATAAGCCTGTGGTATCGTGCCTTTTGGTAATCCATAAGCCTGTTCTATAAATCCTGCTTCTCTCAGTGTTTGGTACGAAACACCCATATTATTAGCCGATACTAAGTCTTTCGCTGTCTGAGAAGCATTCTTGAGAACAGAGGAAAGAATACGCCTTGTTATATCTGTAAGTGCTGTAAGCAGTCCAAGTACTTTTAATGCTATACCTCGGTTAAGTCTTCGGTCAGCACTCGTATTCTCATTACTACTTTTTTCTTCCCTAGCTATAAGGTCTCGCTCTTCTTTACTGACACTTTCCCTAGTAACGCTATAATTAGCTCCACCACCAAACTTCTGTATCTGACTTCCTATAGATGATTCAGTTATACCTGCCTTATCAGAGTGAACATAAATATCAACTTTAGTCACACCCGATACAGGGTCAGTGCGTCTGTTGCCTACATAATAAAACTCACCCTCATTCAAAGCAGACTTCACAGCATTATTAACAATGCTTCTAAAGTCACTCTCATACCTTGATATATCAAGACCACCTGAATAAGGGTCAGGCTGTGAAGTAACTGTAAGTTTTCTATAGTCTTTCTTAGCCATTTATTTCTCCTGCTTTGCTGTATCAGCTATAAGCTTACTTACTGTCGAATCAGTATCTAAGTAATTTGTAAACTCCATGAGTTCTGTCCAAGTTTTAGGCTCTACGTGAAACTTATCAAGAAAACGGTAATATGTAAATACAAAGCTTCCGTAATTAAACTTATCTGCTACTGTTTTTCTGACAAGTTCATCGAGGGAACCTTGATTTTTATTCTTTCTTTCAGGCTCTTCTTCATAAGCTCTTCTTTCTCGCTCACTTGTGCCTGAATATCTTTCAATGAGCGAGGAAATTTTTTTCCTAAGTACCCTGCAATAAACTCCACAAGCCAATTCACTATTACAGGATAGGCGTTGATAAACGGTACGCCTCTCAAATCCATATAACGTGATGTAACAACAAAACGTGCTACTTCTACTTTCTTACTGCCTTCCATAAAGTAGATGAACACAACCTTACCATTTAACATCTGCATTGTGATGTCATACATCAAGTCGAAGTTATCAGGGTCAGTGAGGTCAAGTGCATTAAGAGCACGACACTCCTCAATCAGTCTTATGTCTGAAAATCCCTGAGGGAACTCAAATCTGATTTTATTCTGCTGAACATCAACTTTAATCTGCTCATCCTGCTGTTTTGCTTTCAAAATGGAAGCGTCCAAAAATACATTATTCATTCTCTTTTCACCTCTTATACCAATTATAAAACAAAAAGAGCCCATAGTCAAATTGACTATGAGCCCTTTTATTGTTTAGTACTAACTGAGTGCTATGGGTTTAAGCCACCCGAAGGCTGAGCCTTAATCGCTGAGCCACCGTGAATGATGTCCTTAAATGTTCCTGAATTGCTGATTGAGTCAGCTACTTCTTCACTGTTATCAGCACTGTTTTCAGCACTATCTGAAATCTGAGCACCTGTAACAGGAGCAAGGTCAGTACCTTCAAGCATAGAGCTTCCTGTACCTGAGTTACCGTCCTGATTCTGAATATAGTAAGGGTTGTAGAATCCTTCGATTCCTTCCTTGCTACCAACTGCCCAAATTAACTTCTTGTTGAGGTCATCTGAGCCTGATTCTGCTTCAATCCAACCTGCATACAAAAGCTGTACGTTGTAAGTAGCTACATCATTACCTTCAGATACATCGTCAGGACAACGCTGAACAGTTACACCGTAGTAAACCTTTGTCAAAGCTTTTCCATTTACGAAGTCTGTCTTAGTGAGAATACCACCGACAGAATCACCAATAGAACGGATAAGCTGACAGCCTGCAATAAAGTCACCTGTTCCAACTTCACCTGTTGTAGGTACGGCAGGAATAGTGATTGTACCGTTAAGCATTTTGTTAGCAATTGTAACGGTAGAACCGTCAATCATAACAACCTGCTTAGCTGAATCCTGATTCTGATTGGCTTCAAAGAAGCGTCCCTCAAGTTTACAGCAAGCTGAAACGTCGATTTCATCAATAGCGTTGTTTGTTCCTGTATCAATCATACCTGCAAAGTATGGATGACGGAACTTGATTATAGAACCGCCTGCTAAGCGGAAGTGAGCTCTAGGCTGTTTGCCTGCTCTGTTGTTACCGTAAGCCATTTGTCTCTACCTCCTAGAATGAAATTGAACCTGAGATATTTACACCCTCAAGGTCGTCGACATATACAGCCGACCATACAGCAGTACCTTCAAACCAATTTCCTTTCTTTGCTTCAGCGAAAGGTGGGAACTTAATCTGAATACTTTCGATTCTTCCGATTGTTGCAAAAGTTGCCAAATTGTTAATCAGGAATGACTGAATCTTTGCATAAGTCTCCTGATTTACGAGAACAGGTTTTGTGAGTGTATTCAAAGCTGTTGCATACTTAGCCATATCCTGTGAAGTTGTGTAATCAACCCACTTAGCAATAGCGTAAGCTGTTGCAGGCATATTTCCTACACTTCTATCTCTTGTGAGCTCTGCATTACTGTCAGAGTTATTGGCAATAGAGATAAAGTAACCTACATTCTTCTCGTCAAGAATATCATAGATACTCTTTGAAAGGTTAAGGTTTACATCACTGTTGAGTGGTGAAGGATTTCCTGTGGGTTTTACCTTGTTTCCTGTAAGGCGGATTTTACAAAGTTTGTTTCCTACAAACTGTCCTGAAGCGTTTTTCTCTTCAAACCAACGACCAAGAATAACAGGAATAAGATAGTTACCGTTATGGAGGATAATGTTTGTGTGATTACCACCAATGAGGTTTACATATCCAAAGAAGTATTCTGCACGGTCTGCAAGTGTTGAGCCTGTGAGAGTTGTACAGTGAGTTGTTTCATCTCCTCTTGTGAGAGACTGAATCTTACAAGGGTTTGTATCTGAAACTCCGTCATATACAGACACTTTAAGTTCACACAAGAACCAAGAAAGTGTTGCTTCAATTTCGCAAAGATAAGCCAAACAAAGAGCCATATCAAAGTAATTTGAATCATCATAGTCTGTTGCAAGAGCAGGGTCAGATTCAACCTTAGTTCCGTCGTAATGCTCTGAGAACATTACCTTAAACAGAGAAATGAAATAAAGCTCATTGAAAGCTTTTGTAAGTGGTGTCCAAGTAATTGCACCTGCTGTTACAGTAGGAGCAAAGCCTGTATCATCAAATACGATAACATACAACTTCACATTGAAGTTTGTACCGTCATTAAAGATAGGAAGCCACTGTGAAAGAAGTGGACTGCCTTCTGCCAATACGTCCTTGTAGTTGTCTACTGTTACTGCGATTACAGCATAGTTCTCTGCTGTAACAGCTGTAGGGTCATAAGCTTCTGCACTAAGCTGTGCCTGAGCTAATGATTTTGGAACATAAATAGAAACTGCGTTGAAGAGGTCTTCTGCTACACCCTCTGTCTCTGCGAGACGAGAACGGAAACGCATAAATCTCTCTGCTACTGAGCCGACATAATTTAAGTTCGTAGTAGTTCTCCTTATACATTTTATAAAAGGTATGTATGGGTGTTATGCTAACAACCTCTACCCTGCATTGCTATAGTCCGCTATGCTTCGACTTCCTTATCATCAACGGTAATCTGCTCCGTTATCTTGAAGTTAACCCCTTCAAGCGGAAGCCACCCCGTCCTTATACATTCATCATAATATAGCTTGAAACGAATGTCAAATGCGATTTGGCTGTTCTTTCCAAAGTAATTTATCTTCCTTGGAATAATCGGCATTGTGTATTCAAGCTTCTCAGCCCCACAGACACCGTACCATATCTCACCAACCCCTTCACGTTTAGTTAAGTGTCTGAATGTTTTAGCCCAAGTGTCTGCCTCTTTACCTATGAAACGTAACAGAATAGTAGCCACACACTTCTGACGGTCTACAGCAAAACCCTGCTCATCTTCTGTATAATCATCCTGCGTAAGGCTTCTGTCTTCACTTATCCAATACTGAATAAACGTATCGTGAGCAAAATCACCTTGCAAAGGGTTTTCAAAGTTACCCTGCATAGGAATAATGTATCTGTATTTTGGTGAATTGAAGTTGTTACACTGCCCTATAATACTTCCATTCTCGTCCTTGACAGGATTTCCGTTCTCGTCTTTAAGAGGGTCAATTCCAAAGAACATAAGATAAAGAACTTTACGAAGAGTATTAAAGTTTACACCACTAAACCCTGTTCTGTTCTCCATTTTCCGTTTCCTCCTATCTTAACAAATAGTTGTATATGCTCTATCAGGTCACCCATAGCAAAGAATAAAGGTTCAGGTTCATACCCTGCCTGAATACGCTTCTTCTTTGTTCCTGCTGACATCGTGTGTTTCAACGGTACTTCACCATTTCCTAATGCTCTAATTATATCATCTTTTATGATTTCAGCAAGTTCATATCCTTTTTCTTCTTCCCATTCCCTTGCAAAATCTTCCCATTCCCTTATACGTGAAGCCATTCCTCTGTTAGCTCTTGTTGCTCGTTTATCGAGTGTTCCTCTTGTTGTAATCTTAGCTCCCTCAGTGAGGTCTTCCAAATAGTACAGTAGCTCGCCTTTAAGATTACTAAGCTCTACGTCTACTGCTTCTTTAGCATAAGAAGACGGGTAAACAGAGTTGAAATACTCATCTACAAAAAACTCTCCCTCATTAAATCTTTCACAGAGAATAAGGTAAAGTCTTCTGTAGGTAACGTGTGCTCCACCATAAACCTTGTTAAGTGGAGATATGTTATTATGGATTTCAGAGGGAAAATTGTAAGTTATCTGCCAATCAAAATCATCTGAAATATCAGGTAAATCTTCTTCTGCTTTCTTTACCCATTGCCCCTTTTCATATCTTGGATTTCCATACTCGTCATAACTGCTTGGTCTTTTATTTCGTTTATAGAACTTGGCTATGTCGTAACGGTCAGGAAGACGCATACGGTTATCATTAATACCTGTTTCATGTACGTCCCTTGTATCATAGTCGTATGCTTCCCAATCAAGAAGCTCTGCGTTTTTTGAATAGTCAGACTTACGCATAATCATTCTGTCCTATGTTAACATAAGGATGAGGAGTCTGAGTGTCTGAATTACCAACGAAGGTCTCAAGACTGTAACAATAAAAATTACCCTCGAACTTCCAAGTATAGTCACTTGTAATTCTGTAGAGTTCATCTTCCATTTGAATAAAATTACCAACCTTGAGCTTAGTGCGAGTCCAAATCGTCGGTACGTTAGTGTCGGCTTCTGTATCATTTTCACGGATTAAATCACCTCTCTTTACAAACTGAAATACCCCTTTTACTTTACCTAATGAAACTCTTTTCGAGTACGAAGCATTAGGAAGAGGATTCATTGAGAAGTATTCAAACATACGAAACTGCTCTGTAAAGAAGCTTAGCATGTCACCGTATACCATTAGAAGTCCTCTACATTATCTGCAATTTCTTCAGGGGAAGGGATTTCCTCTTCTTCCTTGATTTCTTTTTTAACTTTCTTTGATTTCTTTGTTTCAACAGGTTTAGCTTCTACTGCTTTCTTTTCAAGAACTTTTCCATTCTGAAAGGCAACCTTATGGTCGTAGATGTATGCCTTCTCTTCCTTTACCATTTTTTCAATAGTTGCTCTGAGGAAATCAGAAAGAGGGTAGCACACACAAGGAATGTATACCTTTCCTGCAATTTTTACTGCTGATTTAACACTAAAAAACATTTTGTCCTCCTAGTATCCGTGACTGATAAACAGGTTCAACTTACCTGAAGTCTTAATCATAAGATAGGCTTTAGCTCCAAAAACATTGCTCTTTAGAGCTTGAAGCAGGTCAGCATTGTTAACTGCTCCTGTCTTTTTGGAAGCTTCACCGAATATAATTTTCGTACCGCCAATCTGCTTAGATTTAAGTGGTATTCCTCCCGTACTCATTACTCCGAGAGTAACGTCAGGGAAGAGGTCAGCTATGTACCAAGCTGTCAAAAGCCCGTAGCATAACTGTGTTTTAAGTACATACTCTTCCCTGTCAAGATGAGACCAAAGCTCTCCTACACCGTGGAAGAGAGTATATACATCTTCGATACACGTATCAAGCATATCGTTTTTATCTTCAGCGAGAAGGTCGGGAAAGTTCTGTCCATATCTAGTACGAAACCAAACCCTCGTAATCTTCTCAGGTCTTCCACTTGTAGTTACTTCCATAATTAGAATCCTTCGTCCTCATCTGCTTTTTCATCTGCTTTTTCGTTTGAAGCTTCTGTAGAGTCTACAGCAGGAGCTTCGTTTTTCTTTGTCAAAGCTTCAAGCTTTGCTTTAAGAGTAGCATTTTCATCCTCAAGTTTCTTTACTGCTTCTGCGTCACCTGCTTTCTTAGCTTCTTCTTTAGCTTTCTTCAGGTCTTCCTTGAGTTTCTTGTTTTCTTCTGCAAGCTTACTTGCCTGTGGGTCAGGTTTACCCATAGCTTGTTCTTCATCAATAAGAGACAAAGCACAAGATTTATCAGCAAATCTCTTCTTGAAGACTTCAAGCTCTGACAAAAGTTTATAGTCTTCATCTTCAATAGCTGTTACACCTGTAGTAGCTACGTTGCCTGTATCAGTGTACAGTCTGCGTCTGTCCAAGACAATAGTCTTTTTGAGACCGCCTTTTTCAATTTCAAATGAAAGAGCATATCTGCCTGTGTTCAAGATGTATTTCATATTTTCCTCCTTATGATATACATAGTTTAATTATAAATGCTGTCGTATTAATCGTCAAGTATATAAAACAAAAGCCCCTAGATTAACTAGGAGCTTTTGTTTCGTACTCAAGAGAACTTAGTTGCCCTGATAACCGAATCCTGCGATTACCTTTACAGTACCCTCGATTGGAGCGATTACGCCACCGATACGCTTGTACATTGTGTAAAGCATACCTGTTCTCTGCCAAAGAGCAGGAACTATGTAGCTCTTCAAGAGTTCAGGGTGGATAATAAGTGAATCCTGTTCACCCATAGCGTCCTTGATAGAAGGAACTGTGATTACGAAGTAGTCATAGTTGTTAGGGTTGAATGGATTAGCTTCTCCACCTGAGATTGTAGGGTTAAGCATTGTATCAGATACAATTGTGTACTTAACTGAAATCAAGCCACCGTCAAGCTCATTCTTAACATTGAAGTTATCCTGAATAATACTCAGTGGTGACTTAGGATTGTATACATCAGAGTATACAGTCTGTGTCAAAGCTTGGAATACATATTCAGAACAGTTAATACGTACTTCACGTGCCATATAATGATTTTCACGGAGGAAGTTACCAATCTCTGTCTGCATTGCACGTACAATGTCACTACCACGAGTTGTAGAAGTAGTGGACAGGAAGAGGTCATAGATTGGTGTTCCTGCGTACTGTACAACAGGAGCAACGTCTGTAAGACCGTCTATACCTGCTTCATCAGAACCATAGTAAATCAAAGCGTCCTGCATACGGTCAAGAACCATATATGCGTACTTTTCACGGTCAGCCTTAATCTGTCCTGTGAGGAAGTTACCTGACTGCTTTGCCTTAATATCTTCCATTACATCAGATTCATAGTCAACTGAGATATTGAATACCTCATCTACAATCTGAGAAGCTTCGTTACTTACAGGGTTAGAATTGTTCTGTTTGAAGTTGCCACGAGCAACGTTAGACAGTTTACCGTAACCTTCAAAGCTCTCCTTGAACATACCGATTACATCAGCCCAAGGGTTGTTGAAAGATTCTACACTTACAAGATTCTTAGCGTATGATGTAGCAAATGGCTGTTTAACAATCTTTGTCAACCAACCAACGTTCCACATCTGAATAGATGTCTGCTCAAGCAGAGAGTCTGTTACACCAACTTTTGCAAGTTCGCTTTCAGGTGCTTTTGCACTAATTACGTACTGCTTTGTAGCAGGGTCAAATCCCATTACAGGAATAAGAGAATCCTGAACGAGCTTGTGGGCTTCAGCTTCAGTCTTACCCTGTTTGATGTAAGAGTCCATTGTTTTATCAATGTACTTCTTTGTTCCTGCTGAAGGCTCTTCATAACGCATAGCCTTCATAGGCTGTACACCGAGTGGAAGAGCTTCCTTTGTACATACAGAGTCGCCTACAGCAATACCAATACCCTCCGAGCGAGCCTGTGCTGAAAGGTGTCCTTTTTCAATATGAATAGCGTCAATGTGCTGTGAGATTGCAGGGAAACGCTGAAGAATGTCGTTCTCCATTGCAGTCTGAAGCTTTTTGTAGCTTACTGTCTTCTTACCCAACATATTTGTCTCCTTTTATGCGTAGATTGAAGGTGATACAAAGGCAGTTACAGACTTGTCATCAGGGTTAAGGTCAATAACCTTTCCAACTACAACGTCGTCACTGTCAACCAAATCAGTGTCAGTAGGAGCAAAGTAGACTGCTCCGTTTGAAGCTGATACTACAAGAACGTAACCACGGTTAGCATTTTCGTATACGTTCACCTTTGCTGAAGGAAGAGCACTTGGACTTGAGCCTACTACGTAAGCGTGTTTGTACTCAATGAAGCCTTCCTTACAAATCATACCCTTCTGAAAGCTTGCAACCTCATTGTTGATTGCAGGATAACCTGACGCAATAGCAGGCTCACGGGTCATAATGCCTGCAAAAGCAGGTACAGCTGAAGCTACTGTAGGAGCTCCTGCAT
>JAEIGA010003192.1_pt1 | contig 25773 bp, 34 predicted proteins | sample 9270691 | NCBI WGS metagenome assembly JAEIGA01 (sample SAMN17057246, study PRJNA624740) | gut metagenome | biome: biome; isolation source: fecal sample | host: Bos grunniens | place: China: Xizang | collected 2019
TCCAAGTAACTAAAACCGACTGTATAAAGATTGTAAACAAAGTAAAACAAGGGGGGGGGTAAATAATACCGAGCTTGAAGTAGCGCTGGCGAAAAAGTGTTTATCGCTCTACGAAAAACTTGACGAAATCAACAACGAGCGGAATACGTTTTTCGAAGCAATTTACTCAGCGTCCGTCAAGTTTAACAAGGCTACAAGTGGATCGCTTGCGCACAAGAGAGCGGCAGACCTCGCAAGACAAGTCAAGTCCAACCTGAAGCAAGCGGAAAAAGCGGATAACGAGCTGAAAGGAATCATCAATGACCACAGAAATCCACAAACGAATATACCCGACACACCCAGGCCATGACATGGTTGAAATCAAGCGCGAGGATTACCAGCGTTTACTGAAGGAAAATAAAATGATGAAAGACGCTCTACACCGTCATGGTATCAAGATCCAGGAGGAACAATGCTCAGATTCTCGATAATTCACCCGGCTCCGGATGGCACGTTTCATTTTTCCAGCCACCATTCGCAATACACCGCCAAGCAGAGAATCGAGCAGCTTAAGGCCAAGTACCGCAAGAATCCGGAGAAGTTTGAAAAGTGGTTTGACCCGAATCTGCTCAAGGTTCGCGACAACGACAAATGTGGATGGAGGATCCCGTAATGAAAGAATACATCGTCGTCATCAGTTGTGCACTCTTTGTGCTCGGAGCCGTAATCCTCGGAAGCCACGTCGGCCTGTTCGATGCCGGCCGTGATTCCGGGATGATGCAGTGCATCGAGCTGCTAGGAATCGGCATCGTGTTCATTGGCGGAATCGGCCTGTTGGTCCGCGCAATCTGGCTGCTGATTATCGACTTGATCTTTGAAAGGTACGAGCCGCGTCAAGACGATGATTGGCTGAAGTTTTGAGAAAGTGAAAATTACCATGAAGTGCGGAAGATGCCAGAGAGAAATAAAGGACAACGAAAGTGATTCGCTTATATCGTTCACAAACCTAATTCGAGCGGGCACGAAAACCGCAAGACTTTGTGAACGATGCTCGATGGGATTTATCGAATGGTTTAGCAGTGGAAATTATATCCAAAAACAAATTAACGCCGAAGGGCAAAGGAAACAAAATGAAAAAAAAAAAAACAATCAACAAATGAATTGTGCACAACGAAGGGCAATGATTTTTGGCTGGACACCAGTCACAGCAAAGAACGACATCGCAAGCGTCGTCAATGGCACACATCACAAAAAGCCTTTCAAGATTAAACTCATCAATAAGCGCCTCGCCAGCAACGGACTGAGGACAATCCGCGCATAGCGCAAAGGAACAGTAAAATGGAACCAATCAAATTCAAAATCAAATTCAAGTATATCGCGATTGAAGCCCTTGTCGTGTTCGCCGCGATAATGTTCAAGTTTCTGGTCGGCTACAACACCGCGACCCAGCTTCTTGTCAAACAGTCTCCCACCGGCACGATGACATGCGTGGACCACGCGGGCTTCTACTTCAAGGCCTTCGCCACCATCTACAGCTACGACCGAACAAAGGACTTCTACTTCAATTCCTCGACCGAGAAGGTGAGAGGCGAAGGCTGGGAAGGCGGCGACGATGACGAGGACGATGTTTCCGTCACACTATCCCGCAACGCCAATGCGGACATCAGCGGCTATCTCAAGTACCAGATTCCGACGGACTGCGACGACCTCGTGAAAATCCACAAGGAACAGCGCTCCGACAAGAAGCTGAAACACGACCTAGTCCGCAACGCGGTGCTTTCCGCCGTCCGCAAGACCGCCCCGCTCTTCACGGCTGAAGAAGCCAAGGTTACAAAGATCGCCGAATTCCGCCGCCTTGCTGAAGACCAGCTTATCGATGGCGAGTATCTTACCATGATCCAGACCTTGCAGGAAAAAGCGGGCGAAGACGAAACCGACGCTGACGGCAATGTCATCAAGAAAGCCGAAGTCCAGGAATACAAGGTCACACAGCTTAAGCTCGACTCCAACGGAAACCGCATCCTTACCAAGCCATCCGCACTCAAGCAGTACGGCATCAAGGTCCTGCAATTTGAAATCCAGAATGTTAAGCTGGACGAGAAAGCCCAAAAGCAACTCGACATTGTCAAGGAACGTGAAATGCAGCGCGTCGCCAACGCAACGGCAGCAGAGACCGCAAAGCAGGCAGCCGTGACCGCCAAGGCAGAGGGCGACGCCAAGATTGCGGCAGCCAAGGCAGAGCAGGAAGTCGTAAAGATTGCCGAGGTGACGAAGGCCCAGAAGGAGAAGGAAGTCGCCATTCTCCAGGCGCAGAAGGAACAAGAAGTGGCCCGACTTGAAGCCCTGAAAGCCTTGGAAGTGGCAAAGAAAATCAAGGCCGAGAAGGAAGCCGAAGCAGCCGCCAACCGTGCACTTGTAAACGCAGGCCTCACCCCGCAGGAACGTGCCAAATGGGAATACAAGACCAAGGTCGGGGTGGCTGAGGCTCTGGCCAAATCGTCTCACCCACTTGTCCCGGAAATCATGATGGCCGGAGACTCCAAGGGAGGCGCAGGGAACGCCATGGACGCCGTAGGTCTGAACATGCTCATGGATTTGACCAACAAGCTGTCCAGCAAGTGAAAGGGCAAGCCCACGGAAGACACCGTGAGGAATCCAGAAACATCAAACCAGTCGGCGTTAGTCTTAAAATAGGAAAATCGGCTGTAGCCTAGTGGTCAGGCAGCACGGCATTGAATGGAAGCAATGCGAGCGTGTCCCGTTCCCACTTCCATAAAGGGGCGGCTTTGACGCGGGTTCGAATCCTGCCAGCCGAAATACTTCAACCATAGGAGAAACTAGAAATGAAAGTTTTTTACGAAGAGAACGATATGAATAAACTGAAAGACGTCATTTTGTCAATTGACGTCACGGACAACCTGGTTACAGTTGCCGTAAGCAAAATCCATTTTATCCAAGCCGTCAATAGTTCAAGAACCATTTCGCAAATACAGGTCATCAGCGTAAACACAACCGAAGTAAAGTAAACCACATATGAACGTAATTCTCGCGATACATCCGAAGTGGGCTAACCTGATATACGAAGGCAAGAAAACTATTGAGTTGCGAAAGGACCTGCCGCATCGAATGTGCCCCGTCAAGCTGCGCGACGGAAATCCCGACTTTAAGGTCTACCTATACGAGACGACACCCGTTCGCAAGATAACCGGATTCTTTTATTGGGGAGGCGTAAAAATAATCAATTCTCGAGGAATGAAAGAAGACAATCCTTATTTGGTTGCCGGACAAGTAAGCCTTAAAGAATTGCAAAAATACCAAGGCGGGAATTGCAGCATTTGCGCCTGGCATATTGACAAGCCGCAAAAGTTCAGGGACCCGCTACCCATAGACCTATTTGGACTGAAACGTCCACCGCAAAGCTGGCGCTACATAGATTAAAATAATGGAGGACGCATGAAAAATATCGCAGGGACAGACTGTCTAAGCGTCAAAGAACTCGTCGATTTTTTCGGGTTCTCTCGCTCGTACATTGAAACGCTCGTCGCATTGACAAAGGAAGGGAAACTTTCTCCGCCTCTGCCCTTCTACGATTTCGTGACTAAAAAACGCCACAAGTATTACTTCAGCGTTAAAGCCTTCAATTCTTGGCTCGATGCCAGAAGTTCCGTATAGGAAAATCAAAATGAAAAGATATAGTATCTTCCAAAAGCACAAGCGCAGGGGCAACATGACCTGGTACGGCCGCATTTCTGAAAACGGCCTTTTCCACGTCATTTCGCTCGGCACCAAGAAAAAGGCCGATGCCATCGCCTGGCTCGATCTGATGAACGCGCAAAAGTTTCTTCCGGAAGGATTCGCGAGTGACAAGCCTGACGCGCACCTGGTCGAGCTCAAGAACAAGTTCGTAGACTCCATCGAGGTCGCCAATTCGGCAAGCTTCGCAACCGTCCGCGCTTACCAGCTCAGGCTTTCATATTTCCTCGACTGGGCTGCAGCGAAAGGAAAGAAACTCGTCTCACAGGTCAGCGAGAAGGACGCCATCGACTTTTCGACCATCATTGCAACTAAGTACGCACCGAAAACTGCCAGCGAGATCCTGAAGCTCACAAAAGCCATGTTCGCGTTTTCGCAGCGTATTTACAAGACCATCGGGAACCCGTTCGAATACGTGCGCCGGCCGAAGCTCAAAAAGACCGCAAAAGGTTTTTGGACTCCGGAAGAAATCAATGCAATCCTGGCATCAGCGCCAAGCATTTCTTTCCGCAAGTTTTGGGCCCTCATGGCATTCGCCGGGCTCCGCTATTTCGAGGCCCGCGATTTGCGCTGGAAAGACGTCGCTGACGGCAAGATTACGCTCATCGGCAAGGGCGACAAGCTGGCCACCGTGCCGGTATCTGAACGCCTGCAGAGCGAAATCGGAGAACCAGGAAATCCGGACGAAACCATCGTGGCCGCAGGCACGTTCGCCAACAACACAACGAGCATCCGCGCTCTCCGCGACGCCGTCATCAAAGCCGGCCTGGATCCTGAAGGCGCGAACAATCACAAGTTCAGGCACAGCTTTGCCAGCAACCTCATAAGGTCAGGCGTGAACGTCAAGGCGGTCCAGCAGCTCATGCGTCACGAATCAATCGATATCACACTGAACACATATTCCCACTTGATGCAGGACGACCTCAAGGATGCCATCAACGCAATTTAGTATATTGTAAATAAAGGAGATAAAATGATTAGTCCATTCGTAAAAACCGAACACAAACCGCCTTTAGAAAATAACGAAAAACAGAAAGCCGATCCGAATTTGACTATATTCGGATTCATGAGCGACATCCTCGACAAGCATAAAAATGACGTAGCTAGTACAGAAAACTTAGATAGAATCAAAAGTGAATTTGAAAATTCCTTAAGACAACAATTCGACCTATACCAAATCGTAACAACCGAAGAAGAACGAGAAACCCTTATTCAAGGTATCATAAATGAATTTTTCTTTGTAAAAACACAATCATCCTTAGCAAATATGGCAATGGTAATGCTTGAATCAACATTCATGCGAATTAGTTTCAAGACGCTTAAAAACATACTAAACCCAGCCATTCAAAATATAAAGGTTGAAATTAAGGTGGACACCAATGTTTAGAGAATCCGAAATCACTCCTGAACAATATTACGTTATGCGATTCGGCCATAAACCAAGATTTTTTTCCCGACGAAATGGACGGCGTTCCCGAAACGATCAAGAAACTCGCAAACGATATATGCAACGCGCATCAAGATTTTTCCATAAAAATTGAACAGAATATTGGTAAACGATTGAAAGCTGGAATGTTCCTGCTCCAGGATTATAACCCTAAACATTACACCATCATTAAAAGGCGCATCGATGGACCAAATCTTAAAAATGTAGTTGAATGCTATATCGAGTATAAAAAGCCCAAAAGAAACAGTCACAGAAAAAACAAAACTTTAAGTTCAATTTTCAGGGAGTTCGCGGAAGAACTCGCACCAGGACTAATCAAAAGAAATCATTTATTTATTACGTTCGACATACTTCACGGAAAGACAACTAGCAAATTTTACTCCAAATACATCAGAGATAGAATGAAAGTCATCGCCCAAATCATCGGAATCGACCAAAAATAAAAACACGCCCGCCGTTTCGGCGTTTATTTTGGTTTTTAGGTGGTTACAAAATGGTGACTACATCCACACGCAACCACAAAAAACGGCAAAAATACAACAAAAACGGCAAATAGTGAATTTTATGAATTTCGGCAAAAATCGGCATTTTTCCAGGTGCAAAAACCAGCCGGAATTATAAAAAAGTGCCGAAATCTTGACGAAATCGGCACTTTCGTGGATGATGCAGGGGTCGAACCTGCGACCCGCTGATTAAGAGTCAGCTGATGTTTTATTTTGAGACAGCAAAAGGGACCTACAGACTATGGTCATTTTTTGGTCACGTCCGAAATAATTATATATTCAAAAAGAGGTATCAAATGACAAACGAAGAAAAAATCTTGAAAGCCTGCAAAGCAGCCGACGACGACATGAAAAAATTCGGGAAGGAGCACGGCTTTCCCGTAATTTTCGTTGTTGAAAGAATAAAAAATGAACTTGACGAAACTGCCGAGAATAAATTTAAATTTACATTTTTCAAGAAAAACCAAATGCACGAAGCAGCCGAATTCGCAAAGAAGTATAACGGTGAACTTGGAGTTTTCGATCCGAAGGAAAACGAAAAGCCGTAAACGCAATCCCTCTTTTACAAAGAAGACGGCCGGCATCACTGCCAGCCGCCTGTTTTTTTTACACCACTAGACCGTCGTCCCAGGAACGGTTTTCGACGCAGTCGTTGCCGCCGTCGAATCACCATTGCCCTGCACGATTTCCATCAGGCACCGGACGCTTTTGAGCACGTCCTTGATGCCGTCGAGAACCATGTGGTCCTTGATGCGGCCGCCATCCTGATCAACCTGGTCATTCAGGTCTTCAAGGTGACGGCAGAGCGTCTTTTCGGTGCGCTCCAGAACCGATTTCATGCGTTCGGTCATTGCGTAACCTCCATTTCGGTGGCACCCTGCATCTTCGCGAGAAGGGCCGGGACATCTTCGCTGGTAAACGAGAATCCGAAATAGGACACCTTCGGCACGTTGGAAAACGCCAGGTCAAGAGCGGCCTTTGCGGAATCCAAATTTACCATGTCGTTGGCAAGAATGCCGAACATTTCCATCCATGGTTTGATTTTGGAAACGAGTGCTCCAGGATTACTCTTGAGCGCCCCGAGAGCTGCAAATCCAAGAAAACGGTCGCCCATTTTCTGGATTGTCGCCACTTGGTCGGCCATGAAGCCAATGAAGCCGTCTACGGCTTTATCAAGCGAAATCTGCATGGGCTACCTCTTTTTACGCGGCCTGCGACGTGCCGGAGGAAGAGGTGGCGGGGGTAACGGTGCCGCTACCGGCTGCGACGGGCGGAGCGGGCGGAAACGGGGACACGAAAGCGGGCCCCCAGCCCGGAGCCACGGCGTAGTTCGGCACGAACGGAGCGCTGATGCGGTTCACGATGTTCTGCAGGCCGGCAATGCGGTCGCCAAGAATCTGATCACGCAGCGGGTCGGTCTTTTCGTCGGCCAGGACGCGGGCTTCGAGATTCGACACACGTTCGGTCAGGACGGCGATCTTGTTGTCGGAATACTGCTGAGCCTTGAGCAAAGCAATTTCCTTGTCCTTCTGGGCCAACTGGTAAACCGGGCTCGCAGACGGATTCTGGTTTCCGAAGAGGCCGCCGAGGCCGTTGCCGTTGAGCACGCCGCTGGCAAGCGCCGTGCCGATGACACCGAGCGTGAGGCCGGCAGTTCCAACGCCCTTGGAGGCGTAATCGTTGTTTTCGTAAGTAGCCATAAAACTATCTCCTTTGGTTTGGGAAACAAAAAACCGCACGGATTCCCGTGCGGCATTCTCAAATCTACGGAGATAGTCTCGCCTAATGGCGATTTCGAAAAATTCTTATAAATTCATTTTATTCTAACCATACATTTTTCTTGGACAATAAAGAGAAACATAACAATCAAGCCGCCTTCGCGAACTGGTATATCGTCTCGACCTTGATTATCGACCCGTAGCTGTACGACCCGCCGCCCACCATGGCGTCGGCGTCGCGGAAGCGCAGGACCGGGGCCCCCATCAGCATCGCCGGGGACGGCGAGTCGGCTTCCGAACGTCCGCGCGCGTATACGTGCGCACAGCCGTATCGCAATGACGACGAACCAGGGGCGTCGTACTTGCCGAAGTTCTGCAACTGGGCGAAGTTCGCCTCGCCAGCCGAATTGCCCATGTACCAAGGGATGTGTACCGACAGCAGGTTTGTCGTAAGCGCTCCCGACACGGACAGGTCGGAGCTGTAGACAACCACGGTTACAGCCCAGTAGTTGACGGGATTCGCCTGCACGAACCGCGTGTACTCCCCGGAGTCGATCTCGGCGCTCGTCGTCGAGACGAAATCGACGGGCAGGCCGCCGTTGCCGAGGTTCCCCCACGAGCCGTCCTGCGTAGTCGTCGGGAACAGCAGGAACTCGTTATCGTTCGCGTTCGGGAAGTCGCGCTTCAGTAGAGTGTCAAGCCTCAACGTCGACACCCCGGCGTCCTGCTTGTATATCTGGTTCCCTCCCGTACGTACGCGCACGACGGACCAGTTCTTCTCGCAGTTGTATCGCACGTTCGAGGCCACTGTCTTCAGCCGGAACGACGCTGAATAGTTCTGGACAACGGTCCCCGTACCGCGCAGCCCGAAGACTCCGCCGGGCTGGACCAGCGCACGGCCGGAACTGCCTATGACGGGCATTATCGGTTCCGCGGTGACTCCGCGGAGACATAGCAGGTCCACGCCGTTCAGCCTCATCTACGACGAACCTCCCCCGGCCCATCCGAAGTAGAGCGTGTTGGCGGCATTGCCAAGTCTCCCGCTGAAGTCGAGCGTTATGCCGCCGATGGAAATCTTGTTGATGTTCGTGCTCTCGCCAATAGCGATGTGACCGTCCGGACGTTTCCGGATAATCCACTTGTTCTCCCCGTTCAGACCGGAGCCGCCGTAGTCGTAAATCCCGCGCGACCCGTCGTCGCTCACCTCCAGCGACACCCTGTACACTTTGTTGCCGTCGTCCACGGCGGTGCGCTTGACAAAGAAGCCGCTGTACGTGCCGGAGGAAGATTCGGAGTTCACCTCCGCATCGGTGAATGTCTTTTTACCGCCTACGGTCTCGTTGCCGGTCGTATGCACAAATCCCGTCTCGTCGGCAAGAGCAGAGGCGGTTGCGGCGTTGCCGTTGAAGTTGTATGTCGTGCCACCGTCGATTGTGTATATTATCGATTTGTCTCGAGCCGGAGAGTTTGGCCTTCCGTCAGCCAATTCTTTCAGGAGCAAGTTACCGGCGCTACTAATACCGAGTGAGAGCAACTTGAATGAATTGCCTATCCTCAAGTCGTTGTACGATGTCCTAGTATTGTCGTCAATCCACTGCGGCTCGGTGAACTTGCTGGAGCCAGCGAGCTTCTTGTAGGTCGTGTTGATGGCGCTGCCGTCGGAATCCTGCGTGGCCTTCGTGGCGGTGGCGGCGTTGCCGCCGATGTTCACGTCGGAGCCGGAGAGCTTGGACCTGATGTAGTTCCAGAGATTCAGAGCGGTGCGGCGCACGAACGTGGATGCGCTGATAGTGGATGCGTTCACATGGTCGGAACCGACAACGAAATCGCCGTCAACGAAGTCGGCGTAGCTGGATGCGTTGCTCTTGTTGTCGAGGCTGGAGAGTACGTCGGACCCCACGTCCTTCGGGGCCTTCTCCACCATGGCGGAAGTCCCGGTGCCCACCACGTAATTGCCAGCCGTGACCGAGGCCTTGCCTGTGCCGCCGTTGCCAACGGGGAGCGTTCCCTTGACGGGGATGTCCACTTGGTCGGCACTGCCGTCAAACGTGGAGTCGGCTGTGCGGGCCAGGTTCGTCTTTAGCTTGCGAGCTGTGGCGAGCTTGGCGGGCACTTCCCTCAACGACATCCCTGTAAATTCAATGTACTCGTTAGTCGTCGTATTAGAGTTGTAGAAACCGATTCGTATATACGCAGTCCCGCGTCTGAACGACCCTCCATCCGTAGAACCGGGAGAAGTCATCCCGAAGACCTTTCCGGACAATTTCTCCCACGACGTCGACGCGGAACTAGATGCGGTAGACTGGATATACTTGTACGTTCCCCCGCTATTGCGACGGGATACCTTAGTACCTGCCGGAATCGTAGGACCGTTCCATGCGGCCTTCAACGTGATTGTCCCGGCAGAAACATTCACTGCGGAGGAATCATCCCACAGGTAGGCATCGCCTTTGGGATACACATTCCTTGAATACGTTTCCGGCGGATACGTATATCCAAGCGAATTCTGGTAGTTCCAGAAAATGAAACCGTGATGGTAATTAGTCTCTGACAGCCAGTTTGCGCCGCTAAGGTCGGCAAGATGCACTACGGTATCTCCCGGCTTCAAGTCCTGCGTCAGCTCCGTGAGAGTTCCCACGCCGTAAGTACTGGAAATCGCATTAATTTCTTTGTCGTCTACATCGAAACAACAGACAGAAAACCGGACGGTAGATGTGTTTGCGGATTTAACCCTATACCACACCTCCGCTTCGTACGTCTTGCCGACATCAACCGCAATCGGCTCGTCATGCCATATCGTGTTAGCGACAGCATGGAAACACCCCGCAGTTCCCTCCGGAAGGTCCGTATTGCCAATGAAAGTCCTGGCACCGAAATTGTAATTCGTACCAACAACGCCGTTACCGTTCACGACAAGGTTGACGCCACCCTTTGAAGCATCTTGCAGTTTAGTCCTGTAATCGTCTAGGGCCGTCCTCACGGCCTTCTCGGTTGGATATTTGGTGTCAGTAGCGGAGGACGCGGCGCGGATGCTCGTGACCCTGTCGGCCACGGGCTGGAACGTCGACTTTATCTTCGCCCAGAATGTGTCCATGCCCGGCTTGTCTAGAAACTTGCTCATTCGCCTAAATCCCTATCAAGTCAGCGCATTGATCTCCGCATCGGTGATGGCAACCATCAAGTCCCCTGAGGTGCCATCGCCCTTGGTGTACGTGACCTTGGCGTTCGTTCCTGCAGTACCCGTGTCGGCGAACCCGACGACCGCATCGGCTTTGGCAACGGTGTTGTCAGTCGTGACGTTTACAGCCGTGACCTTGCCATCAGTAACTGTGACCTTGACCTGGACGTTGGTCCCGTCGGTACTCGTCTTGTTGGAGTCCAGCGCATTGATCGCGTCGCGCACGGCCTTCTCGGTAGTGGCCTTGTTGTTCTCGGAACTCACGGTGGCGCCGATGCTTCCTGCGAGCTGGACGATGCCTGCCTGGGAGGTGGAAGCCGAGGGTAGATTCCCTTTCTGGACAGTGAGCTGCTGCCCGCTCTTCGTAACGCTGACGACGTAGTCGCCAGTCCCACTGGTGACCAGTTCGTTGACGTACTCGGAGAGGTCCAGGGACTTCTCGCCAACCTTGATGAACTCGGCGTTGTTCGCATCCCAGATGTACTCCTCGTACTGGTCGCCACCGCTACCGCTCGGGCCGACGTAGTAGATGACGCCAGCCTGTCCGCTTGCGGGAAGGGTCTGCACGACGACGATTCGCCCCGCGACAAGGGACTCTGTCTCGGACTTGGAATATACGTCAAGGTTGCTACGCGCCCCTGCCGCATTACCGGAACCCGTACCGCCGCGTGCGACGGGAATGGTGCCCGTCTCGACCTGCGAGGCGTCAATTCCGATGTTGCCGTAGGTGAACTTCCCGTCCTGCATCCCTGTAATGGTCTTGGACTTGCTCGGGGAATTTGTCGTGACGGCGGTGTACACCCACGTCTTTATCTTTGCCCAGAACTGGGTCAATCCTTGATAATCGAGATACCTTGCCATGGTGTTTCCTCACTATATGAAAAGTGCGTCAATGTCCGCCGATGTTATTGGAATCGGTTTGTTCTTCAAATAATCGAGCTTGGTCGCGTCACCTTGTTCCCAGTCGGTCTGAACGGAAACCTCGTCAATCTGTTGCTGCAGGGCGTCGTCAGCATCCCCACGAATAGTCGCTTCAGCGCCAACGGCTGTATCGACATAAGACGGCGTCGCAGCTCCTACCTGGGCAGCTGTAACCTGGTGCGGATTGTCGGTCCGGCTCGCATGCGCCGTAATAACAGCCTGGACAGCTGCTATTGCAGCGGCCAATTCGGCATCCGTCACATATCCGGTAAGGTCGATGTGCAAGAACCGCACCCATCGCTCTCCGTCCCACCTGACAAGGTCGCCAGCCGTTACCTCCACCGTCGTCTCGTCCGAATTGGTAATCGTGCCGGCGTCAGTCACGGCCCATGTGTCGCCGTCTTCCATGTCCTGCATCGCGTTTATTTCTGCGACCGTCGCTGTGCCCTTGATGGAAAAGTCGACGCCGTCACAGATAGCCCTGGCTATCGGCTCGGCAATTCGCTCCATCGCCTCGTCGGAGTCGGCCGCACTGAAGTTTTCGCGGCCCTTCGCCTGGAGCCCATCGACAAGCTCGGCAAGGATGGCATCGTAACTCACTTGGACGCCTCCATCTTACCACGGATGAACGCGGCAGCGGCCACGCACGTCACGAGCATCATCATGTACCACTCGTCCGGTTCGGTAATCATTCCCTACATCCCCTCCGTCGGCGGCGTGTGCATGGCCGATTTCGTCGTCATCTTGAACATGCCGATCAGTTCGCGAAGCATCCCGTTCGTCTCCTTCAGCTCCTTCTCGAAGCGGGAGAAACGGTCGTTGCCTTCCTCGCGCCATTTAAGCATCTCGGAGCACTTTTCCTCGAGGATGGCGATCTTGGTGTCCCTCTCGATTTTCGTGACCTCGCGGGCCTTGGCGATTGCCTCGGCCCTTTCCATTGCGTCCTTGGCCTCGTTCTTGGCCTTGGAAGCCACCTTGTACGAGCCAAGGAACGTCCCCACGGCCGCCGTGATTGTCCCGATGTCTATTGCGCTGATGTCTAACATTTTCACCCCATACGGATACTAGTTGAATACGATGCCCGTGGACACGAAGTCACCGATTGTCGGCGTCACGCCATGCGGTGTCGTATCAGTAAACGTCCCCGACACGTACAGGTCGTAATTCTTCGCCTCCGTCTCTGCGTTACGGACGATGAACCGCTTGACGTAATGGGCCCCATATTCCGGCACGCCTATGCTGTACGTCTTGAGCACCGTACCGGAGTCGTGGTCCCGGATTTCGAGCGCGACCTGGCTGTAACCTGTGCTAGGCGTGGAGCCCCATTTGCACAGCAAGTCCACTGTCACGTCGAGGAATCCCCTCGCATTGACTGCCGTGTACGTCCTCACTAGAGTTTCGAATGGGCCGCTATTCGTGAAGAAATCGTCGTTTTCATTCTCGAAGATGGTCGTGTCCAGCTTCACGGCCTTGACAGCCGCGAACTTGATCTTGTCGGTCGATACGGACTGCGCGCCCAGCTTGTTCTCCGTGACGGCCCCGTCTTCGATCTTGGCCTCTTCGACAGCGGCATCCTTGATGTGATGAGTATCAATAGAGCCATCCTTAATGCCAATAACAATATATCGACCAGCACCAACATTTACAACCGAAACACCAATAGGCGAACCAACATCATAAAACTTGCCGGCAAGTTTCCCAGGCGTACGGTCAGAGCTGTCGACAAGGACATTGCCGAGCCATGCGTCAAGAGCCGTAGCAAAATCGTCCATCGTCTGAGCGCCCGCAGGATCACTACCGGACAATTTCTTGATGGCGTTCCAGAGTTCCATCTGGACATTATTGCACCATTCAGCGCTAAATTGCGTAGCCTTGCGGCCGATAGACGGATTTCCGTCCACGAATTTACCGCTGGATGCTGTCGGCGTATTAATTCTCTTCATAAATCCTCCATCAATCCGACACAGTGTAACCGAAGACCAGCTTCGTATGCGCCGGCTTAATCAGTTGTATCATCGATTCAACAGGTACATTCCACCACCATTGCAGATAGTCGTTGCAAGTGTCGTTGCAAGTGCAATAATGCCAATCGTCTTCAGCGGCTGCCAGTTCGACCATCCAGTAGAAATTAGGATCGTCGTTGCCAAACTCGACATCAGAAAATTTTTCCGGATTTTTCCAGTATTCGTAAATTTCCGCATCAAGCCCAAAAAGAGCTATAACACTCTTGAAATACGGGATAGTACAACCACCGCGTCTACAAGCCTTCCAATATATTCTCAGGAGCCTTTTTTTTGCAACCTCGGCATCAGTGCCGGACAAGTCAATACCCGACTGCAATTCAGATTCCCACTCATTCAATGACGGCGTATGCGACGGAGACACATTAATACGAAACGAGCGTACAAGCCGATACAATTCAGCAACAGCATACGCAATACCGTTCATCAACTTATAAAAGATACCATCACGACCCTTGTACCAAGCGAAACCTCGCGGCAACAGCCCAAGTAGCATTTCGCATACGGAACTCCTGGAATGCTCTGCAGGTTTATACAGATGCAAGTCAGACACGTCTCCAACGACAGTTATCTCACCGACCGAAATCTTGTCTAACGAGGACTCCCCCAAATAAAGGGAATAATCGCCTGGATTAGGTCCGGCCGAAACTTCAATTACACCGTCTTCATAATCATTAACAACAGCTTCCGATTCGCCTATCCACGCCTTCGTAGAAGCGGAAAAACCGGAACCGTAAACTCTCACGGTTCCTCCAGTAGCCACGGTCCTTCCGGAATAATTCCTAACGATAAACCCAGGCATAATCAAGTCCACCCTACATCGCCAACAACCGGCAGTTCATGGTTAGGTTTCGACAATGTCACCGAATCGGATCCATTCACGGACGTAACGTTCACATAGTCAACGTTCGTCGCGGAAACTTTAATCGCCACCGTCAAATCAGACGCCCTGATCACATCTCCAGGCACATACGACCGGAACGCCATGTTGAGCGCATCCATAACAGACTGGCGAACTTCCGGCGTATTGCTCGAAAGATAAATCGACAAATTGATAGACTTCGCGGAACACGAAACAACCGCAACGTTTGCCGTTATCGGCCTTCGAACTTCAGACTTGATATACGCCTCAACTTCAGCAACATTGGTCGAATTAAGCGTTATATCATCACCATGATAATTCGCCAACACACACGTCACGGCTCCAGACGTAGGATAGTTTTCTTCAGGGATACATCTCGACACGCTCGAAAAACGTTCCGCCCACGTCTTATAATCGGCATCACACCCGCCATGCGGTTGATTTCTTCGATAGTTCAAAAGTCGAGTTCTATATTCTTCAACGGTCTCGCCCCACTTTTCGACATTGCCATTGACAGTCACATCGACGACAAAACCGCCATCAAGACCTTCAGAATCAACTACGACTTCTTCGCCAAGACCTTCAGGAACTCCATCCCGGAAAGAAAGCTCTGTACCAGCCGAACAATTACCATTAGCGCCAGACGCAAGAGCAATAACGCCAACGGGCGTTCCATCAGATCCCTCGGCGATAGTCGTATCGGCAACAACTTCGAATTCGACATCGTCATTGGTAATAAGCACCGTCCCCTGGGAAAGCACGGTCGAAGCCGAAGACGCCTTGACAATAACCCGACCTTTAGAAAAGCTTTCTGGCTTATTAGGCAAATCAAAATCGACTCCAAAATCTTTCAACGTTTCAACATCACACGTCGTGAGAAACACATTCTTCCACATTTTCTTGAGAAGAAGAACCACCAGAAAAGCAACGCCGGCAAAAACCCTGGCAAGTACCTTCAGCACGCTCTTGCGCAAGACCGACGACTCGCCGTAAAACGCCGTAGACAAGCCGTTTTCGCTTATACGGACAAAATCGTTCAATGTCGGTGTTTCAAAAGCCATCAGGCAACCTCGCTCCACAAAAATTCATATCTATACTTTTTTTCTTCGCCGCCCTTGGTTATTGCGATTTCCATAGTCAACGCATCGTTCGTACTAGCAGCATCAACGCGCACAGATTGCGCAACCCCATCATCGACAAGCCACCTCAAAGAATCTTCTGCATATTGTTTCGCCAGAAGAATCATATTTGGGTTATCTTTCTTTTTAAAGATCGTATGAAGCAGACTACCCCATCGGTCGCCTTCAAACGTCGGTTCACCCCACCAGCCGTCATCCTGAAGTTCATTCCGGAAAGATTTTTCAGCGACGCGGGCGTCAGATCCTAAAGAAATCAATACAGAATTTTCCAACGACTTGCCCATCTGCAAGTCGCCATTTTCAAAAGACAGGTCGTAGGTTCCGTCCCCACGAGGGACTAAACGCAAATCGCTCATACAAGGATATATTACATAAAAAACGCCATGTATACGCCGTTTCGGTAACACCTTTTTTTTACGATCCAGGAGAAGGATGACTCGTAGGACCGACCGCAGAATTGTGTGAATGAGAACTCAAATGAACGGCCGGAGGCGTATCCATAAGGCCCACTTGCGGAACATCCGTACACTTCGCCGCGATTTCGTCCGTCGACAGCACTTTACCGACAACATGGACGTCACCTTCGACACGCAACGGTTTCCCGGTGTTAGTTTTAATCATGACAGAACCGTCTTTTTTCAAGATAATGCTCGAACCAAACGAAGAATGCATAGCCACTTCGCCAGGTTCAAGGGATATTCCCATATCGTCGTCTTCGCCACGGCTCGCCACGACAACGCCGTTATCACGGGATCCGCCGACGAAAAGAGCAACAGCACCGACAGAACCTTTCGGACGACTCGAAAAACCGTATTGCTGGAAAAAATCGACATCTTCACGGGATTCACCGGCAAGCAAGTCGATTTTCACATGTTTATCTTTGCAGGCGACGACAACGGCCCGGGCAATCATCAACCTGAGTCTTGACTTTATCGGGGAAAGCAAACGGTCAAAATTCACTTTTTCGCCTCCGAAGCCTTCGTCTTCGCCCGGATGCTGGCCCACGGGTCGGCCTTCGACTTGACCTTGCCTTTGTGCTCAGGCGGCTGTGTATAATAATCCTTACGGACAAGTTCAAGAACAGCCACGGACCCGGAAGAATCATAAGACAATTCGACCGAATTCAAAAGCAAAGTCTCGACGAAATCACCGAAAAATGCAGGAATCAGGCAATCCACCAAAAGACCTGGCCGCCAAAGTTTGCCGTTATTTCGCTTCCACCCGCTCAATGTAACAGACAGCGTCGTAGACTTTGCAGACCGAGACAGAACCTCAAAAGACGCCCGTTTCCCGGCCGTTTCTACAGTCCCGTAGCCTTCGTCTACAAGGACAAGGCACCGTTTGCGCTTGATTTCACCATCGCTCGACTTGCCCTTTCTTTTAGTTTTAGGATCGCTCGAACAAAGAACAATACAATCGGAAAAACGTTCAGAATTGTCGTAAGACACAGACGCCGAAACGACATTGACGCCTTGCCGCAAAAAATCTTCGGCATACTCGAACTTACTTTCGTTGATAAAACGAACCGTGCCATCGCCGTCAGAGGTACACACAACGCACTTTTGATGGCAGACATCCTGAATGACATCAAAACCCGTACATCCTGGATCAGGCACAAACTTTGCGATTTGACCATTATCCGGCAAGCCATTGGCGGCAAACACGAGTCCAAAGTCTTGACAAACCTCCCCCACAATTTGCGACACAGTCTTATTTTTCCAGGACTTTCCAAATTCTTCAATAGCGCAATCCACCAGGTCGCAGGTCTTTTCACGGCCGCTGACATCGATAGAATGATCGCTCGAAGAGAACGAAGACTGCATCGAGTCGACATATCCGTCAACCAGCAGCTCATCGTCAACTTCAATACGGACGGCATCACCTGGAAAAAGAACCGGAGAACTAAAATCGTCGGCGACAAACTGCGACAAATTAAAGCCGTCACAAACCGTCGAAAGAGACAGCCTGACACTAACAGACTTCCATCCCTTGACCTCGACGCCATCTTTGATCACCTTAATCATTGCAAAGCACCAAAAGTTTATCGGACGGCTTGACGAACAACGGATCCCTATAACCGTTTCTTTCGAGTACAGAGTCAAATTCGTCCAGGTTCCCATATACACCGTAAACCAGTGAGAGCAGATTATTCGTTTCCGGAAGCGACACCTCGACCTCGTAAGGAATACGGCTCAGCTGGTCTCGCAAGTATTTCAAAGATGCCGATTCCAGGGCCTGAGCCTGTTGGTATAAATCAGGATCATCCGTGTCAGACAGCATCTGGTCGAAAGCAGAGGCGACATCATCCTGGAAGCGCTCCGCTTCGCCAGAATTTGAAAATTCGCAATCAACAAGGTTTTCGGCCACCATCGATGCACCCGTCATCCTCACAAGAGACGTCAGCGCGGCACGATTCGCCAACGAATACATGTCAAAAACGCCGTCAGACAAAGCAAAAGCCATCAATGCAATCCCATTGGTAACATTGTCCTTCGGGTCAACATCAATACCAAGGATTTCGCCTGCCATCGTGATCAAATTCTGCAACCGAGCGGCAAAATCCGCAGGAGCCAGCAAAATCGTTTGAAGGTTAGACTTGATACGACCCACTTGCTTGACGAATTCGGACGCCTTTTGGATCGCCTTACGGGAAGAATACACGGCGTCGACAGCCTTGTACGACATCTCGACAGCCTTAGATAGGACTGATTTGCCCTTATTCGCCGTTTTCAGGTTTTTCGAAGCCTTGTCTAGAGACGTATTTCTCAATGCAACGGCTTTTTTCTTTACTAATCCGGAAAGAGAGACAACTGAATTCTTCAGCTCGAAGTCATTTTCCGGGACGAATGTCACGGATCCGGAAATGTATTCCTGGTAATCGCCGTAAGAAAGGTTGATAGGGCCGCTGGTCCGAGCCTTGAACACGCCGAAATACGGGTGAATCAGTTCGCCAGGGCCGTCTTCGTTGCATACCCGGAGAAAATCATTCTTTTGATTTTCGGCATCTTCGCCGACAAAATAGATGTTAAACGAATACTTCGGGACATTTATGCCCGTATCCTCGTTCACGTGGTCGTTCGAAAACGGGATGCTGTTGGTCTGGACGTTGCGCCCGCCGCCCGAAAACTCGGTCGATTCGAAGAAAAACGGCACGCCCTTGAAGGAGCCCGCAATACATTCAACGGGCTCGCCGCGCACCGGTATGGTCACTTTCTGGAGTGTATCGATATAAGCCAAAGCGGACCGCCTGTCTAACTATTCCAGTTAAACATACGATATTTGGCTATTACAAAGGGATGTTTGGTAACAGGAAATTTTAGCGGAATGACACGTTCAGGAATGGAATAATAGACCTGAAATGCTCCCCATCAGCCATGCTTGCAGGAAAGGATAAAGAAAAGTAAACTGACAAGACCAAGAATAAAGTCGACACTATAATTACAGCTACATTGCGAGATTTACTTGAAGTTAGCTCATAATGGCCAAAAATAAACGACACAATCGCAGCAACAGCTATAAGCGCAAAAGGAACAACAACCACAGAAACTATGTCCCAGAATATAACCAAGACAAAAGCCAACGCTGCCATCACGCCAATAATTGTACTTATAAGAACCATACTATAAATATAATTTAAAATTTACAAAAAAGCAAATTTTTATTAAAATGCAGGACTCATAGAAAAGCCGAACATTGAAGGATCGTCGAATCCTCTACGTTTAATAGTGGTATTTTTCGGCACATTATTGAAATTCACGTCAATCGTGCTATGATGATTATTATTGACAGTCTTTGTCGATGTCACCGCCCTAAACAAATCAGAATCTTCCAAGTCGCCCATAGAAGAGGACAAATCAGCAACACCGGACTTTTCAAAATCGACCTTATCCACGCTTAAATTTTCAAGACCCTTTACAAGGCTTCCAAAAATTGGAATATCTTCGATTACGTCAAGCGAAACACGGAGTCCCTTGCTAAAACCTGACATATTTTTATAACGTTCGTCATTTTTGTCCGTAAGTTTTTCAAAAGCTTCTGCTGCCGCCCATGCAGCAGTCAAAGCTCCAGCCATTTTCTTTGACGACATAATCGCAGAGTTCCCAGACTGTTCTAGCCCAACTTTCGCCTTTTTTGCAGACACCCCCAATTTATCGTACCCTGCAGCCGTTCTTTTCAAGGCATTCAGCAAACGACTCAACCGAGATTCCGTCTTTTGCGTAGCAACAGCAGTTTCACTTATTTTTTTATTAACCCCAGCGGTATCGGCCGTTGCCTTTTTCGCCGAGCTCGAAAACGACGTTTTAAAGAAATAAGCAACGCGCCAAATAGTATTCGCAAACAGCAGCATTGATTTCACCGCCGAATAAACCATTACTACAAGTGGAAGTCCGACTCCAGAAAAAACAGTCAGCAGCACAGGCCACTTTACACCGATATAATCCACAACGGTCTTTACCGTACTGGCGACATCCATAAATGCGTCAATAATTCCCGGCAAAGCGCCCGTAAAGACCTCAACCATTTCAGGAATCTTATTGATAAACGGCTGAATAGACTTGACCAATGTTTCACGATTACTTTTCAAATACCACGTCAAATACTTGACAGATTCAGTCATTGGCCCAAACAAATCAGATGCCACCGAAATCGATAAATAATCTATTGCGCGTTTTAATTTTCCAACTTCATCTCGATACACCGCGCTTTTTTTAGCCTGATCTTCATCAATTATCCCAAGCGCAACCAGTTCATCCATTTGCTCTTTAATAGCTGCAGATCCCTGGTTTAAAACCGTAATCATATCGGCACCAGATTTTCCGAGAAGCTTTTGAGCCGCATAGATTTTTTGGCTAGCAGAAAGTTCACCTTTTCCAGTCACAGCAAAACGATCCGCCATCGCCAAAAGCAATTCCTGACTAGACTTTATAGATCCATCTGTATTTTTGACAGATATTCCCAAAGCTTTAAATGCTTTAACCTGCTCTTTCGTTCCTCCAGCAGCCTCTACTGATGCCTCAGAAAGTTTTTTCACCCCCTTTACAAAGGTTTCTGAGCTAACGCCAGCCAAATCGGCTACATACTCAAATTTCTGAAGTTCTTCTACTGTAAATCCAAGACGTTCCGAAAGCTTAGCTAGGTCATCTCCTTTTGCAGTAACCTTATCTAAAAGATTGAATACGCCTACAACAGCATAACGGATATAGCCAAAACTTTCGCCAATATTTCGAATATTAAAAAAGAATTCCGTTGAACTTTTTTTCAACAAATTCAAACTTTGGCCAAGGTCCTTAAACTGGAACGCCTTACCTAACTTTTCCAACGATTTGTTAAGATTATTTACAGGCTTAAGCAGATCATACAGCTTTTTTTCAAAAACCATTGTGGTCTTTGAAAACTTATCCGTCATTGAAATAGTTGTCTCAAGTTTTTGTCCAGCCATTACAGTAATCTCCCACAACCATGCTTCAACATTTCTTTTGCACTTTCCGACCAAAAAGAAAATTCGGAAACAGTCATCTTATAAACTTCAGATGGCTGCACTCCGAATTCTAGCACAAGAATTGCTACGTTTCCTCTCCATCCTTTTGGCCAAGATTGATAAAATTTCCTACAATCTCAGCAAGAGCGACACCATCAGCCATGGAAATCTTAGAAACCTTCGGCAAGGGCCACCCAGTCGCAGCAGCAAGCATAGCACCAGTCTTGTCACCATCACCTTTCGCATTAGCAATTCGAATCATGTCGCCAACATCGAACTCTTCCCTGAGTTCAACCGATTCGATAGTTTCTTCGCCGAACTTGAACGGCTTCTTGAATTTGTATTGCATTTTAGCTCCTTTTGTTGTTTGTTAAAAAAAATGCGGAAGCCCAAGGACGCGGGGATTTCTCCCCACGCCAAGGAGCTAAGGCATCATCAAGACATGATTTCGGTCGCCTTGTCGCCCTGGAACTCGAACGAAACTTCGCCTTCAGCTCCGCTTACGGTCGGGTCGCCAGTGAACGAGCAGTGCGGGAAACTGACCACCTTGCCATTCGGGCAATACAGCGTAATCGTGGCGTCCTTCGTTTCGCGAAGGGCCTCGATATCGAGTTCGGATGTATTCGTGGTGGTTCCGGAAATACGGCTGTTGACCTTTTCGACCTTACAACCGTGAATCTTTCCGTCACCAGCACCGCGAATAACAGTGCGCTTCGTACCGCCAATATCAAACTCAGGGTCGCCCTTGAGCAGGAATTCAAGCTTGTCGACATACATCGTATAGATGCCGCCAACGTCATCGAATTGAGACATTTCACAACCTCCTTATTCGAACTGCAAGAGGGTCTTGCTGATAAAGAACTGTTTAATCAGGTTTGCAGGCGCGAGGAACAGCAGTGCGTTCGGATCGTTCTGGTCAAGTTCAACCACGACATTCTGCCTGAACAAGTCGAAGTTCTGAACGAGGCCCATCTTCATCCAGTCCTGGTAACGGGTGAGCAATTCGGACATACCCTTCTTCGGGGTCATCACGACCTGGCCAGGACCGAATTCATTACCGTCAGCAGCAAGCTTCGCACGCGGATACTTGCCAGACAAGTAGTTATTCCAGTCCCAACGGAGGTAAGACAGCGTGAATACCGTTTCGAGCTGACGGTAACTGATGTCGCTTGCACCGTTTGCCTTGTACTTGTAGGTCGTCACGGTTCTGTTCAGATACACCGTACCGTCGTCGCCGACGAACAGCGCTGCAACACCCGCCTTCAGGATAGCGTTGCGGCTGGTGACTCCAAGGCGTTTGGCTCGCTTGGGAGCAACCACGCCCTTCACAGCGACATTCGAGAGAGGCAGAGCCGGATCGTTAAGAGCAGACACCGCACAGGCACCCATCACGGCAGCTGCGATATTGCACGGAGCAGTCGGGGAATCCGGGAGACCAGGCAAGCAGAGCACCTGGGAGTTACGGGCATTGCCTGCAGTGATTTCGGCAGTCATGTCGCCACCGACGCAGTAGAACAGGACACCGGTCTGCTGCTTCATGGCCGTCCAGCGTTCATCAAGTTTATCCTTGATGTAGGCCACGTTGCCGGTAGTGGTGTTGTCGCCCTGGTTGATGGCAATCGCATTGAACCAGGTTCCTTCGATAAGGTTGCCGACATTCTCTGCAGAGAATTCGGTATCGTCCGAACCGCCGGAAAGATGCACGACATCCGTGCTCGCAAATTCGGTAATCGAAACACCGTTGGGAGTTTTTTCGCCTTCGTTGAAATTCAGGAAAATTGCAATGTCGTTTCCGGCCGCACCCTTGTTTTTCGCTGTAAGCGTGACAACACTGGAGGACACTGTTGCGACGACGGGCAAGTCGACCAGGGAGTCAATCTTGGCTTTCACGTTGCCAGCAATCGTGGCGGCAGTGTCAGTGTCAATCACGGTAACAGTAACCGCCTGACCGGCAATATTGAGATAGAGAGGTCCGCTTTCAGCAGCAGGGCCCACGAACGTGAGAGTTGTAGTCGCCTTGCCAGCGTCTGCAGACTGTCCGGATTCGACCGGTTCATCGGCAAGAGCAAGACAGTAAAGTTCCATGTAGGGAGCATTCTTGAGGAAGTTCTTCGCCATGAGGGCTATCTGCGAGCCCCTGCCAAACAAGGAGTCAGCCTGGTCGCCTTCCATGACGCGAACGAGCTTGCCGGTATTGTCGGTTTTCGGACGCCACTTCTTTTCGGCATCAGGCGTAGATCCCGTGATAGCTCCGACCGCCTGGCCGATCAAAAGGTTTTTCCACGGCATCGGGCCAGGTTTCGATGCACGTTCGTTGTTGATTTCCACGGCAAAAATCGGAACAAGGTTGTCCGCCGGGATTTCGCTGAACGGGATGGTAGACATTTACCGTTCCTCCTTGCTGTTTGTTTTCGCGGTATTCGGTTTCTGCTGCTTGTTGTCGGGAACCGCAACAAGCGCCCCCTCGGACATGCAGCGTTCCACGAAGGAGTCAACCACGACCTCTTCTCCTTGCGGGAAAATATTGCGCCCACGGGTCGGCAAAAACACCACAACCCCTTCAGCGGGCTTCAAGAAAATTTTTCTAGGCATTGCTTGGCCTCACGTTGGTTACAAATTCCTGTTTTAAGTCTTCGCTATCACCCGCCCGGATAGTAGTCTTTGCACGCAAGAAATCGTTTACAGGACCACCAACAGGCAACGGGACACCGAACATCGTCTCAAACGTTATTCGTTGCAATCCACGACTCATTTCACCCTGTTCAGAAAGGTTGTTTTCGACATTTGTCACAACAAAACGTTTCGTAAGACCGCCAAAGAAACCGCCTGCAGGCATTGGCGGCTGAAGAGCCGTAATTACCGCGACGGCTGCATCGTCAAGAGTATCGTTGACATTATCGCCTTCGCTTTGGCAAATCACATCTACCACAACGTTGACAGTCACGACATACTCTTTCGGGCTGGTACGTTTGTCCTCGAACCTGACGGAGTCCGTGTAGACGACCGCGACAAGCCCCTCTTCCGGCCAAAGGTTTTCGCGCCTGGCCTCGTACACGTTCTCGCCAATGCCATCAATATTGGCGCTGACAAGAGCGTTCACGACCGCATGGCGCAATTCCTTGATTGTCGAAAGAGTCAAACTCATACGCGATCCTTCAGGTAATAGACAACAACACCATCTTTGGGAAACTCAAAATCTTTCGCGACGATTTTGCGTTCAGAATGAAATTCATTGGCGCTCAATACAAACACATCGCCTTTACGGGGCGCACCTCCAGGCAAATCGGAGGCAGAAACAAAAAGGCGGGGATTGTGCGAAATCGCATCGACGTTTCCACCCAACCCCTCGCCATTCAGCGGGAGTTCGTCATAGAGCCCCTTCATCGCATAGGTGGAACCGTTACGCACTAGCGTAACAGTCTCGCCGAAGTCATCCGTATTCAGGAAGACCGTCTGCAAGTCATCCACCATTTGCGACTTGAAGCTCACGACAACCTCTTACACCACCTTACGGGAGATGATGCCGCCACCGACGTTCGGGACGAACAGCGGGCAGGATTCTTCCTCGATAATCTTGGACTTGCCGTCCTTGATCCAGGTGTAGGCGTAGGCCTGGCACACGTTCAGCGAGCCGTCGGTACCGTCGGCGATTGCACCGTAGTGCATCTTGAAGCCTGCACCTGCACCGATAATGGTGATCTTGTCCTTCGGATACATCTCGATATCCTTCTTCTCCGATTCGGAGTAGAAGAAATCGTCATAGGTGACGATGTCCATGCCGAGGATGTGAGCCATGCGAGTCACGTAGTCGGTGTCCATCTCGCCCGGTTCGATTTCGCCGAAGTTCATGCGGCGATTGTCCATGTATTCCTTCACGGCCTTGTTCTGAATGAAGGCTTCATAGGCATTGGAGCCCATGACGCAAAGGAAACCGCGACCGCCACCGTTCTTGGCAAGAAGACGCTTCTGCGCAAGGAGGTAGGTAATCGGGTTGGAGTTTTCGGCATCGAACTTGTCACCGGCAGCGGCTGCGGTCAAGTTGCCTGCAGGGATGTTCAGGTTGATAGTGCGCTTGCCAGCATCGAAAATAACTTCCACCTTGCCGGTAGTCATAGCTTCGATAATCTGCTGCTCTTCGCGGCGTTCGATGGACTGGCGAAGGTCAAGAGCATCCTTCATCAGCTTCTGGAACTGAATCTTTTCCGGAGTCGCACCACCGTTGTCGTAGGCAAATACCTGTTCGGCATTGGCGGCAACCTCGACGTCACTGCGAGTCAGATTGCGTTTCGGATGCAGCGTCGGCACGGTCACGACAAGGCGTTCGTAGCCGTCGCGGCCAATCACCTTGCCGTCTTCGTCATCGTCAGAGACATACGGAGCGATAAGGCGCGTCTGCTTTTCCTGCTGGAGGATGAGGTTCTTGGTCTTGTGCAGGTCAGTCGCGCACATCTTGCGGAAGAACTGCGAGGGTTTGAAATTTTCGCCAAGGAGCTTTGTGAGCTCGTGGCGATCTTCGAGAGTAATTGCTTCAGGCATTGTTTACACTCCTTTTGGTTATTCCTTGACAGCGACCACGCCCTTGAAGAAAAGGCAACGTGCGGCAAGCTTGTCCTTGACGGTTTTTGCATCGATGTTTTCGTCGATGATGGCGGCGGCATCGGCAAAGCAGCCGGTGCGTGCCATATCGGCATAGCCCGCTTCATCAGCAGCGGTCTTGATGTCCTTGAGAAGGTAGCCGACAGGTTCCTCGGTTGCGTCGGCAATCGGGAAGAA
>JAEIGA010003193.1_pt1 | contig 25771 bp, 37 predicted proteins | sample 9270691 | NCBI WGS metagenome assembly JAEIGA01 (sample SAMN17057246, study PRJNA624740) | gut metagenome | biome: biome; isolation source: fecal sample | host: Bos grunniens | place: China: Xizang | collected 2019
ATACTTGCTGCTATACTTTGACTATCCATAGTCTGTAACTTCTTAACATTAGCAATTCTGCTTTCTGCCATCATTCTATCTACATTATATGGGTCTGCTTGTGTTGTTATTCAATTCTCTGGGTTTCATTCATCTGCAGTAACCTTTCCATATAATTGTCACGTAGTATCTTTCATTAAGTCATTCTGCATATTTTGCAATGCTTCATCATTGTTCTGGTCACTTGTGTTACTTTGTCATTGTTCGTTGTTATTTCAATTTTGCTCTGCTATCTGACCTAGTCTTTTCCATACAGACTGGATAGTATTTTCTCTCTCATTAGGGTCTGAATTATAAAACCCTCTTTGTCATTCTAAAAAACTTCTAACATCTTCTACACTTGTCTTTCAAGCATTATATAATGCACTTGCTATCTGGTCATTCCTAGTTGCTATATAGTTAGCTTGTTCACTATTAGCCATTTGTGCATTCTTTCAATACTGATAGTTAGGGTCTAGTCATTCAACAGTAGCACTAGGGTCATAAGCAACTTGTGAGTTCTTAGTATTCTCTCAAGTATATTTTTGGTTCTCTCATCCCCATAGGTCTGGGTTATTGTAGTTTGTTTCGCTACTATCATCTCAATATTGACTAATGTTTACATCAGCATTTTGTAGTTTGCTTGGGTCATACTGGTATAACATGTCAGACATCTGGTTTCTTGCTTGGTCTTCTGTTATCTCCCCAGCTTTGTATTGCTGGTTAATTTTTCTACCTTTATTAATTTGCTCTTGTGTAACTGCCATTTAATAAATGTTAATAATTAAATTAGTTTCAATTACCTAGTGGTATTAATTGTGTCCCTATATACTCTATACTTAGATAATTAGAACCAGTCTGAAATGCTAAGTCGTTTCATGCTGGTAGGGGGTTCGCTCATCTCTCTGCATCTTTTGCTCTCAATACTACCACATCCCCCTTATTTAAATTCTTCTCTATGTATCAAAATGCTGTTAGTTTCTTAAATAGTTTTCATAATGTAAATGAAACACTGCATGTACCATCAGGGTCTGTTCAGCTTGTTGTTCCACTTAGAGTAGTATTACATTCTCGGTCAAATACAGCTGTTCCTCCTGGTTCTGTTATAGTATAAGGGAAAGGGTCTCATGGTGCTGGGTCTTCCTTTGGTCTATATATATCAAAATAGGTATATACTTTGTTTGTTTGTGCTGTTGGTACTACTTCTATCTTGTATAGTAGTCTATACCATCAGTCTTTTTGGATAACTCAACCTAAATTTCAGAAGTTAGGGTTTTCCATTATATCACTATCAAATTTCACATAAGGTCATACAAATATATTCTCAGTTGGTAATGCTATGGTATCAAATAGTTGTCTGTACATATTGTTCCATTGTACCTCAACAGTTTCCTCTTTATCTCCTATGCATAATTTACATCCAGCCTTACCATTATATTTCTTTCCACTATATACCAAAGTATCTCTTAATTGGATAAATTGGTTATAGTCGCTTGTTGGTATGTTTTCTCATATAGGATATTCTGTGCTTACCAAGTCATAGTTATGTGGTACATATGGTTGTAATTCTTCTTCGTTAGGGTAGTCGTAATTCACCATTATTTTATTTTATATCGTAAATATTATTTGTCTTTCCTTTCGTGTGATAAGTTAGGCTTACTTCTCTTATTATTGGTGTCCGTTGTGCACTGCTACTTCATCTTTTTATTACCACACAATAGGTTATAGTCTCTCGGTCAAATTCAAATGCTGGAGTTCATCCATTCAAATTATTTAGTGCTTTTGTTATCTCAAACCTTGTTAGCCTGTTCTGGCTTCCACTTGCTCAGTCTATATGCATTACTTTATATCGTCAGCTGTCGTCATCTTCTGGGTCTACATTATGTCGTAAATTATTAGGACTTACATATATGTCTATGCTTCCAGCATTATCACTATCATTTATTAAAGGGTTTAGTTCAAAATGTACTCTAACATCATCTAACATCTTCGCTATACATCCTCCATGTGTTCACTCAAATTCTCTACTAACTAATAGTCATTTACTTTGGTATCCATCTAGTCAAGTATCGTATAGTCTCATCCTATATAGTCAGCTACTATCAGATACATAAACATAATTCTCACACACAGCTAGTCCATATATTTGTCTTGAACTACCATGTAGTTTCCATTTAAGATATCAGACATCTGCTCATTGTGGGTTGTATTTGAATTTCCATACTCCATAACTATCAGCCACATAGAATACTCCATCAAGGTAACTTGCACTCATAGATGTAGGTCATACAAAATATGCTGCTTTTTGGTTCGCATCATAACTACTTAGTCATGGTCTTTGTTTCAATAACTGTATAGGTGTTTTCCCTACTAATTTATTAAATGTTACAAAACCATCTGTTCAGTCTAAACTTGCTGTATAGTAGTCTATTCAATTTATAGGATAAACTCTTAATACTTTTGTGTTAGTTAGGTCTACTAAGTCATAAACAAAAGTATTTCTTAGGTCATCATTACCTTGATAATAATATACTTTTGTGTTCCATCACTCATCAGTTACTCGTATTTTTAGATATTGGAAAGTACAAGTTAGAGCAATTATAGTACATCCATTTTCAAATGTTTGTACTTTTTTCCATCCAGTTTGTCATCTTGGTATATCTGGGTCTTGTCTATTCATATCTAGTTCTGGATAGTATACTCGCAAACTCTGTCCTGCTCACACCACCAACCTTGTGTTGTTATAGTTCAATACTGCAGTTATTGCATCAGACATCATATCTGTTTTTGTACTTGGGTCAGATATGCTTTCATCTGTTGCATCAGTATGGTCGTATGGTATATACCTTTCTCCACTTGTTGTTTCATCTCCTATCTGTATTCTCCAAAACCCACTAGCATTAGCTGTTTGAGAACCTTTACTTGCTTCAATAGCCATACCAAACCAAAAATAGTCTTGAAATACTGTACCATTACCATAAGTACTGACATTTAAACTTGCACTTCAACTTGCACTACTATGTATGTCTGCATTTGTAGATGTTGGGCTTGTCCAGTTACTACTATTAAATACCTTTACTGTTCATCAGTCCAATGGTAAAGCAAAAACTTGACCTCCTGCTTGTACTAAATTGCACTTAGGACACACATTAGCAGACAATGCTTTTTGTGCTAATTTTATTCAGTGTAGTTCATCATCTGTATTTATATTTTCTGAATACTGATAACTATTGCTTAGTCAGTAATAAGGGTCTTGACTAAAACCATCTCTCCAACTCACATCTGTAATGCTTCATTTATCGTATTTTTCTCATACTGCCATTTATTATCTTAATAATGACTAAAATAAGAAGTGTTTGCAAAGTCTTCTTCTATAGGTCTTTTATCTTTATTTAGACCATATATATTATCATGTAATGTGTTTTCGAATTGTTGATAATACCATTGTGCCATCTCTGGGTTCTCTGCTTGATATAGCCTAAATGTTAAATAGTCTTCTATAGCATCAAAGAAATATCGTGGTAAATTTAAGTCTCATTCATCAGTACTAGCACTAACTGGTTGCTCAATGAAATTATATGTAAGTGTTAAACCATTCTCTATATCTTCTGTAGGTGTAGGGAATATCTTTATTTTTCACTTATTAACAAATACATATCTTGGGTTTATTTCTGAAACTCTATTCCAAATTGCAGGTCATCAAACTTGATGTCATCATTGCATAATTAGTTTTCCATCATCGTCATATTCATTCTCTAATGGTCTAATGTTGTAGTCTGAAAAATTAATAGGCTTACATATCCTATATAATGGTTTATCATGCTTTCAATTATGATATGCAACTCTTAATTGAATAATACTATAAAAGTCAGGTACTCATGCTTGTCATAATGGTAAGTCGTACTCATCTACATCTTTTTGTATATCAGCAAAAATTACACTGCTATTCTGCATACCAGATACATACTCTAATATAGCCTTCTGAAATATCTGTAACCCTTTATTATACCATGCTACCAATACACTTTGGTTTACTTGTGAACTTCATCTTAATTCTTCCAATGCCCAGTTATTTAACCTTGTTGCTACTGTTGCCATCTACTACTTGTAATGAAATAAATTTTTATCTAACAATATACTTATTCTCTCCAACTAGGGTACAAATTGTACCCCAGCCAGAGATATATAAGTAAACTGCTCTAGCACTATGATAAGTTTTCTTGCCAAGCATAATTTGTACCAGCTCTACTTTCCATTCTAACAATGAATAAGTCGTTCAATACTGCACATCCGTACATACATTTCCATCCAACTGTAGCTCTTTGGTTTAGAGGGTCTTCTGTTCCTGCAGCTCAGAATGGTTTGTAGAATGTTTCCAAATTCTGTAGTGTTCATACTCCATAAGCACCATCTCTGAATGCGTAAGAAGGATATACCAAGAATTCGTCTCCATCTTCATCAGCTGGGTCATCAGGGTCTACTTCGATAGGTTTAACATTTGAAGAAATGTAGATATCGTAGTTTACTCAAGCTGTAACGAAACCATCTTTAATTCCTTTGAAGTCTTCGTAGATAAGTTTGTTCAACCAAGTATTTGTAGAAGATGACTTAGCGTAGTCTAAGAATACATTAGGATGCATTATAACTTTGAACCTTTCTCCAGTTTGTCCTTGTGCAGCCAAGAATGTACAAGCTTTCAAAACTAGTTCTAAGTCCATAACATCAGCAGCTGTTAAAGTAGCTCTTGATGTAGCTGTTCCAGCATACATACTTCAAATTGTGCTGTTTAATAATGTATCTTGGATGTATTCATCGATAAGTCTTCAAGCATTGTTAGCTAATTCTCTACCTTGTGCAGCTATAATAGGTAACAATGTTTCAACATCTAATACATCAGATATGATAGAGTAGTCTCCTAATTGAACAGGTACTGCTGTAACTGTTTTTACAACATTAGCGTGTCCATCTGGTGTAACTCATTCTACCAAAGCAGCATCAGCCAAAGAAGTTTTCATAACTCCTAGTCTAGGCCAAGTGATGCTTTTGTATCCTTGATGAGATGCTTTTGTTCAGAACCTCATGAAAACTGTAGAAGGTTCTCCATTCTCCAAGAAAGACTTTTTTAATAAATAAGTAAGGAAGTCATTAACGTTATATTGGTCGTTAATTGTTCCAGTAGTCATAGCATTTTCAGCAGCTTGTGTGCTTGAATTTGATATAGCGACTTGCCATCTATCGCTTCCGTTTGTTGTTGCCATTTAAATAAATTGGTTAAAGCTAAAATGTTTAAATTATTAGCCATCCCCAACTATTAATTATTAATTATGATACCAAGTTTGTGTTTTAGCATAGTTTAGTAATTCTTCAGTGTTCATCTCTCCTAGCTTCTTTCCACCCATCTCGGTTGTTGGGTTGGCTCAAGCGATAACACTTTTAGCTCATACTGTTTGCTCAACTTGTTGTGTAGGTTCTGCTGTAACAACAGGTTTTCAATTCTGTCATTCATACAATGAAACCATATCGTTGATGTCTAATGATGAGTATTTGTCTGCGAATGCACCGAAGTCTCATTCATAACCTCTACTTCTCATTGTGTTCTCAAAATAAAGTTTCTTGTCTGCAGCTCTACCAGCAATTTGTTCATCTAGTTTAGCCTGTAAAGCAGCCATTTCTTGACTATGCTTTTCTCTCATTGCAGCATATCAAGACTTCTTTTCCACTTCTACTTCTGTAGTGTTATCAATTTCCATATCAGTCATCTGATAATAAATACAATGTAAAGTCGTGCCATTGTACTAACACGAATTGGGTTTTAAGTCATCGACTGGACTACAATTGGTTAGTTTTACCTCTTGCAACTTCGGAGGAGAATATTTGAGAGTTTTATTCTCATTTATTTTCTCATGTCATCATTTCTTCTGCCTTTTTGACAGCTTCTTGTGCTTTTCTTAATTCTTCAGGGTCAGCAGTTAATACATTTACTAACCTTTCCATTTCTCACATACCTGCTAATAAAGCACCTAATACTTCATAATAAGTGTATCCATCAACTTTAGGGTTGAAACAGTTGTCTTTTGCTAATACAATGATGTCTTTTTCCTGTTTCTCTATCCTTTTCTTCATACACTTTTTCAACACTTCCCATCATGCACTTTCTGCTAACTCCTTAACAGCATCTATTTCTTCATCTGTTAAGTCGTCAAAGTTTTTGTGTTCTTGTTGTTCTTTTACTTCAGCTTCTGCTTGTTTTGCATCAGCTTCCATAATTTCTTGTTCTAAAGCCATTTACTTATTTTTTATCAAATAAAATACTTTTATTATTCTCTATTATTCGCTTAATTGGTTTTCCCCAATTAGTTTCTAACGAATATTTTACTTGGTCCATGAACATAGTTTTATCTACAGGGTTCATATTCTCTGTCATTATCGCTATGTCCTCTCTAGATAGCATACCAATAGGTTTCTGATACTTCCTAAGATAATTTCTTATCATTCTCCTGTACACTTCCTTCTTGTATCTCTTGGCTTTCTGTCTAGATATTTCCTCAACCTTTATTTCTTCCCTATATGGCTCATCTTTAATTAAGTCATTTAGGTCATTGAGAACTTTTCGCCTCGACATATTAGTTCATACTTGTTAAAAAGTCTTTTAATTTGTTTATAATTTCCATATCTGCTCAGTGTTTCTCTAACCATTCTTTGTCTCTCTTGTAAACATCTGAACTAAAACCGTGGTTTACCAAGTATCTTCTAATATCAGCAGGTAATTTAAACATAGGTACTGGTGCAACTTGTGCTTCAAAACAAATTCTTCATTTTGGTTTTGCTACAACAGTGTCTCCAATAGTTCAAATTACTTTTTCTTCTGCACCTTTCTTACTCTTTCTCCTCTTTGGTGCTTCTTCGTTCGTTATTTCATTTTCAATAACGGTACTAACTGGTGTTTCTTCTTCTATTACAGTAGGTTCTTCAACTTTAATTTCTTCTTCTATTGTAATTTCAGACATTTTTTGTCATTTCTTTGGTGGTTTCTGTCACTTTTTAAATGTCATAATTATATTTTAGAATTTAAAATTATCATATTCTTATCATATTCAGTTAGATACGTCTAAGCTTTGCATTCATCATACATTTAGACTATCTCCCTTATTCTGTGACCAGTTAGCTCTACTTCATTCAGTAAAACCAGTTCAACTATCTAAGTTATTTACTGTGTCATAGTTTATATTTGTTAGAGGGTTGTTATTCTCTCAAGCCATCTTGAAGTCTGTTACTTTAGGTTGTGCAGCCATATTCATTTCTGTACTTCCTAAACCTTTACTTACCATATATTGTAATGCTTGAATAGCTCTGAACTTAGCATCCGTATCTTCAGCTCTGTTATAATACCATAACCTCATTTGGATATTGGCATTTTGTGGAATATAGATGCTCATATCTTGGTTAAGTAGCAATACATCCATCTTACATTGGTATTCTTCTGGTTGTAGCTCTGTAACGCTATCTATTTCGCTTTCATCCAAACCATTATAGTATGCGATAGCTTTTCTTATATTATTTAATAAGAATGGTGGTGTTTTAGGGTCTGATACCAACATATTATATTGTTCAACATAAGCAGCCTTCTTTTCTTGATACATTATGTCCCTTAATATAGGGTCAACTATCATTATTGAGAAGTCTCACTTAATATCGTTCTTGTTTACCTTCTTATATGTACCAGATAAACCATTATTTACTCTCCTTATTACTTTCTTTGAGCTATTTCTTCGATGATACAACATGAAGTCTCTATATAATTCTGCAAACTCCTTTGTTCCATAAGCTAATATTTGGTTCTGTAATGAAGTTATCATATTAGCATTAATTTTCTGTATCTTTGAAGCTGTAGCTGTGTTAGGGTCTGAATTACTAGATAAACCTAAACCTTGAGCAGTAGCATTTGTGAAACTCTCTGCTAAAGCCTTGTTCTTTATCATTCACAAACTATTATATAAGTCTGTACTTATCTGTGTTTGTGGTAATTCATAAACCATACTAGAAATAGGCTTTGTAAGGTCTCTCATTTTAACTGGAAACCATCTGTTCTTGATACTTTGGTTCTTTAGAGTGTTAATATTGTTCATAAACACTTGTTCATCTATGAAGATATTTCCACCCATAGCCTCTCTAGTAACCTTTATTTTATATAAGTTTAATAATAACTGTTCTGTTCTATGTCCATCTTCTACAATATTACATAGACTTGTTCCTCGCCAGTCTTGTGCATCATAAGCAAAACCATACACAGCAACTGGTATTACGTTATTTGTTTCAGGAACATCATATATATCAAGTATTTGGTCACATAGCATTAATACCAAATACAATTTATTTTCTCCTGTTTCTTCATCATATATATAGGTATAATGATAGTGGATAGTATAATGTCCAGTAGTAGAGTTGTAACATGTAGCGATACTTCTTAAGAAAGCATCTTCTGTTTCTAAACCATTAATATATACATCATAATGGTTAAGTATCATTTCTTTAAACTCTTTATTAGCAGCTACTGGTAATTTCTCCAATTCTTGTCTTGTAATAACTCTATCAAAACCGAAGAAAGGGTAGTCTTCAACTAATAAACTACCATCATTATATGGATAAACAAAACGAGGGTCTATTCTTTGAATAATAGGCACATTTTTCTTTTTGTCATACCCACTAAAAAGAAAGATAGCCTTTCAATACTTTGCAACATCTTCTAGTCACATATATCTGTCAAAGTCCCAATGCTCATTAGTATAGTCAGTCTTGAACATGTCTGTAAAGTTCCTAGCTTCCATCTGAAATAATACATTCTCATCTTCTCGGCTAACATCTGGCTCATTAACTATACATGTAGCCTGCATTGTTCTTAAACAAGACCAGAATATCTGTGACCTTAATAACTCATCATTTCTTTTTGTTGAATATATATCTTTTTGAGACTGAAAAAGAGAGTTCTTAGACCTGTTGGCTTCAAAACCATGCCTATACTCTCATATTATTTTAGTTCTTAACTCGTCTGTTAGTTTTACCATTTATCTAATTTATTTAGTAAATTATCTAGCTATAGAAGTTAAATATCAACTTATTTCATCATCCATATACCTTAGATATGGATACATTCTCATTATCATTGTATCTAATAAGTCTGGACTTCTACCTATTCTCTCTTTCATCTTCTCCTTAGGCTCTATCCTTGTCTTACCATCGATACTTTTCTCATCAATATAAACATTTTGCATTTCCTGAGTTAGTATCTCCCAGTCCTTTTCAGCATCTAAATGCTCTCGCTTAATAGCTATTTCTCCTTTCTGTACCTTCTCCTGTAGTAAGAAAGCACATTGGCTCTTTAAGTTAGCATAATTCTGCTTAGCACCAGTTTCTATAGGCTTACTATTGTTTATAAAACCAGTAGAGTAGGGTATTCCATCTACTACTCCTCATCCCACTCAGTCAGCATCAATAACAATATTTCTGCTCTCTATTTCATACTGTGCCTGAATAAGTAAGATGGCTGTTTTTACTTCTTCTACACTGCTTTTAGCATAAGTCCATACTCTTACTCGTGTGTTACCTCTCCATAGACTAATTCTCGTGGTATCTTTTCAGAACCTAGCAACATCACATATTAAGAAGTAATTATCTCACTTACTCTCATTTGTTTTTAATTTATCTATATCTCCTTGTTTAAATAATAGCCATCCACTATCTGAGAAGTCTCGCTTTCCATATAACAACCTATTCTTAATTGCTGGGTTAGCTCTCTCTAAGTTAGCGATATATCATTTGTCTATGAAGTTATTAGAGTACACTAAAGAGGGAATAAATATTGCTCTATCTCCATCTTTATGTTTTCCTAAATAGTACCTTTCATATACATGTCATGGGTTAGGGTTAAATGTTTCTAACACTTTACCTAATATCCCATATTCGCTATTCTTAAACCTTCAAACCCTAGTCTGTAATATCTCTATTCAGTCCAATGGACACTCTGCACTTTCCTCAACAAATGCTCATGTTAATTCTAATGACCCAAACCTATTATACAGAGGGTCTTGTGGTAGATAACATCCCTCTCTTAATAGTATCTGACTACCATTGTTAAATGTGATAACATTAGATACATTGTTTAGATGTCATCTCATGTCCTCAGGGATATTGTAGTCATTATAGAACTTCTCTAACGATATAACCGAAGTCTGCTTAATATTCTTGATGGTGTCCCTTACTAAGGCATATCTTACTCATGGATACTCATTACACATTCTCCATAACCATATAATACCTAGATAAGTCTTTCATCATCAAGCTCATCATCAGTATCAAATAGCCGTATGTACATCATCCATCAAGATACTAAATGCTTTCTGCTGGTTCTCTGTTAGCTTTATTTCTATATTCGGCATAATAATTCAACCATCTACAAAATAAAAGTCAAAATTGTTTTTTATTCTTTATTTTTTCATCTCATTTTTCTTAATTCATTTAGATAGTCTTCATATTTCTTTTTCTCTCTCCATTTCCTTTGCCTAATGGTAGCTTGTTTAGGTCTTCAACCATTCAACCTCTCATCTTCTTCATCTTCTGTGGGTATCTTTCTTCCTATTCGTTGTTGGAAGCCCAAGAGGCTAAGTTCCTCAACACTTGTTCCTCATTCTCCCAATTCGTTTTCTTCTCCACTGTTTCACTCTCTGATGTATTCGCATATCATTCAGAGGACAATTTTTGCTCTGTGTCAGTCTGTCATTGGGCTTTTGTTTCGTCTCATTTGTTGGTATCTACAGATATAAATTGAACTATAGGGGCTTTTCAGTCTTCTCATTCTACTGCTCATCATATCGTAACATCTTTATATCTCTTATCTCTTAATTTCAGAAACTGGAGTGCTATCTTAGCATCTCCTTTCCTCATCTTATTATATATAGCAGCATGTGCTATCATCTTAGACCAGTCCTTTGCTAACTCCATTCTCCTTTTTAGGGTGGGGTCTTGGTTTATTCTCTTGTAATATGTAGCAGGACTTATTCATGCTAAGATACAAGCTTCTTCTACTGTGGCATCCATCTTAAAAGCATTCTCTAAGATGTCGGCACATTCTTCTACCTCATTAGTAATAGTAGGGGACATGTGTATCATATCTTCTACACTACTAACTCTCTCTGGTAGTTTTAAACTAGTATCGAAACTATCTATTTCTTCATCTCGGCTCATTGCCTTTTTATTTCATCAGTATTTTCACATTTTGTTTAATATGAAAAATAAATTATTTAACTCTCTATTTAACTCTGGTTAAAGTATCTAATACATCTCAATACTGTTCTTGGAGTTCTTTCTCTCCTTTCTCTATATTGTTCTCTCTAACGGTATTATGAAAATTATCGTATCACTCATATTTATATTGAGGGTTCATTCTAACAAATAGTTCTCGTTTCTCTCTCCATTTCTTCGCAGGTTTATAAAACGTTTTAGTCTTTCGTAGTCTTTCATTCTCATTAATTAATTCAGGAACTATCTTGTTTAAATTACCTCTAACTCTTTTTCTATATTCTCCACTAGTCTGAAACCATTTATGAACAAGAACTCTTAATTCATCTACTTTCTCTTGTCATCGTTTCTTTATGATATTCTCATCATAATGTGCATTTACTTCCTGTTTAACTAGTGGCTTTCACATTGGTCAGGTTTTGAAATTACATGTATGGCATTGTGCATTGATATTTACTTTCTCTAAACATACATTTAATATCTGTCTAGAATATCTATGTCCCCCAGCTAATTCTGACCATGAACACAACTTATCACAACTAATACATTTTCAATATCAGTTCTCATTAGTATCTCTTAAACGTGCATTCTCTTGTGCCAAACTCAAAGCAAAATTGAGAGGGTTTAATTTACTCTTAGTTTTATACTCTTTGGGTTCTTTACCTTGCATCTGTCTTATCTCATTCAACATTTTCCTTTTATACTCCAATTCTTTCTTTTTAATATAGGCTTGCTCTTTTTTCTCCACTGATACCCTTATCCTAGCTAATTCTCACTCCTTCTTTCTCCTATACCTCTCTAACATCATCATATACTTAATATGAGCTAACCTTTTCATGTCCTCAGTCTTCTTTAACCATTTTCTCTCAATAGTGTCTTTTGTTTTCATTAAAAAAAACTCATGTACGTAAAATTGTACACGAGTTCTAACACTGTTTAAGGTGTTCTTTTGTCTTTCAATAGAAAGTTTAGAAAATATTTTTAAAAATGCAACACTTTTTTACAATAAAAAGAGAGTATTCTCTATTTATTTTAATTTTTTGATATTATTCTCCTTATTCTCCTACAACTATCTTACTTTCCCTGTTATCATCCCGCATACTCACTGTTTTCTCCTTTTTAACATTACCTTGTTTCATCTGTTCCATTAACTCCTTTTTCTCCTCACACCTTTTCTCATATTCTACCCTCATGGTCTCTATACATAACTTTAACTTCTCCCCCTGTTCTGCTAAACCTAATAAATATAACTTCTCCACATCCCCCAACAATACATAAACACTTTCCCCTAACATCTCTATCTCCATTACTTCCCCTCTATTTAACATCCTTCCAAACAACTTCCTGTCCTCTCCATTCTTCCCTAAAGCTTCCAACACTTCCTTACCACTCCTAAATACATTTAGCCTCATTCTCTAATATAAAAATAAAATAAAAAAACCTCTCTTTCTCTTAAAAGGTTCTTTTGTCTTTCATTTTTACATACTTTAAACACGAGTTCTTAATTATGTTTGTGGTACAAACACCACGGTAAGTATAAAAATGCTACACCTATTTTCAAGAGAACGTGGTATTTATGCCACGGTGAATTTGGAAAAAAATAGCGAGTTAGAGATATAATTATTATCCCCCCTCTCTGTTTTTGGGGGGTGGGGGTTTCTTTTTTTCCTTGTTTTTACCTTGTTTTTTGTCTATGCTTGTCTATTCATTGTGTTTATTTTGAAAATTGAAAATTATAAGTTTTTCTAGTTTTTACCTATTGTTTTTGTATTTTTTTCTAGGTTGCACAAGTTTTATTGTGCAAGGTAGAAATAGAATTTTACTAGTTTTGAATTATTATTTTAAAAAGAAAAAAGAATTTTTCTTTTTTTAGTTATATATTTATATTTATGTTATTTATTTTTGTATTGTGTATTGTGTATTGTTTATTGTGTATTGTATACATAATGTATAATAGAGTATTATAATATATTTATATATGTATTAAGTATAAGCTAGTAAAATTGTTATACTCTGCGATTTTGATATATTTATATTGTTTTGTGTTACTCTGCTTTTTACTGTTTAGTTTTTTACTGTTTAGTGTTTACTTGCTTTTTTATATTCTGTTATATTGCTTTTTTATTTATTGTTTTGTGTTTTTCTGCGATTTTCATGTATTAATTGTGTGACTTGTATAACTTGTTATACTTTTTTTGTGTGTTTTTCTGCTTTTTTATCATTTTTATGTATTTTGTCAATTTATTTTATTTTATGTTTTGCTAGTTTATAACTATATTATATTATATATTTATATTTTTATACACAAAAAAGTATAAAAAAACTTGCAATTTATTTTTTTTTCATTATAATAGATATTGTAAAAATATGTAGGTCTTTAAAATTTATATATAAGTGACTTGTGTATATAGTCAATATAGTACAATAGTATTATACTATTATATATTATATTTTCTCTATCTACTTGTTTATAATATTTTATATTTTCTTTTACTCTACTTTACTCTACAGTTTGTTACCATTATAAAAAAATGTTTTTATGAATTAAAATTATACACAAAATTATAAACAATATATAATAGTATATCTACACAATATTATTGTACTATATAGACTTTATATATATAGTCTACTTTTATCTACTTATTATTATTAAAATGAAAAATGAAAATTATTGAATTTCGAATGTTTTGTGACATTCTAACCAATTTGACTTGTTATATAAAAATGACAATGAAAATTTGAATATTTTCCATTCTTATAATTCTACATGTTGCAAAATTGACTGGATAAAAAAAATTATAACATTTTATCACAACTGGAATTATTCAAAAACAACACGCAAGCACTTGTATGCTTTTTTGAATGACTATTGTTTTGGCTTATACAATATTGACTGTGTACGTAAAGCAATAAAAGAATGAAAAACATATAGAAATTGTATTGAATGGAAGGTTATTGAAGGATAAATTGCTTATACTTGCTAGAATGTATTTATATATTCTAGCAAAATAAGCTTTTTGCTTATTTTTATCTACTTATTTATAAAAAATGTACTATTTTACTAAAGAATTGCACAATTGAAAAAAAGCAATTGCAAAATACAATGCAATTGAAAAACAGGTAAACAATGAAAAATTAAAATTAAAAGAATTGGAGGAAAAACTAGAAAAAATGGAAAAAGAATATGAAAAACAAAAAGACCATATAAAAACACTAGAAAATACAAAATTTTTTCTATGAATAGATATTGACGTTTTTTATGCAAAAAAACACAATGATAAAGAAAAAATTAAGGAAATTCTAGAAAAACAGGATAATTTTTTTCATGAAAATAAAAATATCTTTAGTTATCCATTGAATGATAAAGATATATATAAAATAACTAGAAAATACTAAAAAAGCTTTTATTTATTAAAATATTAAAAAATGGAAAAAAGACTTATTGCAAATGTTTATAACTTTATAAAAGACAAAAATGTTGGGAAATTTTTTTATGTAAAAAAGTATACAAAAGACTTTTATGTATTGGAAATATGAAAAAAGCAGGAGTTTTTTGAAAGTTTATGAAAATTTACGGATAGATATATAGAGTTACTAAAAAAAGACTTATTTTTAGTAAACATTGACTAAAAAACTATTCTTTTATCTACTATTTTATTAAAAATGAATGAATTTAAAAAAAACTTAAAAGCTTGTTATAAAAACGAGCAAAAAACTATTAAAGAATTGCAAAAAGCAAAAACTAAAGACAAACAAATTAAGCTTAATTTGCAGCTTTTAGGATATAATACAAAATGTATTAATATGTTGCAGCTAGGTAAAGACCTACAAATTATTGACTATGCAAAAGCAAACGAGGAAATAGCAAAAAGACTATTGGAAAATAAGGAAATTTATAACAAATTATTGCTATTAAAGCAATAAAAAACGCTTTTATCTACTTAATTATATTAAAAATGAAAAAAACAATTAAAAACGGTATTTTACAAGTATTTTGTAAAGACAAAAAAGCAAAATTAAAAGCTTTATGCACTTATCCTTGTTATTTATATGAAAAACAAGGTATAAATTGACAATTCTTTTTATATTTTAAAAACAAGTAAAAATGAAAAACATAGACCAATTAGAATGTATAAAAAACACAATGGCTACAATAACAAGGTATACAAATTATCTTATTGAAGCCAGCATTGTTTATGACAATAAAGACCAAAACTTAATAAAAGATATTTATTTAAAAACATGGTATAACCAAAAAGTTACATGATGTAAACATTTAAAAAACAATTGAAAAACAAACAAAACAATACTAGACTATGTAAATAACTTATATGAAAGTATGTATAGTTTGTGACTTGTTAGTTTTTCAAAATAATTTTTATATTATAATTTTACTAAAAATGAAAAAGATAATACTAGAAAAAACAAAATGGTATAAGGTAGAATATAAAGTAAATTGAGAAATTATGAATGATATTTTTTCATGTATAACAATATGAGAACCTATATATGAAATAAATAGCGAATTGGATGATAGGTATTTTTGAGAAGACTGGGAGGTTATAAAGATAAAACCAATAAAAACTCCTAAAGAATATCGTTTTTAAAATAAAAGAAAATTGGCTGCATTGCTGCAGCCAGTCTCCTTTTATCTACTTGTTTGTAAAAAATGAAAATTACAAACGCTTGTATTTTATACTTTTATGTATAAAAAGCAATAAATTATTTTAATTTTTTATACTAAAAGAAAAAATGGACAATTTACTAGTGGATAGCTATAAACTAAAAGAACTTGCAGAGATAGAAGGGAAGCATCCAACAACAATTAAAAGTGGTAAAATTTTTAGCAAAAACTATATAGCCGTAAAGTTTGAAAACTCGCAGTCGAGAGACTGATACAAAGCAGGAAGACAGGCAAAGCCTTATACTGTTAGATACATAAAGCTAAAAGACTTGAAAAGCTATATAGAAAAAAAGACTTGAAAAAAACTTGTTTTAATAGACAAAGACTTATAAATGAAGACAAAAGAAAAGTCAATACGAGAGATAAAACACCACCTAGAAAACACTGCATGAATACTTGTAAAAGTATACAACAAAACACAGCTATCAAAAATGGATGGTATAAGAATAACACAAATAGATAAACATCCAGAAAAATATTTACCTGTTAGGATAGATAAAAGAGACCAACATTTCAAATTTTATAACACATGATACACAGCAAAAAAGCCATATTGAATATGATATATAAGGATAGATGAAATACAGTGACTGTATAAAAAAAGAACCTGAAAAAACTTAATTTCTTATTAAACAAAAAAGCATAAACAAAAAAGACCAAAAAGAGTATAATTACAATTGGTCTTTTTTTTATATTTTAATTTAAAAAACATGATAATAACAAATGAACTATTGCGAGAGTACAAAAACTATTTACTCAATAAAGAGTTCGCAACAAACACTATTCAAAACTACACAACAGACACCAATTTATTTCTAAATTTTATAAAAAACAAAAATGGGCTTGGTATCGTTAGAGAAAACGAAATAACAATGAAAGAAATTGAAAGCTATAAAATGTACTTGCGTGAAATTAAAACACCAAAAACAAGTATTTATTATACGAAACAACCTACCATTTCGCCACAAACAATTCAAACAAAATTAATTGCAATAAAAAGTTTTCTAAAATTTTTGAATACTATTTATTGAACATGACTTGACTACAAAAAAATAGAAACAAAAAAATATAATACAAACTATATTGAAACAATAACAGAACAAGAGTTTAAAATGTTGTTTAATTATATTTGAGAAAAAGAAAAATATAGAATTAATGCTTTACGTAGTCAATTATTTATAAATATTTGATATACAAGTGGTTTAAGAATATCGGAAATACTTAGTTTAAAAGTAAATGATATTCAAAATTCACAAGCCAGAATAACTTGAAAAGGAAATAAAACAAGACGAGTATTTTTTACTAAAAGTACAAAAGCCTTATTAACAGAATATTTACATGAAAGAGAATTACCAATACCTTGGACTGGAATAAAAGAAAACCGAACAAACAACGTTTTTATAAGCCATAATTCATGATACGACTATTGAAAATTAATAAGAAAAGAAACATATTGTGCTATTATTAAAAAGTATAGTGATGAAATGAACGAACAAGGTTTAATAGATAAAAGAATAACAGCCCATTGTTTAAGACATAGCTATGCTACAAGACTATTAGAGGCATGACTAAATATCAGAGAGATACAAGAATTACTAGGACATAGCGATATACAAACAACAGAAAGATATTGTCATGTGTTAGAAAGTAATTTGAAACAAAAAGTTAATGAAATTTTTAATTAAAAATGTAATTTCGTTGGTCAAGTTTGTTGGTACTACCTACCAACTTTTTTTTGTATATGCATTTTCTCTTGAAATTTTAAAAAAAAGTATTAATATTATATGCGAACAATGTGAAAGTATTGAGCTATGGAGAAATTTGAACCTATACCCCCCTATAAGGATGAGGTCGTGGGTTCGAACCCCACCACGCCTAATGATAGCCTATTAAGTGCTTGAAATAGAAACGAATGGAAAGTCCATAGTCTTAGTACTATGGGCTTTTTCTTTTGTCTTTCAAAACACGAGTTCAAAGCCCTTATCATTTGTTCAACAAGACTTGCTTAGAGAATAGATGTTATACATGGTGCTGTGGCACCAAGCAAGTCTCCACAGCTCCATGTATAATGTCTATTTTTTTCGAAGACTACATGTCGCTCCTATGATAAAGGAATAAGAAATAGATAGAAAATTATATCGTAGCAGTGGCTATGTATAGCATCTATCTATTTTTATTTCTTTAAAACAAAAGCATGTAATGGAAAAGTTTTATTTCTTTAACTCATTTCTGGATACAGCAAGAGCAATAGAAGATGAGAAATTAAGGTTAGAATATATGATGGCTGTTGCTGAATACTGACTTGAAGGTAAAGAAAGCGACAACCCTATCATTAGAGCGTTAATGGTACAAACTAAATTTGTATTAGACAGGTCAAAATGAATGTCTGGACAAAAGTCAGAGAAAATGAAAGGTAATAAGAATGCAGTTAAGACTTGGGAAAAACAATGAAAACAGACAAAAACAGAGTGAAACAGAGAAGAACAGAAAAAACAGGAAGAAGAAGTAGAAGAAGAAATAGAAGATATAAATAATTTATCTAACGATAAATTAGACAACGAGGTTGTCCAATATGGTGATGAAGGTATCAATAAATTCTGTTCTAAAATTAGAGAGGTTTATGAAAAGCATTGACTATCAATAGACCTGTCAAATAGAAAGTACGCAGGGCAACGAATTAGAAAATGAGAACTTGTAAAAGCAAAAAAAGAATGGTTAGATAGCCACTGATACCAAGATGTTGAGCAATTTGTTAATGACATAATTAGCAGAGCAAAAACAATTAAGTATTGAAATTGGCTATCAAAAATTAGCGACTTGTATGGCTTGTGGAAGCACAAAGATGAAATTATGAATTTAACACACAAAGCAATTGAGCCATGAACACTAGAACATTTTAATTGGTTTTGTGAGAACTATGTTTGAAAGCAGATATTCCATGACTTAGATGGAGATAAACTATATACAAAAGCAATGTACTTTAATTATTTGATGAACGAACACTGATGGGAAAGGTCGAAAGCGAGAGAGGCAAGAGATAAAATGCTAGGGCGATAACTTTTATTTCATAACAAAAACAAAATGGATGATAATTTGCAAGTGATGTTGAGTATCTATCCTAACTTCAAAGACTGTACGATACAAACATTTTGTGATGATAAGGAGTTATGAGATAATAGACTAGCACATAAATTCTCACAAAATTGAATAAACCGAGATGAAATAAAAAAATTAAACGATAAGTGAGCATGAATATTCTTCTCTGTAAATTCAATGAAAGAGTGAGAGAGAGATAAAGAAAGTGTTGTATGAATAAATGCTTGGGCTTGTGAAATTGATGGTATGGATAAAGAGTTGCAAAGGAATTTAATTGAGGTTGCACCATTGTATCCTAGCTTAATTGTTGAGAGTAAGAATTCTTATCACATGTATTGGTTTGCAAAGGATGGTACAAAGGAAAATTGGAACAAAATTTGTCGAGGGTTAAGAAACTTTTTCGATGGTGACCCAGCAATAGCAAGTGATATTAGTAGAGTTCTAAGAGTACCTGGGTTTAACCATTTGAAAGATAGAAACAACCCATTTAAATGCACGGTATATTGATGAATTCAAAAGTATTACACAGAAGAAGAAATGCTACAAGCATATAGTGATACAATGACAATTAGTGAAAAGAGAGAACAAGCACAAAAAAGAGAAGAACAATTTAAAAAGGAATTATGAGATGATGACTTTTGGGAGAGAATAAAAGCTATGGAAACTAAGACAATGATGTTAAGACTTAGTTGAAATTGGATGGTATCGTATGAAACATTTGACTTTAAAAGGAACTCAAACTGAACAGAGCAGATAATTGTTAATTGAAAGGCTACATGAAGCCGAATAGATAAAAACTGAAAGATAGGAAGTACAGATAAATGATGACCACATCGAACAAACCGAGTATTCCGATATGGACTAGCAGAGTGAAAAGATGTATATCAGTGGATAGCAAAGGAGTTTCCAATGATGATACCAGAAAAGAAAGTAGTTAAGAAAACACAGCAACAAGTAGTAGAGCCTAAAATAAATATTGATAATTGGGACTATGAGAAAGAGAAAGAGGAACAGTTAAACTCAATGCTGAAAATTAAGGATATATACAAGTGATGAAAGATGGTTCATTTCATGGTAAAAGAATTAGATGAGATATTGAGCCCTATTCACTTATGAACACTATCAATTATTATTTGAGCACCTAACTCATGAAAGACTACATTCTCATATCTCATGATGTTGCACAATTTAAAACTATGACTTAAAGTTGGGTTTGTGAGTTGTGAAATGACAATGCAAGATATTATGGAACAATATTACTTATGGACAATATGAGCAATGGATAGGTTTATGGAAGCAAAATTAACAGATGAAGATGATAAGAAATTATGAGAATATAAAAGAGAGTTGCTAACAAATACTAACTTCTACTACCAAGAGGACTTGAATTGCACAATTGATAATTTGAAAGTGTATGTTGAAAAGGTTGTTAATTATGGTTGTGAGGTAATATTCATAGATAACCTAGTTAAGATAACTTGAACAGGTAATGAACTACAAGACAACCGTATTGTGATAGAATATTTGTATCAAGTAGCAAAGGATAAATGAGTAGCAATAATTCTATTACATCATACAGATAAAGCATGATGACTAAACAACACATTTACATACAGATGAACATGAGATGTACAGATAAAACCAGATAATTTGTTTTTCTTGAAAAGACCAGCGTTGACAAGGCAGAAAGACCAAGAGGAAATAGAGCCATCAGCCGATGAAAAAGCAGAGTTGGTAGTAAAGAGAGCAAAGCAAAGGTTAGGTAGTGCACACCTAGAAGAATATAGTATATATTTTTATAAAGGTATGTACTACACAATAACAGAATTCACAGATAAAGTTTTAAATAGTAAAAGATATTAAAATGAGAGGAGAGAATAATGAATGACCAGTGAAAGTATATACATTTACTTGGAAAGTATACACCGTTACATGACTAGAATTTTATGTTGATACACGAGAACCAGAATTTCCTCTTTGAAAAGAAGTACGATGATATAATGATGAAGAATGGTTTAATTCTGTATTAATTCGCCCAGATGATATTGAACAATACAATACATACAGAGCAAAGCCAATATATATTAATAAAAATTAGTCCCCTTTTTATTTACTAAATAAACAAACAAATGATGAAAATTACAAACTGAAAAGTTATCTACGACTGAGTAGATATAACTAATAGACCAATTTACAATTATATTGGTATTTCAAGAAAAGGTAGTTTTAAACTAGAACCTACTTATGCAGAACGTAGGAGTAATTGAAACCGAATAGACACAGTAGATGACTGAGATAGGTTATTATATGAAGTATGGCATGACTTTGAGTTAGATAGTATCTTTGGAGATAGAAAGGATGCAGAAGAATATTTGCAAGACTTAATTCTACAAGATGACTATTACAACTGAAATGAGAAACAAGATGAGTTTTATTTCGATGACTAATTAAGATGTTTAAATACAAGATACGAACAGATAATAGAAAGTTTAACTATACACCTACAATGTCGTTAGATGACTTCATAAGAAACAACGACTTAACAGAATTAGAACAGGAAGACACAGAACGAATTAAAAAGGTTATGTTAAACTTATATGAAACTTACTTAGAGGAGAATTTCTAGGTTAGGTTAGAAGAAAACTTTTAAATTATATTTAATACAATGAGTATTTATGAAAAAATTAGTAAAGTGCAGAGCAAACTATCAGTAAAGAAAGACTGAACAAACCCTTTCTACAAGTCTAAGTATATAACACTTGATGAGATAATGGACAAATTACAACCATTATTAGATGAGAATAGACTAGTTGTATTTAACTACAACCTAAAAGAGTGAGGAGTTAGAACAATAGTAGTTGACTTAGACTGAACAGACACAATAGGTAGCGAGTTTATTATTCCATGAGTAACAGACCCACAACAATTATGAAAAGTTTTGACTTATGGTAGGAGATATAATTTAGTTAGCATATTCAATATCTTAGCAGATGAAGACGACGATGCACAAAGTTTTTATGATGAGAAATGAGGTAAAAAGAAACCTAAGTTTACAGAGAACGACTTACAAAGGTTTATAGAGAAAAAGAAAGATGAGTTTAAGAATTATCAAGAGGCAAAGACATATATCGAGCAATACTTTACTTTATGAAAAGACTTGTATGGTAAAGTTATGGACTTATATGCTAGTCCAGATGATGAAAGCCAAGAGTTAATGTTTTAATTTAAAATATCAAAATGGAGTGAATACAAGAATTATTAGATAAGAGCCAACAAATGTTGTTCTTATGAGATATTAAAGACATACAGAACTTTCTACCAGAGTTAATAGTTGGGTTTGAGAAATTAGACTATGAAGCAGCTAAAATAGAAAATGAATATGACTTATACAGAATTGAGAGATATGAACATTGGAAGAAGAAAAAGAAATTAGGAGAGATAAACCGAACAGAGAAAGAGATAGAGATAGAGAGTAAGAAAGATGCACTAAAAGAATTTGGAGATAAGTTATTATGGAAGAAAGTAGCACAACACTACAAGCTAAACATAGACCAATTAAGTCAAAGGAAGATAGACTTACAGGTAGAGAATAAAAATATGAGGGAAGCTTGACTGTAATTTTATAACTTAAACTAATAAAACAATGACGCCAGTATTTTTTAATTTCACATTTGACCTAATAGATGGGCAAGTAATATGATGTAGGCTAAACTGACGGCCTATTGATACAATAATTTGAAAGGAGATATATTTAATAAAAGAGAAATACGATGAAAAGAATGAAAAATACAAGAGAAGAAAAAAGATGTTTGATAAAAAACAGAAGAAATATTGCGAAGATATGGAGGCACGAATAATACACAAGAAACATTTACAAGAACATATCCAAAAAGCAGAGGCTAAATTATGTGAATACAAGAACACAATATTGGCTTTTGGAAAGTTAGCAAGTTGTAATTCATTAAGCAAGTAATTTAGAAATTAATAAAACAAAATGTTTGATGTAGACTTAGCAACATGAGAAGAATATGAGTATGAGTTTATGAAACTACTATTGAAAAAATGAGTTGTAGGTATTCATAAACCACCTAAGGAGAAAAGGAAAGACCGAGATATTAAAGTTGACTATGAAGACTGAACAAGCAAGACATTTGAAGTAAAAAACTGTCCGAAAGCATTAGAGTATGGTAGCATAGTATTTGAAAGTGAATGTAATGGCAAACCATCATGAATATTTGTAAGTAAGGCAGACTATGTAGTATATCGTATTTGAGATGAACGATACCGACAAGATAGATGAAAGTTATTGCATGAGTTGGTATGAATAAACAAGTGTGAAACTATGGGTTGAGATAATGAAAAAGCGAAAATGTATGTTGTACAGAATGAAATAGCAAAGTTGATATTTAACAAATTATAGGTGCTAATAACACAAATAGGCATGTGAATTGTGCGCTACCACGTTAAACTGGCTACAAGGTCGTTTTTGGGAGATACCCTTTTTCATCCCTTGTATCTATCTTCTAGGATAACTTGTGAACCAAGCCCTTTTAGATGGCATCATGGGGGAGATGTAAAGCCCCCATTTACTTATGTAATTACTACCGATATGAAAAATGAAATAAGAAATGGTAAAATTATCTGACATAGAATTTACTTCCAAGACAGATACACGAATAAAATATGATATTTAGAAACGGTATGACCTACCATTTCATACAACTATTTAGACCTATATCTAAAAGAAAACAATAAAAAATTTTTATACATAACTAAAATAGACAATGGCATGAAAAAGTAAGAATAAAACAGGTTGATGAATAAACATCAAAACCAATATGGCTAAGCGTTTAGAAAGAGCCAAAAGACAAGGTAAGTCAGAGAATTATATCAAAGACTTAGAACTAGCAGTTAGTAAAAGACATTAAAAGAAAAAGAGCCAAACCGCCAAGTTAAAGCTCTTTCCTACCTATAAAGGTAGGAATAAAATATTTATTCCTTAACAAAAAGCAAGATGAAACAGAAATTGGTAAACAAATTAACTTTATTTATTTTAGCTGTGATAGTAATTGTATTAGGTATTATCATTGTTAAAGCAATTCAGAAAACAGCAAACAACATTAAAGAGAATATTCAGATAAGACAAGAAGAAAAAAGACTAGACTGAATATTAGAACAGATAAACGAATTATATTTGTTGAACGAAGACTATACTAATAAACGAAATGAATTAGAACAGCAACAAACAGAAATTCATAATAGTGCAGAGGAGAATAGGAAACAGATAACAGCACTACGAAATGAATATTACAAGGACAAGGTAGATGGTAAAGTTATGAATAAGATATGTGAATTAAGTAAAGATAGTCCAATGTGTAATGACTACGTAATGCTTAATAAGTTAAAAGAAATTGCAGACAAGAGAAATGTAGACTACAAATTATTATTATGAATTATGTATGCTGAAAGCCACATTTGAGCTAATTTTAACCAAGAAAATTGCAGACAGACTAATAATTGGGCATGAGTAAAAGCAAGGAAATATGATGATGGAACAGTAAGTGAGAAATTTGATAAGCAATATCAGAGTTTAGATAAAGACTTAAATGGTTGTTGGTTATATTACTTTGAAGATGTAGAGCAGTTCTTTGAGAGTTTAGCGAATACAATTAGTTTGTGATATGCTAAGTGTAATGAAGACCCATACTGTATAATGAAATATTATGTAGGACATGAAAGTTGAGCATGGGTTAGAAACGTATATTTGTTTAAAAGCCTTTAATTCAATAACAAAAATAAAATGAATACATTAATGTATGAAATGCAAGAGTTCTGTAAGGACATGAGCATAACTAATATTGTTAAGTATTGTTGAGTAAATAGGTATAAACAGAAACATTGTAGTCGAGATAAAGAAGATATTGAGAGACTTAACGAATGGTTAGAGTTAAGAATTAAGGAAATGATAAGGTTCAAAATAAAGACAGAAAAACTTTTAGATAATAACAAATAACAAAATGATAGAAATACTATTAATGTGAATACTAAATTGTTACCTAATACCAGACTTTGATGAGTTTGGAATGTGTATAGATAATGTTGTTTTAGAATATAATATGAGTATAGAGTAGTTTTAGTTTATAATATATAGAAATGGAAAAATTTATTTATTTCTGATATATGTAAAATATGTTAATATATAGAAATGACTTTATTAACTAACCAAAAATAAAATGGAGTGAGAAAAACTAACATTAGAATGAGCAGACCATGAAACATGTGATAGCTGCAACTATAAGAACAAAACAGATGAATGTAAAGAGTGTTTGTTTTATGTTTTAAAGAAAGATAAATGAAATACCAAATGAAACCATGTGAAAGATGCTGAGCACCAATAAAGAATACATGATGAAGTAAATATTGTATCCAATGTAGAAAACAAAGGGATGATGAAATATATAAAGAACAGCATAGAAAAGAAAGAGATGCTAGAAAGCTAAAATAATACACCACTGGCTGTGTAAATTCACAAGATGTGGTATCTTTACCATAGGGAGAGCAGCTCATTAATATACTGCTCTTTTTATGTAATTTGAATAAAAATAAAACAGAGTGGAATATTTATCCACCCTGTCTTATTTGTAACTCTTATCGCTTTTTTGGTAACGGTAGTACCTA
>JAEIGA010003194.1_pt1 | contig 25768 bp, 36 predicted proteins | sample 9270691 | NCBI WGS metagenome assembly JAEIGA01 (sample SAMN17057246, study PRJNA624740) | gut metagenome | biome: biome; isolation source: fecal sample | host: Bos grunniens | place: China: Xizang | collected 2019
AACGGTGTTATTTTGATTACCACCAAGAAAGGTAAAGATGGTGCTACCCGCGTCAATTTCGACAGCTACTATTCTGCCAAGGGTACGCCTATGTTCCGCCATGGTATGCAGGGTGAAGAATGGTTGGAATATTATAAGGAAGCTTATCGCAACAAGAATGGTGCTGAATTGATCGACGTTGCTACATTGTTCGGCGGCAACCAGTATTATCTGGATGCTTACAAGAACGGCCAATGGATCGACTGGGTGGACGCTTCTTTGGAAAATAGCCGCAACGCAGGTTCTCAGAAATACAACTTGTCTATTTCTTCAGGCAACGCTGCTTCTCAGGTGTATAGCTCTATTTCTTACACCAGAGACAATGGTTTGATGCCGATGGAAAGCGCTGATAAATTCGTATTCCGTCTGAATGCCGACCAAAAGATTTTCGATTGGGCCAAGGCTGGTTTCATCAGCAACACCTCTTTCAACATCAACAACACCGCCAACCCCGTTTACGAAAATGCTTCTCAGCGTCTTCCTTTGGGTCAGGTATATGATGAATTCGGTAAGATCAATTTGTTCTATATTGGTACGGATGCCGGTAACGGTCAGATTTCTCCTTTGGCCGACTGGAGAGAAAATCAATATGCCAACAACCAAAAGTCTTTGTACTTGAACCCCACCGCTTATTTGGAATTGACTCCTATTAAAGGTTTGAGCTTCAAGACCCAAGCCAGTGGTGCTGTTTCAAGCGTTTACAGAGGTCGTTATTTCGGTAGCCAGTGTCAGACTCAATCGCCTCACTATGCCGGTTATGTAACGCCTTATGCTGAAATCTACACCCAGAACCAATGGTCTTATGGTTGGGATAACATCCTTACTTTCAACAAGACCTTCAACAAACACCACAACTTGACCGCTACCGCGTTGACTTCTTGGAACTTTGTTTCATTGACCGACAACTACACCGGTTCTAAGGGTCAGGAATTGGATAGCTGGTTGTACTACAAGATTGGTGCCGGTAGCAGTTTCTATACCGATGGTAACTACAAGCAAACCCAACAAATGTCTTATGCAGGTCGTGTAAGCTACAGCTACAAAGGCAAATACTTGGCATCTGCTTCATTGCGCTACGACGGTGTTTCTTGGTTGTCACAAGGCCGCAAATGGGATTACTTCCCCTCAGTTGCTTTGGCATGGCGTATCAGCGACGAAGGTTTCATGGAAGACATCGACTGGATGGACAACTTGAAATTGCGTGCTAGCTATGGTATCACCGGTAACTCAGGTGGTATGTCTGCTTACGCAACCACTTCTATTTTCTACAAATATCCTGCCAACATTTCTGTTGATGGTCCTAACTCTCCTTTGGCCGGCGGTATTGCTCAATATTCAGGCACCTTCGGTAACGGCGGTATCGGTTGGGAAAAATCTAATTCTATCAACGTAGGTTTGGACTTCGGTTTGTTCAACGGCGTATTGGATGGTAGCATCGAATACTACGACACCAGAACCAACGACTTGTTGTATGCTCGTCAGTTGCCCGTTACCACCGGTCAGACCGGTTGGGGATGGACTTTGAGCAGCTGGGTTAACTCTGGTAAGTCTATGAACCAAGGTTTGGAAGTAACCTTGAACTCTCACAATATCCGTCGTCAAGATTTCACTTGGACCACTGGTTTGACTTTTGCATGGCAGAAGGATAAATTGGTTGAACTTCCCGGTGGAGACTTCAAGGATAACGAAAGAGGTTGGTTCTTCGAAGGCGAATCTATCAACTCTGTTTATGGTTACAAGTATGTAGGTATCTGGCAAGAAAGCGAAGCCGAAGAAGCTGCCAAGTATGGTTGCGAACCCGGTGCCGTTAAGATTGAAACCGTTCCTACCATCACCACCGATGCCGAAGGCAACGAAGTTAGCGACAATGGTGTTCACGCATACGGCGAAAGCGACAAGCAGGTTTTGGGTACCACTACTCCCAAATTCATGGCCGGTATGAACAACAGCTTCACCTACAAGAACTGGGATTTGAGCGTTTACATGATGGGCCGTTTCGGTCACTTGGTAGAATACAGCTTCTATAGCGGTACTGCCGATATCACCGGCAACCAGCCTTCAGGTATCGACTTCTACACTGCCAACAATACCGATGCTTACTACTATGCTCCTGGCTTGAACAACAACCCCGGTGCCGAAGCTTGTAATTTCTTGCGTGGTGATTTCGTAAAGATCAAAAACATCACCTTGGGTTATACTTTGCCTCGTGAATTGACCAAGAAAGCTAAGATTGAACGCGCTCGCATCTACGGTACCGCTTACAATCCTGCTGTATGGACTGCTGCCTATCAGTTGAATAAGGTCGATCCCGAATCTTCTTCATCAAGATATCCTCTGTACAGACAGTACGTTATTGGTCTTAACTTGACTTTCTAATTAAAAGGAGACTATCGTTATGAAAAATATTTTTAAATCACTTGCTGCTATCGCACTGGCCGGATGCATGTGCGGTTCATTCACAGCTTGTTCTCTCGAAGAGAACGATCCCGGTGGTACCACTTACGAAAGCTATTGCGCCACCAAAGACGGATTCCAAGCCGTTGTTAACCAAATCTATTTCGGTATGGAAAGAAGTTTCTACGGAAACATGAACAAGGTTAACTTCATGGCCATCACCGAAGCTCAGACCGACCTTTGGACCACTCCTCAAAACAAGGACAACAACAACCAGCAATATTTCTGGTTCTACGGCACTACTTCGCCCAACACCACCTATATGCTGAACTTCTTGTACTCATTGTACGATGGTATCGGTTCTTGTAACAAGGTATTCCAATACAAAGACCTGCCTCCTTACAACACCGAAGAAGAACGTAATGCCAAGGTGGCTGAAGCTGCTTTCATGCGTGCTTTGTATTACTATCATGGTGTAGAACAATTCGGTGCTATGGCTATCGCCAATCCTAATGCTGATGCTTCTTCATTCTATCCCGAAAAATCAGAACCCATCGACATTTACAACGAAATCATCATCCCCGACTTGGAATACGCTATCCAATGGTTGCCCAAGGGTGATGACAATGTAATTACTCGTCCGAGCAAGAAATCTGCTTTGGGTCTGATGGCTCGCGTTCAATTGCAAGCTACCCGTTGGGCTGCTGACAAGGCTCCTTATTACGAAGCCGCATTGAACTATGCCAAGGATTTGATTGCCGACTGCGAAGCCGGTGGTGCTAAATACAACACCTATATGTATCCTTCTTTCGATGAAGTTTTTGCTGAAGACAACAACTTGAACAACAAGGAAGCTTTGTGGAAACATGCTTATTTCTGCTCAAGCTCTTACAACGGTAGTAGCAATGGTGCTCACGTGTTGAACATGTGCCACGAATTGTTCCGCGCACAGATCACCAACTTCCCTGCTCGCGAAAACAATGCTGACACCTACATCACTTGGGAAGGTTCAAAGAATGGTTCTTTCATGCCTACCCAACACCTTATCAGCTTGTTCGTGAACACTGATGGCAGCTTGGATCCCCGTTTCGCCAAGATCTTCCAAAACAAGTGGAATGCCAACAAGGAATATACTTGGGACTTGGGTACCGCTCAAATGTTCGACAAGGATCCTTCTGTAGTAGGTCAAACCATCGCTGTTGGTGAATTGGCTATCGAATTCATCATGCCTCAGGATGCCGATTATGCTGCTAAGAAAGCTCAGAAGCATACCAGCAAGCATCTTATCGTAGATTATGCCGACGTTTACAACGATGCCAACAAGAATATTGACATGTTCCACAACTATGTTAATACCACTGCTGACTACAAGGCTGACGGCACCAACGAAAACTTCTTCTCATACTTCTATCCCAGTATGACCAAGTACAACACCACCAACTTCTTCGAATCGAATAAGTCTAAGATCCGTTACGGTAACAACTCGGCTATGCAGCTGATTCGTATGCCCGAAATTTATTTGATTGCTGCTGAAGCTGATTTGGTTGTTAATGGTGGTGCAAATGCTGCCAAGTATGTGAACGCCGTAAGAAATCGTGCAGGCGCCGCTGCTTTGGGCACTGTTACTTTGGATGACGTTTTGAACGAAAGAGGTCGTGAATTGTGCGGTGAATTCTTGCGCTACTACGACTTGGCCCGTACCGGCAAGCTGAGCACGGCTGCTTATTTGCAAGCCACTCACCCCGACTTGGCTAAGTACTGGAATGCAAACTTCGTATTGAGACCTTACGACACCAGCACCTTCTTGCCTTCTATCAACAATGGTGAAAGCTACCAGAACCCTGGTTATGCAAGCATCAACTAAGAAGAAGATGACTGCTTGATACAGCGCGAGCCGGCCCTGCGGGCCGGCTCGCTTTATTTTCGCCAATGTAAAATTCTGGTATAATTGCCAAAAATTCTTGACTATACGCCTTTGTCTAACACATCGCTTAAGTCATTAAGCAAATATCAATATCAGCAGCTGTGCCATCAATACGCGCATAAACATCGCCAAAGGATACACCGTGGCATAACCTACAGCAGGCGCATCGGTAGAGGTCTGTTCTGAAGAAAAGGCCAAAGCTGGCGGATTCGTCGACGAACCAGACAAAACACCAATCAAAGTATAATAATTGAGTTTGAAGCATACGCGTCCAATGATACCGGCCAACAGCAAAGGCAAAACCGTAATCAATGCACCATAGAGAATCCACATATAACCACCATTCACAATAGTCGGCACAAAACTTTCACCTGCCCCCAGACCCACGCCGGCCAAGAACAAGGAAATACCAACTTCTCGCAGCATCAGGTTCGCACTGATAGTGGTGAAGGTAACCATTTTATACTGCGGGCCATAACGGCCAATCAAAATAGCCACAATAAGCGGACCGCCGGCCAAACCCAACTTGACAGGCTGCGGAATACCGGGGAAATGGAAAGGAATAGAACCCAATATCACCCCAAGTGCCACACCGATAAAAATGGAAATCAAATTAGGATGATCCAAGCGCTTCAAAGAATTACCCAAACGTTTTTCAGCTTGTTTCACCGACAATTCAGGACCAACCACCGTCACGCGGTCGCCCAACTGCAATTGCAAGTTACCGGCTGCCAAGAAATCGATACCGGCACGATTGACACGCGTAATGGTGACACCGCAAGTAGAACGAATCTGCAAGTCAGACAAACGACGACCATTCAATTCGGGCTTGGTAATCACAATACGACGCGAAATCATATCCTTGGAAATATCTTGCCAATTCATTTCCACGCGTGGTCCCACCACGGCCAACAAAGCATCGGCATCCTCGGGCGAAGCAATAATCAGCAATTTATCACCCACGTGCAAAACAGTATGCGCATCTACCAATTCCGGATCTGACCCTTCATGACAGATACGAGATACCACGAATTCTCGCAACAACAATTTATGCAAATCGGCCAAGTGCATACCTTCAATGGCAGGATTGTTTACTTGCAAAGACACGCGAGAAGTATTCTGATGTTTATGTGCATCGGCACCGGCGCTAGCGTCAAGCTCTTCTTGTTTGGTATTGATTTTCAACACATGACGCAAAAGAAGCAAGGTCAGGATAGCACCAATCACGCCTAAAGGATAAGCCACAGCATAACCGGTAGCCAAATCGGAAGCATCCATTCCACCTGAAATATCGCTATAGGCTTGTTGTGCAGCACCCAAACCAGGCGTATTAGTCACCGCACCAGACATCACCCCAACCATAGTGGTTATGGGCAAACCTGTTATGTAATGCAGCGCGATGGTCGTTGCCACCCCAAGCAATACCACGATAGCAGCCAGACTATTCAGTTTCATTCCTCCTTCTCTGAACGAAGAAAAGAAACTGGGACCAACCTGTAAACCAATAGAATAAACAAAAAGAATCAGGCCAAACTCCTTCATGAAATGCAGCAAATGTTCATTGATATTCAAGCCGAAATGGCCTAAAGCAATACCTACGAACAAAATGCCGGTAACACCCAAGGAAACACCAGCAATTTTAATCTTGCCAAGAGCTGTACCGAAAGCAATGGCCAGCGCCAAAATCAAGACGGAGTGAGCAACACCTCCACCCCAGAGGCTTTCCGAGCCCCACAACAAATTGTTTAAAAACTCCATAATATTATCAAATTAACAAGGCCTTTATAGGCATAGAAAGGCCTCGATTTTTCGGGCTGCAAAGGTAGACATTAAAATCTTAATAGCACAAAAAACGCCACCCAATTTTGAGTGACGTTTTTGCTATCTCAACAGAGAAATCAGTCTTATTCAGCTGCAGGAGTTTCAACAACGGCTTCTTCAACAGCAGGAGCTGCTTCCACTTTCTTCTTAGCAGAAGAACGACGGGTACGAGCTTTCTTTTCTGTTTTTTCCTTCATCATATTTTCGTTGAAGTCAACCAATTCGATGAAGCACATTTGAGCGTTATCACCCAAACGGAAACCAGTCTTGATGATGCGAGTGTAACCACCGGGACGATCGCCCACTTTCTGAGCAACTACCTGGAACAACTCGGTAACAGCTTCCTTGTTCTGCAAAGTTTTGAAAACCAAACGACGAGCGGCAGTGGTATCGTTCTTAGCTACCGTAATCAGAGGTTCAACTTCCATTCTCAAAGCCTTAGCCTTGGCAAGCGTGGTAAAAATACGCTTGTGCATGATCAACGAGGCTGACATATTAGACAACATAGCGTGTCTATGTGCGGCCTGACGGCCCAAGTGATTGAATTTCTTATTATGTCTCATTGTCTTTATTCTTTATCTAATTTATACTTGGAGATATCCATACCGAAAGCAAGATTCATTCTGGTCAACAGATCTTCCAATTCAGTGAGCGATTTTTTACCAAAGTTGCGGAACTTCAACAAATCGGTCTTTTGGAGCACAGCCAACTGACCCAAAGTGTCAACGTTTGCAGCTTTCAAGCAGTTGAGAGCGCGAACAGAGAGATCCATATCCGACAATTTAGATTTCAACAATTGACGCATATGCAATACTTCTTCATCAAATTCTTCAACGCCTTCTGCTTCTGCAGCATCCAAGGTAATCTTTTCGTCAGAGAAGAGCATGAAATGATAGATCAAAATCTTAGCTGCTTCTTTCAAAGTGTCTTTCGGATGAATAGAACCGTCGGTTTCGATTTCCAGAACCAATTTTTCGTAGTCGGTCTTCTGTTCTACACGATAGTTTTCAATAGCGTATTTCACGTTCTTGATAGGTGTGTAGATAGAGTCGATAGCGATAGTATAGATATCGGTATCTTGCAACTCCTGTTCGTCGGCGGGCACGTAACCGCGACCCTTGTTAACGGTGAGTTCCAAATTGAACTCAACGCCTTTTTCCATAGAACAGATTTTCAATTCGGGGTTCAGGACTTCAAAACCACTGAAAGCTTTACCCAAATCGCCGGCAGTAAGTTCTTCCATGCCGGAAACATTGATAACGGCTTTTTCCGATTCGAAATCTTCAACGATATGTTTGAAACGTACTTGCTTGAGATTCAAAATAATGTTGGTAACATCTTCGCGTACACCCTTGATGGTGTCAAACTCATGAGTTACACCCTCGATACGCATCGAGTTGATGGCATATCCTTCGAGCGATGAAAGCAGGATGCGGCGCAAAGCATTACCAATGGTAATACCGAAACCGGGTTCCAAAGGACGGAATTCGAATTTACCGAACTTGTCCGTTGCTTCCAGCATGATGACCTTTTCAGGTTTTTGAAATGCTAATATTGCCATAATCTCAAGTATTATTATTTTGAGTACAATTCAACGATCAACTGTTCCTTGATGTTTTCAGGAATGTCAGCTCTTTCAGGAATGTGAAGATATTTACCTGATTTAGAAGCTGCATCGTATTCCAACCAGGGATATTTAGCGTGGTTGAAACCAGACAATGAATTTTCGATAACTTCGAGTGCTTTTGAACGTTCGCGAACACCTACTACCTGACCGGGCTTCACAATGATGGAAGGAATGTTGGCAACCTTACCATCCAATACGATATGGCGGTGTGAAACCAATTGACGAGCTGCGTCACGGGTAGGAGCAAAACCCAAACGATAAACGAGGTTATCCAAACGAGATTCGAGAAGTTGCAACAGAACTTCACCGGTAATACCTTTAGTACGCTGAGCTCTTTCAAAAGTCAAACGGAATTGTTTTTCCAATACACCATAGGTGAATTTGGCTTTTTGCTTTTCGCGCAACTGAGTACCGTATTCTGAAGTTTTTCTTTTGCGAGTGTTACCCTGGAAACCAGGAGCATAATTCTTCTTGCTCAATACTTTGTCGGGACCGAAGATAGGTTCACCGAATTTACGAGCAATTCTACTTTTAGGGCCGGTATATCTTGCCATTTTTCTACTTCTTTAAAAATTAAACAAAAAATTATACACGTCTTCTCTTAGGAGGACGGCAACCATTGTGAGGAAGTGGAGTGACGTCGATGATTTCCATCACTTCAATGCCGGCACCATGAATAGTACGAACAGCCGATTCACGACCGTTACCAGGACCTTTAACATACGCCTTGACTTTTCTCAAGCCAAGGTCATAGGCGACCTTCGCACAATCCTGAGCAGCCATCTGAGCTGCATAAGGAGTATTCTTTTTCGAACCTCTGAATCCCATTTTACCAGCTGATGACCAAGAGATGATCTGACCATTAGCGTTGGCAAGAGAAACAATAATGTTGTTAAAAGACGAATGAATGTGCGCTTGTCCGATTGCGTCAACTTTGACGTTTCTTTTCTTAGCTGCAACTTGCTTTTTTGCCATTGTTCTTTAATTTATTTAAGTCTGTAAATCTACTTAGTTAAGACCTTATGCCTTACTTGGTTGCTTTCTTCTTGTTAGCAACAGTTTTCTTTTTACCCTTACGTGTACGGGCGTTGTTCTTAGTGCTCTGACCTCTTACGGGCAAACCAATACGATGACGTACACCACGGTAGCAACCGATATCCATCAAACGTTTGATGTTCAATTGGATTTCTGAACGCAAATCACCTTCTACTTTGAATTCTTTACCGATGATTTCACGAATGGCACCAGCCTGGTCGTCATTCCAATCTTTAACCTTGATGTCTTTATCAACACCGGCTGCAGCCAAGATTTTTTGTGCACTACTGCGTCCAATTCCAAAAATATAGGTCAACGCAATTTCACCTCTTTTGTTCTGAGGCAAATCTACACCAACAATTCTTATTGCCATAATTTTCTGATATACTATTAATAATTAATTATCCTTGACGCTGTTTGAATTTAGGATTCTTTTTGCTGATCACATACAAACGGCCTTTTCTCCGAACGATCTTGCAGTCGGCACTGCGCTTTTTGATAGATGCTCTAACTTTCATTGTTATATTATTTTAATTATTTGTATCTGAACGAGATTCTTCCTTTGGTCAAATCGTAGGGTGACATTTCAACCCTAACCTTGTCACCAGGCAAAATACGGATGTAATGCATGCGCATCTTACCGGAAATATGAGCTGTAATTTCGTGGCCGTTTTCCAACTCCACGCGGAACATTGCATTAGACAAAGCTTCAACAATAGTTCCATCTTGCTCGATAGCAGCTTGTTTAGCCATACTCTCTTCTTTATTTTAAATTTATCTTAAATAAAACGATCTCCTAAAACCTCTTTTATGTAATCAAAAGACGACAAAATGTCGGCCTTACCCTTCCTGATGGCAACCGTATGCTCAAAATGAGCCGATGGTTTTCTATCAGTTGTTCGGGCAGTCCATCCATCTCTTTCAATCATAATATGACGATTACCCATGTTAATCATAGGTTCAATGGCAATAACCATACCTGATTTTAACATCGGTCCGGAACCTTTTTTACCATAATTAGGTACTTCTGGCTCCTCGTGCAAATGGCGACCAATACCATGACCCACCATTTCTCGTACTACGGAATAGCCTTTACGTTGGCAATGATTCTGCACAGCGTTGCTAACATCGCCCAAACGATGACCATCAACAGCCTGTTCAATACCTAAGTAAAGAGCCTCTTTCGTAACGCGCAGCAAAGATACAACTTTTTCATCGACATCTCCAACTCTAAATGTATAAGAAGAGTCACCATGAAAGCCATTTTTATATGCTCCGCAATCTACCGATACGATATCACCGTCTTTCAATACCTGATTGACCGATGGAATACCATGCACCACCACATCGTTAACCGAAATACAAAGGGATGCAGGATAACCATTATAGTTCAGAAAAGACGGGACTGCACCGCAAGAACGAATGTAGTCCTCGCCTATCTGATCTAAATATTTTGTCGTTACTCCGGGCTGAATGTACTTCGCCACCTCGGCTAAGGTACGAGCCACAATCAGATTACTTTCTCGAAGCAACTCGATTTCTTCGTCTGTCTTCAGATAAATCATCCAAATAACGATTAATATGCTGCAATACTGCCGGTTCTACCTTTGATACGGCCAGACTTCAACAAACCGTCGTAGTGACGCATCAAAAGGTGACTTTCGATTTGCTGCAAAGTATCCAATACCACACCTACCAAAATCAACAGAGAAGTACCTCCGAAGAATTGAGAGAAACCGGTAGTGATACCAATCATTTTTGCAAATACGGGCATGATAGCCACGAATGCGAGGAAGAATGATCCAGGCAGAGTGATTCTTGACATCACATCGTCAATGTAATCAGCCGTTTTCTTACCAGGCTTAACACCGGGGATGAAACCACCATTACGCTTCATATCTTCGGCCATCTGTACAGGATTAATAGTAATCGCAGTATAGAAGTAGGTGAAGACGATAATCAAGAATGCGTAAATAAGGTTGTACCAGAAACCATCGATGTTGGTAATAGCCTGCCAGAAAGGACTTGCTCCACCAGTGGTAGAAAAGCGCATGAATACGAGGGGCACGAACATGATAGCCTGGGCGAAGATGATAGGCATAACGCCGGCAGCATTCACCTTAAGAGGCAGATATTGACGAGCACCACCGTACTGCTTGTTACCGATAACACGCTTAGCATATTGTACGGGCACCTTGCGGGTACCTTGAACCAACATGATAGCAAAGATGGTAACAGCCAACAGAAGCACAATTTCCACAAGGAACATGATCAAACCACCGGCTGCAGTTTCGAAACGAGAAAGGAATTCCTGTACCAAAGCTTGGGGGAAACGGGCAATGATACCAATAAGGATGATCATTGAAATACCGTTACCGATACCCTTGTCAGTGATACGTTCACCCAACCAGAGCGTAAACATACTACCGGCAGCCAACAAAATGACTGACGAGAATCTAAACCAGAAACCTGCAGGAAGAGCCACGCCTTGAGCACTCAAGTTGGCCAAGAAAGCGGGACCTTGGAGCAAAAGAATAGCCACTGTCAAGAAACGAGTGTACTGATTCATTTTACGACGGCCACTTTCACCTTCGCGAGACAATTTCTGGAAATAAGGTATAGCCATACCCAACAACTGAATCACGATAGACGCAGAGATGTAAGGCATGATACCCAAACCAAAGACAGAGGCATTAGAGAATGCACCACCGGTGAACATATCCAACAAAGACATAATACCTTCGCTGGTTTGTTGTTGGAGGCCTGTCAAAGATGCGGGATCTATACCGGGAAGTACCACGAATGAACCGAAGCGAAAGACTGCCACGAACAATAAAGTCGTGAGCAATCTATCTCTCAGTTCTTCGATCTTCCAGATATTCTTTAATGTATTTAAGAATTTCATCAGATTGTTGTTTTAATGATTAAGCTTCTTCAGCGGTCATACCGTATACAGTAGCTTTACCACCGGCAGCTTCAATAGCCTTGATAGCAGAGGCAGAGAAAGCGTTAGCTGTAACATCCAAAGCAACGGTAACAGCACCATTACCCAAGATCTTCACCAATTGAGTTGCATTGATGAAACCAGCTTCCTGCAATACATCGAGGTCGATTTTGGTGATACCCTTGTCGGCCAAAGCTTGCAAAGAAGAAAGATTAACAGCTTTGTATTCGATACGGTTGAAGTTCTTGAATCCGAATTTGGGCAAACGACGTTGCAAAGGCATCTGACCACCTTCGAAACCAATTTTCTTGCTATAACCTGATCTTGACTTAGCACCTTTGTGACCTCTGGTAGACGTACCACCTCTACCTGAACCGGGGCCACGACCAATGCGCTTACGAGTTTTAGTAGAACCTTCAGCAGGTTGCAAATTATTCAAGTTCATACGATTAGTCCTCCACAATTTTCACTAAGTGTTTAACTTTATTTACCATTCCAAGGATGGAAGGAGTAGCTTCATGTTCTACCACTTGGTTCATTTTCTTGATACCCAATGAAACCAAAGTTTTCTTCTGAACAGCAGGTGCGCCAATTTGGCTCTTTACTTGTTTGATCTTAATAGTTGCCATGATAAATTCTCCTTATCCTTTAAATACACGTTCAACAGAAATACCACGGGTTTTGGCAACAGTGTAAGCATCACGCATTTCGCCCAATGCCATAACAGTAGCCTTCACCAAGTTGTGAGGGTTCGATGAACCTTTTGATTTGGCCAACACGTCGGTAATACCAGCACTTTCCAATACGGCACGCATAGCACCACCAGCCTTCAATCCGGTACCGTGTGAAGCAGGAATCAATACTACTTCAGAACCACCGAACTTGAAAGTCTGTTCGTGAGGAATAGTACCTTTCAAAACGGGAACTCTAATCAAGTTCTTCTTGGCAGCTTCAGCACCTTTAGCAATAGCTGCGGTAACTTCACCAGCCTTACCCAAACCATAACCAACAACGCCGTTTTCATTACCTACCACTACAATAGCGGCGAAACTGAAAGCACGACCACCCTTGGTTACCTTGGTAACACGATTGATAGCTACCAATCTGTCTTTCAACTCTAAATCGTTAGTTGATTTTACTCTATTAACTTGTACTGCCATCTTGATTAAAATTTAAGACCGCCATTGCGAGCGGCATCAGCCAATTCTTTAATTCTACCGTGATACAAATAACCGTTACGGTCAAAAACCACTTTCGTGATACCTGCTTCCATTGCATTTTTAGCAGCCATTTCACCTACCTTGATAGCTTGTTCCTTCTTACCTACCTTTTCCTGCAATTGCAAAGAAGAAGCAGAAGCCAAAGTCTTACCAGCCTTATCGTCGATGAACTGAACGTAAATTTGCTTGTTACTTCTGAAAACAGTCATACGAGGAGCTTCAGATGTACCGAAAACCTTAGCACGAACACGTGCTTTGATTTTAATTCTTCTTATTTCTTTCGTTGTCATAATCTATGCTATTTTAAGATGATTATTTCTTAGAAGCAGACTTACCGGCTTTTCTACGAACCACTTCACCTTCGAAACGGATACCTTTACCTTTGTAAGGTTCAGGACGACGGAACGAACGGATCTTGGCACATACTTGACCAAGCAACTGCTTGTCGCAAGATTCCAGAATAATCATCGGGTTTTTGTTTCTTTCTGCCTTGGTTTCAACCTTGATTTCAGCGGGCAATACCAACCAAATTTCGTGGGTATAACCCAAAGCCAATTTCAATACTTGACCTTCATTGCTGGCACGATAACCTACACCGACCATTTCGAGTACGCTGCGGAAACCTTCAGAAACACCAACTACCATATTATGAATCAACGCACGATACAAACCATGCTGAGAACGATGTTCTTTTTCGTCGGTTGCACGAGTAACCACTACTTGAGCATCTTCTACACTAACGGTGATACCAGGATTAACCTGCTGAGTAAGAGTGCCCTTGGGGCCTTTTACAGTTACCAGGTTGTTAGCATCTACAGTTACAGTAACGCCCTGAGGAAGAGCAATAGGCAATTTTCCAATTCTTGACATAGTAATCTCCTCCTACATTAATAAACGAAACACAAAACTTCACCACCGAGCTTCATTTCCTTAGCTTCCTTGTCGGTCATAACACCTTTAGAGGTAGAAAGGATAGCGATACCCAAACCGTTCAAAACGCGGGGCATTTCACGGTAGCCAACGTATTTACGAAGACCGGGAGTAGAAACGCGAGTCAAAGATTTGATGGCGTTAACTTTAGTAACGGGGTCGTATTTCAAAGCAATCTTGATGTTACCTTGAGGGCCAACCTCATCTTCGAACTTGTAGTTCAAGATATAACCCTTCTGAAAAAGGATCTTAGTGATTTCCTTCTTCAAGTTTGACGCGGGAACTTCTACTACGCGATGATTAGCCATAATAGCGTTCCTCAATCTTGTCAGATAATCTGCAATAGGATCTGTCATAATAATTTGAATTTAAATTGATCCGGACGTCCGGACAATATTTAATTAACACTAAAAAAATTATTTCTGCTTACCAGCTAGCTTTCTTTACACCCGGAATAAGACCCTGTGATGCCATTTCACGGAATTGAATACGTGAAATACCAAATTGTCTGATGTATCCCTTAGGACGACCGGTCATTTTGCAACGGTTGTGGATACGAGTCGGACAAGAGTTCTTGGGGAGGTCTTGCAATGCTTCGTAATTACCTTCAGCCTTGAGTTGTTTTCTCTTTTCAGCATACTTGGCAATCAGTTTTGCACGTCTTACCTCACGGGCTTTCATTGATTCTTTTGCCATAACTATATTCTATTTAATTATTTCTTGAAAGGCAAACCGAATTCTCTCAGCAAGGCAAAGCCTTCTTCGTCGGTGTTAGCGCTGGTTACAAAAGTAATGTTCATACCCAACAGACGATCGATGTTATCGATGTTGATTTCGGGGAAGATAATCTGTTCCTGGATACCCAAGGTATAGTTACCACGGCCGTCCATTCTGCTTTCAATACCCTTGAAGTCGCGGATACGGGGCAAAGCCACGCGTACGAGTCTTTCGAGGAATTCATACATTTGTTCGCGACGGAGAGTTACCATCACACCTACAGGCATTTTCTTACGCAACTTGAAGTTAGCGATGTCTTTGCGAGAGATGGTAGCTACAGCTTTCTGACCGGTAATAGCAGTCATTTCAGCGATAGCAGTGTCGATGATTTTCTTGTCGGCAACGGCAATACCCAAACCCTGGTTGATAACGATCTTTTTCAACTTAGGTGCCTGCATAACCGTATGATAGCCAAATTCTTTGACTAACAATGGAACGATGCGATCCTTGTAATCTTGTTTGAGACTTGCAGTATTCATTATTTAATCTCCTCCCCTGAAATTTTGGAAATACGAACTAATTTACCTTCTTCATTACGAACGCGGCCAATACGAGTGGGCTTTCCAGTTTTAGGATCAACGGGATTCAAGTTCGAAATATGAATAGGAGCTTCTTGTTTCAAGATACCGCCCTGAGGGTTCTTGGCATTAGGCTTGGTGTGTTTAGAAACCAAGTTAATACCTTCTACGATAGCACGCTGCTTGCTTACTTGAACAGACAAAACACGACCAGTCTTGCCCTTATCTTCGCCGGCGTTTACATAAACGGTATCACCTTTTTTAATATGTAACTTACTCATAATTGTTTGTTTGCTAATTATTAAAGTACTTCCGGAGCCAAAGATACGATCTTCATGTTGGTGGCACGAAGTTCACGAGCAACCGGACCAAAGATACGGCTACCACGGATTTCGTTCGAGTTGTTCAACATTACACATGCGTTATCGTCGAAACGGATGTAAGAACCATCAGGTCTTTTGATTTCCTTCTTGGTACGAACAACGATGGCTTTCGACACAACACCTTTCTTGATGTCACTGGATGGGATAACTTTCTTTACCGCTACCACGATAATATCCCCAACAGTTGCATAGCGCTTGCCGGTACCGCCCAAAACGCGGATACACAAAACTTCCTTAGCGCCACTGTTGTCGGCTACATTCAGCCTAGTTTCTGTCTGTATCATAATTACTTAGCTCTTTCAACGATTTCAACTAATCTCCATCTTTTGGTTTTGCTCAACGGACGGGTTTCCATAATTCTTACGGTGTCACCCACGTTGCATTCATTCTTTTCGTCTTGAGCATAGTACTTTTTAGTCTTGCTGACGAACTTGTGGTAGATAGGGTGTTTTTCTTTGAACTGGGCAGCTACCACGATGGTCTTGTCGCCCTTGTTGCTAACAACAACGCCCTGTCTTTCTTTTCTTAAATTTCTTTCCATCAGACTATTAATTAGCTTGTTCTTGATTACTTCTTTCATTTACGACGGTCTTCAAACGTGCAATAAGTCTACGAGTATCCTTAATTTGCATGGGATTGTCCAGCGGAGAGATACTGTGTTGAAGTTCCAAAGTGCTCAAGCGAGCTGTCTCAGCATCGATACGTTCCAAGAGTTCCTTGGTCGTCAATTCTCTAACTTCTTTGATCTTCATAAGGCTTATACATTTTGAGTTTCATCATAATCTCGTCTCACAACGAATTTAGTTTTAACGGGCAACTTCTGAGCAGCCAAACGCAATGCTTCTTTTGCCACTTCGAAGGATACACCTTCTACTTCAATGAGAATTCTACCGGGAGTAACAGGAGCCACATAGCCTTCTACGCTACCCTTACCTTTACCCATACGTACTTCAGCAGGCTTCTTGGTGAAAGGCTTATCCGGGAAAATACGGATCCAAATTTGTCCTTGACGTTGCATATAACGGGTTACAGCAATACGAGCAGCTTCAATCTGAGGAGCTGTGATCCATTTGCATTCCAAGGTCTTAATTCCAAAAGAACCGAACGCCAATTGGTTACCACGCTGAGCATTACCTCTCATGCGGCCCTTTTGCGGTCTTCTGAATTTTGTTCTTTTCGGTTGTAACATCTTTTGATTATACGTTAACGGTTATTATTATTTTTTTTCTTACGGAAGCCTCTACGGTCGTCACGACGTTCGCCAGCGTTGTTACCACGACTATTGTCCTTGGCAGCAGCAAACTGGGGAGCCAAATCTACTTTACCGTAAACTTCACCACGGCAGATCCACACCTTGATACCAATCAAACCAACCTTAGTCAAAGCTTCGGTCTGTGCGTAGTCGATATCAGCACGGAAAGTGTGCAGAGGAGTACGACCTTCCTTAATCATTTCTGAACGAGCCATTTCAGCACCGTTCAAACGACCTGATACAAGCACCTTGATACCTTCAGCACCCATGCGCATGGTAGAGGCAACAGCCATCTTCACTGCACGACGGTATGCGATCTTGCCTTCAATCTGGCGAGCGATATTATTGGCAACGATAACGGCATCCAATTCAGGACGCTTGATTTCGAAGATATTGATTTGAACATCCTTATCGGTGATCTTCTTCAATTCTTCTTTCAGTTTGTCAACTTCTTGACCGCCTTTACCGATGATGATACCAGGACGAGCTGTGCAAACAGTGATAGTCACCAACTTCAAAGTACGTTCAATCACAATACGAGATACACTTGCCTTAGCCAAACTGGCGTTCAGGTACTTGCGGAGTTTGCTATCTTCCAACAAGGTCTCTCCATAGTTATCACCACCATACCAGTTGGAATCCCAACCTTTGATGATACCCAAGCGGTTAGCTACTGGATTAACTTTCTGTCCCATTTAGTTATTAGTTTTGTTCGTTAGTATTGTTGTTAACTTCTTTCTTGATTGAATCGATAGCCAAATATACATGGTTAGAACGCTTGCGGATTCTGTAACCTCTACCTTGAGGAGCAGGACGAAGTCTCTTCAACATCATAGCTGAATCAACTTTGATTTCGCTTACGTACAATTCACCGGCTTCGGCTTTACGTTCGTTCTTTTGTTCCCAGTTTGAGATAGCGGAACGAAGCAATTTTTCCAAGCGGGCAGCAGCTTCTTTGTTAGAGAATTTCAGCATACCCAGCGCGAGAAATACTTCTTTACCGCGGATCATGTCGGCAACAAGACGCATTTTGCGAGGCGATGTGGGAACACCGTTCAACTTAGCAAAATACATCGACTTCAAGGCTTCTTTTCTTGCGTCTGCTGCTAATCTTTTTCTTGCACCCATAGTTTATTTCTTTTTTTATTTTCTATTTCCACTATGGCCTCTGAAAGTACGCGTAGGAGAAAATTCACCTAATTTGTGACCGACCATATTTTCGGTGATATACACCGGAATAAATTTATTTCCATTGTGAACCGCGATGGTGTGACCTACGAAATCGGGAGAGATCATAGAAGCACGTGACCAGGTCTTCACTACAGACTTCTTGCCAGACTCATTCATGGCGAGAATTCTCTTTTCCAATCTGGTGCTGATAAACGGTCCTTTCTTTAATGAACGACTCATAATATTACTGCTTTATTATTTTTTTCTTCTTTCAATAATATACTTGTTAGACAGTTTCTTAGGAGCTCTAGTTCTCAAGCCCTTAGCCAACAAGCCTTTACGTGATCTAGGATGTCCACCTGATGCGCGGCCTTCACCACCACCCATGGGGTGATCAACCGGGTTCATAACAACACCACGGTTTCTGGGGCGACGACCCAACCATCTTGAACGACCAGCCTTACCTGAGCTTTCCAAACCGTGGTCGGCGTTACCTACGCTACCAACAGTGGCCATACAGGTAGAAAGAATCTTACGAATTTCGCCTGAAGGCATACGCAAGATGGCATAATCGCCTTCTTTTGACACCAACTGAGCGAAAGTACCGGCCGAACGTACCATTTTGGCACCCTGACCAGGACGCAGTTCGATATTATGAATGACGGTACCTACAGGAATGTTCTTGAGGGGAAGAGCGTTACCAACTTCGGGAGCTGCATTTTCGCCAGACATTACAACCTGACCAACTTGCAAACCATCGGGAGCCAGCATATATGCTTTTTCACCATCAGCATAGAACAACAAAGCGATACGAGCCGTACGGTTAGGATCGTATTCGATTGTTTTTACTGTTGCGGGAACACCATATTTAGTTCTCTTGAAGTCAATGAAACGGAATTTTCTCTTGTGACCGCCACCGATATAGCGCATGGTCATCTTACCAGTGTGGTTACGACCACCTGATTTTCTCATTCCGTAAACAAGAGATTTCTCCGGTGCAGATGCAGTGATATTTTCGAAAGCACCGATAACTTTATGTCTCTGCCCTGGTGTTGTGGGCTTAAATTTACGTACTGCCATTTTATTTAGATATTGCTATAAAAATCAATAACATCGCCTTCTTTCAAGGTTACAATAGCCTTTTTGAAAGCAGCTGTCTTTCCTTTAATCATACCGCTACGAGTATAACGACTCTTGTTTTTAGGACGATAATTAGCAGTATTAACGTCAACAACGGTTACATTATACAATTTTTCAATTTCGCGAGCGATTTCAATTTTGTTTGCACCGGGTTGCACGCGGAAACCATAACGAGCCATCTTTTCAGAGATAGCTGTCATCTTTTCAGTTACGATAGGTTTAATAATAATTCCCATTGTTTTGTTCTCCTTATGCATTTAAAACGTTTTCAATACCGGCAACAGAGCCTTCCATAAACACGATACAATTTGCTACCATGATCTTGTATGTATCTAATTCAGAAACAGTTACAACTTCAACCTTGGGCAAATTACGAGCCGACAAATATACGTTTTTATTTTGTTCTGACAAAACCAAAACTACCTTTTTTTCAGGGAGTTGCAAATTGTTCATCAAAGCTACGAAATCCTTGGTCTTAGGAGCTTCGAATTGGAAGTCTTCTACTACCTTGATAGCGCTGTCTTGCATCTTGTAAGTCAAAGCAGATTTACGAGCAAGAGCTTTTACTTTCTTGTTCAACTTAAAGCTGTAATCGCGGGGAACAGGACCGAATACGCGACCACCACCCACCATAAGAGGAGAGTTGATATCACCATGACGAGCACCGCCACCACCTTTCTGACGACCCAATTTCTTGGTAGAGCCAGAAATTTCACTACGTTCTTTCGATTTATGAGTACCCTGACGGCTGTTAGCCAAATGTTGCTTAACGGCCAAATACAATACGTGATCGTTGGGCTCAATAGCAAATACGGAATCACTCAATGCGATCTTTCTTCCGGTATCTTCTCCTTTGATATTATATACACTCAGTTCCATATTACTTCTCGATAATAACGATTGAACCTTTAGCTCCTGGAACAGAACCCTTGATCAAAACCAAATTGTGTTCAGGAATTACTTTAATAACCTTCAAGTTTTGAACGGTTACACGTTCGCCACCAGTACGTCCGGCCATACGCATACCCTTGAATACGCGAGAGGGCCATGAAGATGCACCCAAAGAACCCGGGTGACGAAGACGGTTGTGCTGACCGTGGGTCTGACCGCCTACACCTTGGAAACCATGACGTTTAACAACGCCCTGGAAACCCTTACCTTTAGAGGTACCAACTACGTTTACATTGTCGTTTTCAACAAACAACTGATCTGCGGTGAATACATCACCTGCTTTGGTTTCTTCTGCGAAACCTTCGAACTCAACCAGATGTCTTTGAGGAGCTACACCAGCCTTGTCAAAGTGACCTTTTTCAGCCTTGTTGGTGTGTTTTGCAGTCTTTTCCTGAAAACCCAACTGAATTGCTGAATAACCGTCAGTTTCAACGGTCTTAACCTGTGTAACTACGCAAGGACCGGCTTCAATTACAGTGCATGGAATGTTTTTTCCATCGGCACTGAAGACAGAAGTCATACCGACTTTCTTTCCAATTAATACTGGCATTTCTACTATTGTTTAAAAAAATAAATGAATAAAAAGTTCTAACTCATAAAATAAAAGCATCAGTGGCAAGACGCGCTTTACAGCACATCTCGCCATTGCTTTTATTATCAAACCTTGATTTCTACTTCAACACCGCTGGGCAATTCAAGTTTCATCAAAGCATCAACCGTCTTTGAACCCGAGTTGTAAATGTCGATCAAACGCTTGTAAGAAGACAATTCAAACTGTTCACGAGACTTCTTGTTAACGAAGGTCGAACGGTTAACAGTGAAGATACGTTTGTGAGTAGGAAGAGGAATTGGACCGCTTACCACAGCACCGGTAGCCTTCACAGTCTTAACGATCTTTTCAGCAGACTTGTCTACCAAGTTGTGATCGTAAGATTTCAATTTAATTCTAATTTTCTGGCTCATAATTTGTTATTGTTAATTTCGGATCCGTAGAGCTATTTTCACTGATCCTGGTTAGATTAATTCTACTCTACCGTTGCGTTCTTTCAAGACTTCGCGAGCCAAGTTAGCGCTTACGGCTGCATATTCAAGGAATTCCATGCTGCTAGTGGCACGACCTGAAGAAATGGTACGCAAAGCGGTCACATAACCGAAGGTTTCTGCCAAAGGAACATTAGCCTTAACTACACGAGCACCTGAGCGGTTGGTATCCATACCGTTTACCATACCACGACGGCGGTTCAAGTCGCCGATTACATCACCCATGCTTTCTTCGGGAGTGATAACTTCGAGCTTCATGATAGGTTCGAGCAATGCGGGCTTAGCCTTTTCACAAGCATGCTTGAATGCTTGGATAGCACAGATTTCGAATGACAAAGCATCTGAGTCGACTGCGTGGTAAGAACCATCGAGCAAGGTAACCTTCAAGCTATCCAGAGGATAACCGGCCAATACACCATTTTCCATAGCAGCCTTGAAACCTTTTTCTACAGAAGGAATGAATTCGGTAGGAACGTTACCACCCTTCACTTCGCTGGTGAACTGCAAACCGGTAACACCGGGATCGGCAGGACCAACTTTAACGATGATATCAGCGAACTTACCGCGACCACCAGACTGTTTCTTGTAAACTTCACGCAACTGAACTTCTTGAGTGATAGCTTCCTTGTAAGAAACTTGAGGCTTACCTTGGTTACATTCAACCTTGAATTCACGACGCAGACGGTCGATAATGATATCCAAGTGCAACTCACCCATACCGCTAATTACGGTCTGACCAGACTGTTCGTCGGTGTGAACGGTAAAGGTGGGGTCTTCTTCGGCCAACTTAGCCAAACCATTATCAAGCTTATCCAAGTCTTTCTGAGTCTTAGGCTCAACTGCAATACCGATAACGGGTGCGGGGAAGTCCATTGATTCGAGAACGATTTGGTTGTTTTCGTCGCAAAGCGTATCACCGGTACGGATATCCTTCACACCTACGATAGCGCAGATATCGCCGGCACCAATTTGGTCAACAGGATTCTGCTTGTTAGAGTGCATTTGGAAAATACGAGAGATACGTTCTTTCTTGCCTGAGCGGGTATTGAATACATAGCTACCAGCGCTCAACATACCGGCATATACACGAACGAAGCACAAACGACCTACATAGGGGTCGGTAGCGATCTTGAACGCCAAAGCGGTCAGAGGTTCTTTTTCGTCGGGCTTGCGAGAAACTTCTTCGTCGGTTCTAGGGTTAACACCGGTGATTGCTTCCGTATCCAGAGGACAAGGCAAGTAAGCACAAACGGCATCCAAGAGAGGCTGAACACCTTTATTCTTGAAAGAAGTACCACAAACAACGGGTTGCATAGCCTGAGCCAAAGTAGCCTTACGGATAGCATTGTGAATTTCGTCTTCGGTGATGGTTGAAGGATCGTCAAAGAATTTTTCCATCAAAACATCGTCGAATTCAGCTACTTGTTCCAACATCTTGTCACGCCATTCTTGAGCTTCATCCAACATTTCTGCGGGAATTTCTTCTGCAGAGTAGTCAGCACCCATAGATTCATCGTGCCAATAAAGGGCTTTCATTCTGATAAGGTCGATAACACCACGGAATGATTCCTGAGCACCGATAGGAATTTGAATAGGACAAGGATTAGCTTTCAACACTGATCTCATCTGAGAAACTACAGAATAGAAATCAGCACCTGAACGGTCCATCTTGTTTACATAACCAACACGAGGAACGTTGTATTTATCAGCTTGTCTCCAAACGGTTTCAGACTGAGGTTCAACACCACCTACAGCACAGAATACAGCAACGGCACCGTCCAATACACGCAAAGAACGTTCTACCTCAACGGTGAAGTCAACGTGTCCCGGAGTGTCAATCAAGTTAATTTTGTACTTCTTGTCAGCATAGTTCCAATAGGTAGTGGTAGCAGCTGAGGTAATGGTAATACCACGTTCCTGTTCCTGCTCCATCCAGTCCATCGTTGCTGAACCATCGTGAGTTTCACCAATCTTATGGGTCAAACCGGTGTAGAAAAGAATACGTTCTGAAGTAGTAGTCTTTCCGGCATCGATATGGGCCATAATACCGATGTTTCTCGTCTGATGCAAATCTGCTTTAGCCATATATCAATTATCTTACTTTTATTAGAAACGGAAATGAGCAAATGCACGGTTAGCTTCAGCCATACGATGCATATCTTCTTTACGCTTGAATGCACCACCTTGGTTGTTGTAAGCGTCCATAATTTCGGCAGCCAACTTGTCGGCCATAGTCTTACCACCACGCTTGCGGGCAAACAGAATAACATTTTTCATTGAAATAGATTCCTTACGATCCGGACGGATTTCAGTAGGAACTTGGAAGGTAGCACCACCAATACGGCGAGATTTTACTTCGACTTGAGGAGTAATGTTGTCGAGAGCAATCTTCCAGATTTCGAGAGGAGATTTTTCTTCGTTAGCCATTTTGGTTTTAACGATATCCAAGGCAGCATAGAAAATTTCGAAAGAAATGTTCTTCTTGCCATCATACATCAAATGGTTAACAAACTTAGTGACTTTAGTGTCATTAAAAACGGGATCTGGCAATACCAGACGTTTTTTAGGTTTTGCTTTTCTCATTGTTGAAAAAAATTTGTTTTTGTTTGGTTGTTACGAGCTTCAACGTCCTCGCTTGGACATTTACTCAACCGTCGGAATTAAAACAATTCCTACAAGACCAATACTAAAACTTGGTTAATTACTTGTTTTACTTTTTAGCTGCACCAGCTTTAGGACGCTTAGCACCATATTTTGAACGTCTCTGGGTACGAGAAGCCACACCAGCGGTATCCAAAGTACCACGAACGATGTGATAACGTACACCGGGAAGGTCTTTAACACGACCACCACGAATCAAAACGATAGAGTGTTCTTGCAAGTTGTGGCCTTCACCAGGGATGTAGCAGTTTACTTCCTTAGAGTTGGTCAAACGAACACGTGCTACTTTACGCATAGCTGAATTAGGCTTTTTCGGGGTAGTTGTGTAAACACGCACACAAACACCACGTCTTTGAGGGCAAGAATCCAGGGCAGGAGCTTTGCTCTTGTCAACCAAACTGGTTCTACCTTTTCTTACTAATTGCTGAATTGTAGGCATTTTACTGTTTTTAGTTCTTAAAAAAATTTATATAATTTAATGTTGATTTCCCTTCGATTTCAAACATTTCCACTCTCTACAAAATGGCCCGCAAAGATAGAAAGTCTTTTCAATTCAAGCAAATATTTTTCAAAGCTTTTTCCAACAAAATATTTTTTCCTTATACCTTATATATATAAAGCAACAGCAGGGCTATCAAAAACCCCACTGTCAACTTATAAATCAGAGCCGTACTCGACTGAGCCTTGATATCGCAAATGACACCGCAGATGGTGCGTTATGACAAGCCGATCAGGCTTCACCTTGAGAAAAACCCATAGGCGGAATCTGAGGAGCCTGCTGCTTAATCGGCCCCATTTGCTGCTCGTACTTGGCGATATTATCCTGCAAAGCATGCATCAAACGCTTGGCATGTTCGGGCGTAAGAATGATACGCGATTTCACTTTAGCTTTGGGCGTACCCGGCATCAAGCGAACAAAATCAAGCACAAACTCAGAACTCGAATGACTAATGATAGCCAGATTAGAATAAATACCTTGAGCCACTTCTTCGCTCAGTTCGATATTCAATTGATGATTATCTTGCTTTTCCATACTTATTTCTGACGAATAAAGATTTGCACCGGCGTACCACAGAAATCGAATTGTTCACGCAATTTATTTTCAAGAAAACGCTTGTAAGGATCTTTCACATACTGAGGCAAATTGGCAAAGAATACGAAAGAAGGCGTCGAAGGTCCTTGCAACTGCGTTACATATTTGATTTTAATATATTTACCCTTGGTTGCAGGCGGCGGATAATTTTCGATGAGCGGCAAGAAAAATTCGTTCAGACGTCCCGTATTGATGTGACGCTGACGCGCTTCGTATACAGCCTGAGCAGCTTCTATCGCCTTAAGGATACGTTGTTTGGTAAGCGCAGAGGTGAAAATCATCGGAAAATCGGTGAAGGGAGCAAAGCGCGCACGAATAGCTTCTTCCATCTTTTTGAGCGAGTTACTATCCTTGTTTTCCACCAAGTCCCATTTGTTCACGCATACCACCAGGCCTTTCTTGTTACGCTGAATGAGAGAGAAAATATTCATATCCTGACTTTCGATACCGCGGGTAGCATCCAACATCAAAATACAAACATCAGAGTTTTCGATTGCACGAATAGAACGCATCACCGAATAGAATTCGATATCTTCGGTCACCTTGGCTTTCTTACGAATACCGGCCGTATCTACCAAATAGAAGTCGTGGCCAAATTTATTGTAACGCGTCAGGATAGCATCGCGGGTGGTGCCGGCAATATCGGTCACAATATGACGATCTTCGCCAATAAACGCATTGATAATAGACGACTTACCTACATTAGGACGACCCACCACAGCAATACGAGGCAATTCTTCCATAGCAGGCGTATCATCTTCTTTCTGAGGGAAAAGTTCGAGAATCTTGTCGAGCAAATCGCCGGTACCGCTACCATTCACAGCCGAGATGCAATAAGGATCGCCCAA